>Ga0137306_100797_pt1 | contig 38291 bp, 30 predicted proteins | sample Inofroosms_March_FD_97187 | JGI IMG/M metagenome (GOLD analysis project Ga0137306, IMG submission 97187) | Mouse cecal microbial communities from Vienna, Austria - N-Acetylneuraminic and N-Acetylglucosamine D2O microcosms_March | ecosystem: Host-associated > Mammals > Digestive system > Large...
GAGGCGTAGGCTTCCAGGCAGCCTTTGCGTCCGCAGGTGCAGTCTTTTCCGTCTTCTACGATTACCATATGTCCCAGTTCGCTTCCGCCTATTCCTTTGCCCTGATAGATCTCGCCGTCCAGGATGATTCCGCCGCCTACACCGGCGCCGATTGTGAGCATGACTACATCCTGGCATTCTTTTCCGGCGCCTGCCACTGCCTCGCCGAAGGCTGCGCAGTCCGCATTGTTTGCAATGCTTATGGGGATGGGGAGCCAGGTTCCCAGCTCTTCTTTCAGCTTTACCTGCTCCCAGCGGATGTTGTTGGAGTAGCGTACTATTCCTGCCTTCCGGTCTACGGTTCCCGGTACGCCGATTCCTGCGCCAACGCACTGGTCCATGGGAATTTTCTGCTGCTCCAAAAGGGCAAGTGAGGCTTCTGCTATTTTTTGAATTGCTTTTCCGGGTTCGCAGGAGGTGTCTGTGGGAATCTCTGTGGATGCTAAAAGCTTCTGATGGACATCTACGAGGCCTACTCTTGTCCAGGTGCTTCCCATGTCAATTCCGATACGGACGGGGGCTGCTTTCTCCCGGATAGTGGTGACAAGGGCATCGCAGATGCCTTCTATCTGATAGGTTCCGCTCCCGGCGCTCAGAAAGAAGCTGTCGCCTTTCTGATAGGGAAGTACTTCCTCTCCCATCGTAATTCTTCCTTCTCCGTCCAGGATCAGGATACTGGCAAATGATTCTTCTGACACGAGGCCTTCCATCCGTTTCATGACCCTGCCGTCCAGGTTCAGTTTGTCTACGGTAAAATAGTCGCAGTCTGCCACATGGGGGTAGCTGCTCTTATCCCTTATGATGGGAACGCGGTTGGTGACTGCCAGCGCCTTTTCAATGTGTAAATCCCGCTTTTTCCCGTCCTTTCCTACTCTTCCGTAATCATATACGCGGTAGGTTACGTTGGAATTCTGCTGGATCTCGGCAATGAGAATGTCTTTTCCGATCGCATGGATGGTTCCGGATTCAATGAACAGGACATCCCCTTTCTGTACCGGGACTGCATTAAGCACCTCCAGAAGAGTGTCCTCCTGAATCCTTTTTTCGAATTCCTCTTTGCTGATCTCAGTTTTGAAGCCATAGTAAAGATAGGCATCTTTTCCGGCATCCCTGACGTACCACATCTCCGTCTTTCCGTACTGTCCCTCATTTTTCAAGGCGTACCGGTTATTGGGATGCACCTGTATGGACAGATTGTCTTTTGCGTCAATGAATTTCGCGAGTATGGGGAAATCCCGGAATCTCCGGCAATGGGTTCCCAGAACCTCCCTGCCTTCCTGATCTATATATTCCTGCAGAGTTTTTCCTGCATAGCTTCCGTTTGTAATTTTCGAAGGCCCATCCGGGTGGCAGGAAAGCTCCCAGCTTTCTGCCAGTATGTCGCCTTCATATTGCTTATGATATTCCTCCACCAGGCGGTGCCCTCCCCAAAGGTAATCCTTAAAGCCTGGCGCTAATTTTAACAATGCCATGATTTGTCATTCCTGCCTTTTTCCTTTTTTATATCTGATCCAATGTTATACTAGTATAACCCACACTAATTAACCGCACGTTTCACTTGTCTAAATTTCCATCTGCCGCGTTGCCGTCAATCGGCGCAGCCACCGCTACGCCTCGTTCCTCCGCCTTGCAGGCTGAAAATTTATCCTGCGTGAAACGTATCGGTAATTAGTGTGGGTTATACTAGCGCACGGTATCTGTGAAATCCATCTGGTATGATCTGCAAACAGGCTGATTTACTTTGGACGGTTGGCGTCTATGTCTGCCTGGATTGCTTTTGCTGTTTCTTCCGGGGAATTGGAAAGCATCATATTCAGAATTCCGTTCCGGGACACGTCCACCAGTGTTGCGCATTTATCATAGTCAAAATACTCCCCTACAGAATTGGTAATGGTGTCAGTGTAGGAAACCATGTCCTTGAAGATCTGCGGTGCATTCTCTGGCGCTGTGATATTTTTATAAGGCGCAACTCTCATAGCCGCGTCCATTCTCTCCTGGATTGCCTCGGGCGTTGTCATGTATTTTACAAGCTTTAATGTTGCATCTTTTTCTGCGTCATCCATTGTGCCGGAAAGCATCCATCCGGAGGTGTATACGACTCTCGTATCCTTGTATTCCGGCTTGTCCTCAAAGTATGGGAAGGGGAAGAAGGAGATATCGTCCAGGATCTCGGAATCTGTGTTGTACATTTCCGGGATAATGGGGCTGCTGTGGGAGATCATGGCCACCTCTCCTGTCAGAAACTGGCTCATCTGCGTATTCACATCAATTCCTTCAAACCCGTCCATGAAAGCCTTCTTTTCCTTTAGATCCTTTGTAATCTGAAGACACTCTACCACATCATCATCTGTCCAGCTCTTATCTCCTACGCCAAGTGCGCGGATTCCTTCTGTACCGATTCGCTTTGCCAGAATATTATTGAAAATATGTCCCATAACCCAGGTATCCTTTCCGCCAACACCAATTGGGGTAATGCCTGCGTCATTGAGCTTTTTGACTGCCTCGTAAAAATCATCCATTGTCTCAGGAGTCTCTGTGATTCCTGCCTTTTTGAAGAGCTCTTTATTATAAAATACTCCGTCAACATTCAGCTCATTTGGAAGTGCATAGATGCCTTCCACTCCATAGCCGTCAAGACGGTATGTGTCTAACGCGCCGTCAAGAAAGGTATCCTTCCATGTCGGGTCTTCTTCCAGTGCCCCGGTCAGATCAAGAAGCACGCCGCTCTGCGCCCACTCTGTAAGTCCGGCGATTGCAGGATAATAGAAGATATTCGGCGTCTCCCCGGTGGAAATGGCAACCTTAAGCTTATTGTTATAGGCTGCTTCCTCATAGACGGAATCATTCTGGACTTCAATATCCGGATTGTCCTTCATGAATGCTGCGATCTGATCCTCGTACACCTTCGCCATGGGGGTATCGCCGCTGTCACGGCTCATAAATGTAATTTTTACCTTTGCTTTGCTGCTTTGTGCATCACTGCCGCTGTCTGAGGAAGAATTTCCGTTACCACTTCCTCCGGAACAGCCTGCAAGGGAACCCACAAGCATCACTGTCAGTAAACCGCTTAATAATCTGTTTCTCATACTCATACTTTTTCATCCTCCTTTAATAAATGAACTCATTGGTGTCTATTTCAGAAAATCTATGACGCACATCTGGTGACCCTCTATCTCTGGAATGGTAAATTCCACTGTATTTTCCTCCTCCCTGAATGGTAATTCCTCCATAGATGGAGCGAGATAGATTCTCCTGACCCTCTTTTCCTTTCGTAAAATGATCTTTAAATTATATAATGGGACAACATCTTCAACAATATCCAGGAGTCTGCATTTTCTCTCTGGAATGTAATACAGAATATGTAAAATCTGCCGGCTCTTTTCCTTTTGCTCCATCAGATTTGTAATGACTCCTGACGGGCCGCTGTGGGAGACAAGCTGTATGGGCAGAAGCCGGCGCAGTTCATTCTGGAAGAGCACCTTGTACCAGTGGGGCGCTGTTTTCTGATAGGTGGAGAAAATGGGGTGGATAAAGTATGCTGTGCTCTTTGTCTCCACCACTGCGGGGTAGCACTCCTTTCTTGCTGACGGGGAATGAAGGTGTGAGCAGAAGGTATCCTTCTCCCTGTTAAATACCGGACGTACTGCCATCTGAACATATTCTGCATTTTCTTTAGCTTCCACCCATGTGCCGCAGTCGTACATTACATGCTCCGCATCTGCAAGTCCTTCTGCCAGGTGAGCCTGGGGTTTCATGAAGTCCGGGCTGTAGGGCGCCTTTCCTTTGTAACGGACAGCAAGCTCTTTCACCATAAACCGGGTCTTCTGGATGTCGAGCCCTGATTCCCCGGTGCAGATGACCTTGCCGCCCATGCTGATATAGGAGCCAAGCTTTGTCTTTAATTCTTCATCTACCGGTATGACGTCTGGCAGGATCAGCAGCCGGTATCTGCCGAAATCCGACTGGCTGTCTATAAAGTCAAATTGCTGGCTTAATTCCATAAGCATCCTGGCGGTTCCCTCAGAGGCGCCTGGGATCTCACCGGCTTTTCCTGTCCCAAAGAACTCCTCAGCCGTAAAGACACCGATCTCGGTCACCGGGACTGCTCCCTCGCACCAGGGCTCCTTGTCTTTTACTGACCCATATACCTCTCCGATCTGACGGTACATGTCTTGATTCAGAACACCCCAGTAATCCATCTGGTCTCCTATGGTACATTTACAGCCATTTGCCAGCATGGAAAAGACCTCATATTCCATTGCCGCCTGATTACGGAAGGCGTGGAAGTCTCCCCATTCCGTATGAAATCTGCTGGTAAGTCCCAGGCACTCTCTCCCAAAGTTCCGCATATATTTTGCGGACACGGGGAAATCAAGATATCCCCACTCCACTCCCGGAAGAGATTCGAAGGAAAAATAGCTGTAATCCTTTGCCGCCGGTTTATCCAGATAACCTACATGCCCTTTGTTATAGCAGACATAAAAGTCCGGATTATATGACTTTGCAAAAGCTGTCAGGTCCTCCACCATCTCATAATAGGTCATCTGTGCGAAGCGCCTCCTGTCCCTGGCTGTCCGGGGATCCATTCCATTTTCCCTCATTCTCCTCTGACACTCGGGGCAGCAGCATTCATTCATAAATGCCGCATCATACCATACTCCTTCTGCCGGTATCGTCTCCAGTACCTCGCCAAACTGCTCCTTTAGAAAATCCCGGTATGCTGTATTGACACAGAGATTTTTATAAAAGCCCGGCTCAAAATACCCAAGCCCTTTATAATCCTGCAGGGCGCCATGTTCATCAATGCAGATCCACTCGGGATGCATGTCCGCCGCCCGTTTATTCCAGCGGATCGTTGTATACAGATTCACCTTGATCCCATGCCTGTGGCAGGCCTCTGTCTGTTCTCTTAAAAGATCCCTGTGCACCAGATGCGGGTGTACCATTTGGGGAAATTTCTTCGAGTCATAATAGAGCATCCCGTGGTGGCAGCAGCTGAATAATGTGACGGAATTCACATGGGCTGCCTCCAGTGTGGAAGCAAATTCCTCTGCGTCAAAGTCTGCACATACGCCTTCAATCTTCTCACTTGTGTGGAAATCCAGATGAATCTGTCTGGATGGAACACCTTGTCTATTTTCATTTTGGTTCTCCTTATTCCCCACTTCTTATCCCTCCCTCCTTTGCTTTTGTGATGAAACCATTATATAAATTCCTTCCCTTTTCGTGAATGAAAAATTTTTAGAGCGCCTGTAATATTTTTGGTTAAATAAACAAAAGAGTCTCGCACATTTTCACATGCGAAACTCTTTTACCTTATATGTTTTCCTTCTTGATTTTGCGTTCTTCCAGATATTTTGACGGGGTGATTCCATACTGGCTTTTGAAAGACTTACTGAAATAATATGCGTCTGAATATCCCACCAGCTCTGCGACCTCCATCACTGTAATATCCGGGGTTTCTTCCATCATCTTCCTCCCCTGCTCCATGCGCACGCGGATCAGATAACGGCTTAAGGAGCAGCCGTATTCCTTCTTAAATATATTGCTCAGGTAGCTTGGGTTCACACCGATCTTCTCCGCGATCTGGTTCAGCCCGGTCTCGGTCTGCCAGTAATTTTCTTCAATGTACCTTTTTGCCTCAGATACCTTTTTCCTTCCCGATGGGACAAGCCTCTGCTCCAGGGGGGCAACTGTCTCTTCCAGAATTGCCAGAAGGCGCTCCTTAACCTCCTGGGCAGGAGCCGTGCAGGCAAGCGGATTCATCTGCGCCATTTCCTCTGACATTTTTTCGGAAATCTCCACGCCAAGCTCGGAGAGATACCCGGTAAAGTTCACAAGAATATCCATCGTCACATAGGACACTGTCTGCCTGGACATCTGCCTCTCTTCAAATAGAGCAAAGCTCCGGTCAATCACTGCATATGCTTCTTCATACTTTCTCCCCCTGAGAAGCGTAAGAAACTCCTGGGCACTGTAGGGCAGATCACACATTACCTCCCGGATGCTCTGCTGTTCGAGGCTGATGCTGCTGTCGATTTTCCGGGCTGCATTCTCAAGCTCCTTTTCCAGCTCTGCAGGATCGAGGGGCTTTAATAGAAAACTGACTGCACCAAACTGGATGGCCTCCCTCGCATACTCGAATTCTCCATACGCTGTCAGTATTAGAATCTGAGTATCCGGAAGGATTTCCTTCACACGGCGGGATACCTCAAGTCCGTTCATGAACGGAATATTGATATCCATAATCATAATATCCGGCCTGAGCTTCTCTGCCTTTTCCACAGCCTCCCGCCCATCCTCTGCCTCACCTGCAATGGACAGGCCCAGCCTGTCCCACTCCACAGAACACTTCACATACTCCCGGAGAAGATATTCATCATCTACGATCAGTACCTTTTTCATATCTCTCCTCTCCTTTGGAACCAGTCCCAGGGGGAACGGCCATGGGTGTATACTCGAATGGTATTCTTACCGTAACCACAGTTCCATTACCGGGGCTTCCGGAAACAGAAATCCCGTATTCCTCGCCAAAATAAAGCTTCAGTCTCTGCTGTATATTATATAGTCCGAAGCCGAAGGGCTGTTCCTCCTTTCCCCGGTCAGAGGAAAGAGCCTCCTGAGCCTTATTCGTGTCTATACCGATTCCATTATCCTCCACTTCAATCAGTACCATCTCCCCCTGCCGGTATCCGCGAATCCGGATATATCCTTTATGGGGAACATTTTTCACGCCATGATAGATTGCATTTTCCACAATGGGCTGAAGCGTAAGCTTTACAATTACTGTTTCCAGAATCTCTCCAGGAAATTCAATCTGATACGTAATCTTATCTCCGTACCGCATAGACTGAATCTGAAGGTAACTCTCAATATTCTTTATTTCTTCGCTAAGGGGAATCAGATTCTTTCCATTACTTAAGGCTGTACGGTAAAATTGTCCGATGGAGCGGATCATCTGGAATGCATCCTCTGACTTCTGCATCTTTATCAGTGCGCTGACACTGCTTAACGTATTATAGAGGAAGTGGGGGTTAATCTGTGCCTGCAGAACGGCAAGCTCGTATTTGCGCTTGTCACGCTGTTCCTTATATACCTGGTCCACCAGGTTCTTAATCTGACCTGTCATCTTGTTAAATTCCATCGAGAGCATGCCAATCTCATCTTCAGCGTGCACCGGAACACTGACATTTAAGTGTCCCTGTCCCAGGCTTTTCATGGTATGCGCAAGCTCAGAAAGTGGTCTTGTCACACTGTGCGCCAGGCAGAAAGTGAGCACAGAACTGATCACCACAGCAAATATCCCCAGCACATAGACCAGAGAGGTCATGGCCTTTCCCGGCTCCATAAGCGTGCTGACCGGAGTGATTCCGATCATAATCCAGTTCAATGTGTCAATCCTTGCAGCCGTAATAAAATATTTCTCGCCGCCTATGTTAAAGGTATTCCCGTCCCGGTCTCCTTCTGTCGCCCACTGGAAAAACTCCTCCTTCCCAACATTCTGCCCTGCTCTCTCATCCTTCTTTTCCTCTGTCTTCGTATCCATTTTCCTGTCTGACCTGTCTGAAAAAAGCTTGACATCTCCCTCCATATCCACAACCATATACTGGCCGTCCTCCTCATAACGAAGAGGCGTGAAGTTCTTACTCAGGAGCTCGGACTTATACTCTATAATAATATAACCCTTAATCTGTCCTGACGGGTAATCCCGGTAGGGCCTCAGATAAGCAATCCCTCCGTCCTGATATCCGTCCTCACGCTTTTCGTACAGGTCAATCCATCCAGGCTTCGCCTTTTCCCCCTGTATGTCCTCAAATAACTGCTGGTAAAGCCCTGCCCTTGAGCGGATTCCATTGGAATTCACCATCTCCCCGTCTGCCGCATAGATCGAAATACTGCTGAACTGCTGCTTCGGATACAGGGCCTCCAGATAATCCAGGTGGCTCTCCACCCGGATCCGCTGCTTTAAGCGCTGCCCATAGTCTGAATCTTTACTGTCAAGAAACCATGCCTCCACGTCCTCATTCGTAAACAGAATCTTCGTGATACGTTCCGCATCTGACAAGATCTCCGTGCAATTATCCGACACAATCCGGAACTTCTGCACATATTCATTACCCACAATTCCCAGTACGGATTTTTCAAAGAAAAAATTAAGTAATATGATGAACGAAAGCATGATAAGAGAAATAAGCACAATATTAAGAAGGGAAAACTTCTTTGCCAGATTTGGGGACGGGGCATTTTTAAAAATGCCCCGTCCCAGATTGAAAATGACCTGTCCCCATTTGCGCATCCTTTCAAGCTCCTATGAGGATGTGGGGATATATGGCCTGATTACACCTGCCACGTTACTGATCGGCATGGTCTGAAGCCACACATGTCCCGGTCCGCTGATGACGGTATTGAAGATGCCTTCCCCGCCGAACAGCATGTTCTTTACTCCCGGTACGCTCTGAATATCCATACTGCAGGTTCCACTCATTGCTGCAAGATATCCGGTATCAATTACGATCTGCTGACCGGCCTGAAGCTCATACTCAACCACATGTCCGTCAAATTCTGCAAACATGGTTCCGTGGCCGCTTACTTTCTGCATGATGAAGCCCTCGCCTCCGAACAGTCCAGATCCCAGCTTCTTGCGAAAATGCACAGAAAGCTGCACTCCTGCCTCTGATGCGAGAAATGCGCTTTTCTGGAAAATCATGTCCTGTCCCGGCGCAATCTGGAATGCCTTAATCGAACCCGGAAAGCTGGATGCGAATGCAATCATTCCAGGTCCGCCCTGTGCGGTATAGACATTTTGGAACATCTTTTCTCCGGAAAATGCTCTTCCGAATGCTTTGCCTATTCCTCCGTTACTAGTAGTTTCCATCCGCATATTCGGCGACATCCAGGACATGGCTCCGCCCTCCGTAATCATCTTCTCTCCGCCTTCCAGCTCGCAGATCACGACTGGAAGTGTCTCTCCTTGTATCTGGTATCTCATCCTTCTACCTCCTAAAAATTATTTTTGTAAAAAGTCTCATTCCAGTATGTCCAACTGTTCTATATATGTCTCAATACGCTTTTTTTCCTCTTTCGTAACAGGTTTCCCTGAAAAATAATACTGGATTCTTCCGTTGCCTTCCTTTTCAAAAGGATCTTTCTCTTTTTTTATGCCAAGCTTTCTCATAAGCTGTCGTATTGTTCCCGCATTTCCATCCACGAGCTGTACTGTGTCTGGAAATATCCTTTTATAATATGCCTTAAAATAGTTAAAGTGCGTGCATCCAAGGACAAATGCCTTATAATTTTCCGGTGAGTAGTTTTTCAACTCGTTCCTAAGGTACTCTGTAATCTCCTCTGTATGGAAATCTCCTCTTTCTGCAAACCGTACAAGTCCAGGAAGCGCCACAAGATCCACCCTGTCTTCCCGGTCCACCTGCTCTAAGAGATGATGAAGCTTGTCCCCGGCAATCGTCACCGGAGTGGCCGCCACAAGAATCCTTCCCGGAAGATGTCCGTAGACCTCCACTGCCTGTTTCACTGCAGGCTCCATGCCAATAATCGGCACCGGGAAACGGCTTCTGTACTCCTTCGTGGCAACACTGGTCGCCGTATTGCAGGCAATCACGATTGCATCCACTTGTTTTTCCAGCATGAATCTAATGATCTCATCTATATAGCCTCTGATCTGCTCTCCTGTCTTTTCCCCGTATGGTACATGCTCCTCATCCGCATAATAGATGAACTCAGCTTCCGGAATCTCCCTGAGCGCCTGATGAAGAACCGATAAACCTCCTATCCCTGAATCAAATATTCCTACCCTCATTGCTCTTACTCCTGTGTACCTGAAATTTATATTCTTTAAACGGAATTCTCTTTGTTATACTCACAGCCGATGAAATCTGCCGCGAGTATCGCGCCAGTCGCAGCCGCAAAGGGGCATACTTCCTTATTCGGCTGTGCGCATCATGTTATGCTGCGCGGCAGATTTATCTGGCGCACAGTATACTTCAGACGTGGTTTTCTGTTTGCAGGCGTGCCTGTGACCATTCCCTTTACGCCTCTATAGTATTGTAACATATTTCTATTGACATGTCCGATTAATTTTAGTATCATTAATATCAATTTTAGAGTACGCTCTGTTTTTATAGAATCCGCAAATATTAATATAGAAAGGACAGATAACAGACATGATAAATACATCCCTGCTCTTCGCAATGGAACTAATCGGTACAATTGCCTTTGCCTGTTCAGGGGCTTTAGTCGGAATCCGCAAGAAACTGGATCTTCTCGGAGTCATAGTACTCGCCGTCATTACAGCCACCGGCGGCGGCATGTTCCGGGATATCCTCATCGGAAATGTCCCGCCAGCACTCTTTAGAAATCCTTTTTATGCCGGAGTCGCCGTACTGGCCGCTATCCTAATCTTTTTCACAATACAGTCAAAAAGGCTGCTTAAAACATTCATGCAGATTGAGCGCTATAACCAGGTCTTCAATTCCCTGGACGCCATCGGCCTTGGAGCCTTCACCGTAGTCGGCGTGGATACGGCAATCAGCTATAATGTTGATAGCTATTTTTTCCTCACACTCTTTGTGGGAGTTATCACTGGCGTGGGAGGCGGACTGATAAGGGATATCATGGTCTGCGAAATTCCTTCTATATTAAAGGAGCATATCTATGCCTGCGCCTCCCTCGCCGGAGCTCTCCTCTATGTCGGGACATGGCAGATATTCGATCCCGATATCGCCATGATAACAAGTGCATTGATCGTAATCGCAATCCGCATGCTAGCCAGACACTACGACTGGAACCTTCCTCACAGCAAACTATCCTGATTGCCAATTGGGGACGGGGCATTTTTGAAAATGCCCCGTCCCAGATTGAAAATGACCTGTCCCCAATTCGTTATTTCCACGCAACCTGGTTTTTTCCAGCCTTTTTTGCCTCCTGGAGCATTGTCTCTGCGGCTTTTACATAAGATTCATACTCGTCTCTGATCTGTGGGATTACCGTAGCTCCGCCGATGCTGACTGTCAGCCATTCCGAAGCCTCTGTTTTATTGGTGATATGAAGGTTTTCGACTTCCTGGCAGATTTTTCGTAAATGTCCGGATACATCGTCGGCTGTTCCGCCCAGGATAATGGCGATAAACCGGTCTCCTTCGTAGCGGGCAAAAAAGTCTGTGCTTCTCTTTAACTCCGGCATAATGAGTTTGGCTACTCTTGCCAGCGCTTTGTCTCCGGCCGGATACCCGTATGTATCGTTATAGGACCTGAACTCATCAAGATCAAACATACAGATAGAGATGGGAACCTGAAGACGGACCGCCTCCCTCCATTTAACAATGTTATGAAGCTCATAGCGACGTCTGCTTGACACGCCGGTCAGCTGATCTGTCATGGCCTGCTCCTGCTCCTCGTGAATTCTGTATTCATACAGCTTTATATATGTATGGATCCTTGATCTCACAAGCATTGGCTTAAACGGGCTTGTAATATAGTCAACAGCCCCCAGCATAATTCCACGCTCTTCCTCCCCGGCCTGGGCAGAATCTGCAATGACGAGAATCGGGAAATTCCGTGACACCACCTTTTCCTGTAGCTTTTTAAGCAGCAGGAAATCTGTCATCTCAGGTATGGTTTCTGACAGAAGAATTAAGGAATATCTTCCACTGTTTATTTCTTCAAGACCACCCTTTGCAGTATCTGAAATCTTAATTTCATAGTCTTCTTCCAAAATCTCTTTTAAGAGGTCTGCTTCTTCAAGATTTTTGTCAATAATTAGTATTTTTTTCATTTTTCGTTACACTCTCCTTACAAGCTGCTGTTTTCTGCAGCCTTTTCAAATTTCACTATTCAAAATTATAGCCCACCTACATAAAAAAGGCAAGTCGGGGACGGGGTATTTTTAAAAATACCCCGTCCCCGACTCACCCTACTTAATCTTAATTGTTACTGTTTTCTTTTTGCCGCTGCCGTCTGCTGCTTTTGCAGTAATTTTGACGCTTTTGCCCTTTCCTGCTTTGTATGTTTTTACTTTTCCGGCGGCGGATACTGATGCATATTTTTTATTGCTGCTTGTCCAGATGACTTTCTTATAAGCACCTTTTCGGGCTGTGACCTTTGCTTTTAGCTTTAGGCTTTTTCCGGCTTTCACTGCCTTTGCTCCGGATATCATTACCTTTTTTACAGGGTTTTTCATGGATGTAATGGTGTATTTTCCTAATACGCCGCTTCCATCTGCCGCTGCTGCAGTGATGGTCACTTTCCTGCCGCCGGTTTTCTTTTTCAGTGTTACTACGCCTTTGGCATTTACTGCAGCAATCTTAGTATTACTGGATTTCCATACAATCCTTTTATTAGCTGCATTTACTGGCTTGACGTCTGCAGTCAGCGTGATCTTCTTGCCGGCTGCAATTTTCTTTGAGCTCCCGGAAATTTTTATTTTTTGTACCTTAATGTCTTGTACGGCTGGCTGCTGCGGCTTCTGCGGGGGCTCTTCTGTCTTTTGCGGTTTTAGTGTGTAGGTCAGCTTTGTTCCGTTCTGGTAGTCTTTTCCATTGATTGTTGTAATGCTAAATATTAGTGAACTGGATCCTTTTGTAATGAACCAGTGTTCATCTGTCGTTGTATATCTTTGGTCTGCAAGCTTAACTGTTGTCCTTTTCCCATGATATGACCCATCAATATGGTACTCTAGAACTCCGTTCTCATCTGTCAGGACAGTTTCTGTTTTCGATTCTCCCTCGATAGATACCTGGAATAATACTTTTGGCAGAGGATTCTGGGATTCGTCTTTCACCATTGCTCTGAAGACCATGGGATAGCATTCATAATTTATCTCCGCTGGTTTTTTCACCAATGCATCAAGAGCTGACTGCAGCTTTTCCATTGCTTCGTCTATTTCAGATGATAATGCTTCTGTTTTATCATAAACTTCCTGGGCCTCTGTGATTGCGTTCTGGAGATTATCATATCCGCTAATATAATCATCTGCCTTAAGCGCCTTTGCTTCTTGAAGTTTATTTCCAAGTGCTTTTTTATCGCCTCTGAGCTGCAGCGCCCTCTCTGCTTTTACAAGCTTAGAAAGTGCTTCGTCCACCTGCTCCTGCGTAGAATTTGACTCTTCATAGACCTCTTTTGCAAACTGGTATGCTGCATCATATTTTTCCCATGTACTGGTGAGATAAAGCTCTGCAGTATATCCCACATAACGGTCCAGAGCCTTTTCCAGCGCAATGGTGTCTGCCTGACCTGCCAGTCCTTCCTCTGCTTCCTTAAGCAATGCTGCCGCTGCATTGTAATCCTCCTGGGAAGCTCCTTCTTTCTCTGCGGCTTCCTCTGCTTTTTGAATTGCTGTCTGCAAGTTGGTAAATGACATTTCTGTATAGCCATCTGCCGTGTATTGCTTTGCTGCCTCTAACCTTCGTTTCAAAACAGTGTTGTCTGGCGTTCTTTTCTCAATTCCTGGCGATGTACTGTCGTTTGCTTTTACTATGACCGTCTTTTCGAAATCTGGCCCTGCATTCTGTCCGTCCACTGTTTTAAAATATCTCTGCCCGTTATCTTTTACTCCTATGACTGTATCTGTCAATGTTACATCATAAGGCTCTTCATAACACGCATCAACTGTCCACTGCTTACCATCCGCCCATCCAGGAGATGCTTCCAGATAAACCACGCCGGTTTCTGCGTCTGATAATTTATTCCACGCCGCAGGATCTTTGCCCTCTTGTCCAGTTGTATAGATCTGAAATTTAAATGGTCTGGTAAATGGATTTCCATTAACGTCCTTTACAATTAATTTTAATGTTGTCAGGACATCTGCCTTCTGCAGTCCCTGCACCGCATTTTTCAAGTTCAACGCCGCTTCATTTATTGCATCCTGCGAAACATCCGCACTATCATAAACGGTCTGTGCTATACTTAATGCATCTGTGTAAGCTTTATAACTCTCTGCAGTATACTTATATTCTTCTCCAACCTCTTCTGCCTCTTCCAAAGCCTCCTTTAGCTGTGCCTTATCCACATATTCGTCTGCCGGTACAATCATAATCTGATGCTTTTCATATCCTGTAACACGTTTTCCATTTACAATATAGGTCTTACCGTCTTTTACCTCATATTCTATCTTTTCCGGTATTGCCACATATCCTGCATCTTTCAGGGTAATCGAATGATCCCAGTTCGAATCATTCAATGTGTGCCTGATTTCAAGCATTCCGTTTTTGTCAGTTGTGATATCCTTTTCTCCTAAGCCCTTTTTACGGAACGTAATTCCTGGCACAGGCTTCCCGTTCTTATCCACAACGGTAATCTGGATACGGTCCAAAACAGGCTGAATCTCCCCATCCTCATCATATTCTTCATAATACTGTGCTTCAAAGCCTTCATCCACACGTTTTTTATTATCACGCGCCGCCGCTATCCTTCCTGGGTCAAAAAAGGCTTTCTGAGCATCGCTAAGAGCATCATAGGCATCCAGAGCCGCCCCGACGTTTTCAGAATCCGATGGCTGCATTTTACTAATATTAAACTTATTAAATAATTTGTTTACTTCAATTGCCGCGAAGAGGTTCTCTTTTTCTCCCTCAGCGCCAGAAGGAAGCAGTGTTTTCTCTTTTTCAAGATACAAAAGCCTTGCCAGAGGCTTTATATCTGTAATGGACGGGTTGTTCTGCAGGCTCAGTTCGTTTAACCCCCTCATGGCTGCGATCTTCTTCACATCCTCATTGGTAAGGTGATTTCCTGATGCTATAAAAGTACGCATATTTTTTAATTTACTCATATCCGGCAGAGATTCTATATTATTTTCCTGAATATCCAGATACTGCAGCTCCTGAAGTTCAGTCACTGCACTGATATCTGTAATCACATTATTTCCAAGCACAAGGATTTTTAGTTTTGGCATATTCGCAACTACAGATACATCACTGATTCCGTAGTTGCCAGACACGTCAAGCTCCTGAAGACCGGCCATGCCTGTCAACGGGCTGATATTATCAATATTATTCTGCTTTAAGATCAATTTCTGCAGCTGCGAAAGATTAGAAAGAGGGGATAAGTCCTTAATCTCATTTTCCCCTTTCCGCCCTTCATTTGAATAACAGATTTCAATCATTTTAGCTGATTTTGCGTATTGAAGGCCTTCCAGGCTCTTAATCCAGTACTGCTTCTTCCATCCTGCAAAATCTTCTGCATGTGCGCATAAAGCATAGGATATGTTCTTTACCTGTTTGCTGCCCACCAGTTCTGCCGTAAGTTTTGGCCTGTCCTTAATTGCATTAAGAGATGAGCGAACTGCCCAGTGGAGCGCCGGGTCTTTAATCACCTCGTCCTCACCAGGATCGTATATATCCTCTTCCTCCAATCCGCCGCAGCTGTCTGCCCTTACTGTATCTCCCATGGAAAAACTGCCTGTTGCCGTCAAAATTGCTGCGAGCGCCACAGCTGCTATTCTTTTTATTCGTCCTGCTTTCATACTTTCCCTTTCTTTAAAATCCGCTGCATATATCTGCCATACAGAAATATGCAGCGGTCTTCTGTGAATCTGTTATTTGATTTTAATCCTTACAGTACTCTTCTTGTTACTTCCATCTGTAGCCATAGCCGTAATCTTAACTGCCTTTCCCTTTCCAGCTTTCTTTGTCTTTACAACTCCACTGGAAGATACAGACGCATATCTAGAATTTGAGCTTGTCCATTTCAGCTTCTTATTCACTTTTTTGCCAGTCGTTTTAACTACAGTTTTTAACTTCAGCTTCCTGCCTGCCTTTACCGCCTTTGCACCCTTGATCTTTACGCTCTTTACAGCATTTTTCATAATCTTGATTCTATAGGATGCGCTTTTTCCACTGCCATCTGCTGCCGTTGCGGTAATGGTCACAGTCTTTCCTGCTCCTGCCTTTTTCACCGTCACCTTTCCAGACGCGCTTACTGCTGCATACTTTGTATTACTGCTCTTGTATATGACAGTCTTATTTACTGTATTTGCCGGTAAGACTGATGCTGTCATCTGAATCTTCCTGCCTGCAGCAATTTTCCCGGAAACAGCGCTAAGACTGATGCTGCCTACTTTTACCGGTTGCGGCGTCTGGGGCTTCCCAGGCGGCGTTGGGTCTTTATCGTCATCCTCCGGCCCCTTCTTTAGCACCGTAATATCCACTGGAGCTCCGGTATACGAATCTTTGCCCACCTCTCGTATTTCTCCAAAATAAGTTTTAATCTCAAATGGCGTCATCTCATAACCCAGCGTCTCTCCTCCTGTCAGAGAAATCTCGTATGTCGGGTCCGCATTCCCGTCTATATCCTCAAATACAAACTCTCCGGCCTTATCTCCGCATACCACCTTCCCGTCTGTTGCGAGGGGAAATGACTTATTCCTGCCTTCAAGACTTAAGCCTTCTTCCGTTATCAGCTTACCCGACTGGTCTACCAGTCTTATGGTTACTCCGCCAAGCTGATTTCCCTCTTGTACTGCTGCTGCTTTTTTCTCTTCATTCCCATCCGATGCACCTTTCGGCGTTACGACAAATTCAAGATCAAGCCCGTCTCTGTATGTATTTTTCCCAATCTCCACTGTGGCTCCATTCTCTGTCATGGTAACTGTTGGTCTTTTAGATCTAGAATCGGAATCAGACAATAATACTCCTTTTTTATATCTGTTTACCTTTACATCCAGATTACGCTGTGTCAGACCAGTCCCCTCTACAGCCAGTTCTATGGTTCCTCCGCTGGCTGGAACTGTTTCCGGCGACACCTTTACTCCTGTAATAACTACAGGTTCATCCGAAGCCTGGGATGTCACTTGAAAGCTTACCGGACTGCCGTCATATGCATTTCCATCCACATCAGTTATTACGTAATAGGAAGAAGCTATTCTCACTGTATGCGGATCCATTTCATAACCCAGGTCGTTCTCCTTCATCTCAATTATGTAGTTTCCGGACTCATATTCTTCTGGCTCAAATATATATTCCCCGCTCTCAGAATCTAACCGTAATGGCTCTTCATATATGTCCCCATAATCTTTATAGTCTTCCGGGCACGAAACAAGTTCTAAACCTGACTGTGTCACTGGAGAACCATCCGCATCCACCAGCTTTACAGATAACAGCACTCTGCTGTTGCCTGACTGTGTGATCAGTTTTGTCTGCTGCGGTTCAATGTCTCCTCCCTTTTTCGCGCCTACAGTAATCTTAATATCCACATCATCTTTCGACATATTCGTATCAATCGTTACTTTTGCTTTTTGGGGTTCTGTTACCCGGTATGAAGAGGTCTCTCCTGCCCTCTTTCCCGCCGGCTCTGTTGTGCCCTTTTTATATTTCTCGACCTTTACGCCCCAGTTGCCTGATGTCAGATTCTCTCCGTCAACAGTAAGCTCGATCTCCGTTCCATCTGCACCAATTGTATCCGGAACTTCACTTGTAATACTTGAAATATTTGCCATCTGTGACGGATCTGTGCTCTCCCTGACCACAGTCATTTTTACTGGTTTCCCGTCATAGGGCATATCATTTACTGTCGTAATCTCGCACTGCTTATTTGTCTTAAATACAACCGGTGCGGCCGTGTACCCGGTTACTGATGAATGTAACTGGATCCTGAATGTCGCCGAAAAGTCATTCGTTTCGGTATTATATGTAAATACCCCATCTTCGAGTTTTTCCTCTTTTTCAAATGTTCCGAGACTCTCCTGAATCATCCCGAGAGAAATGCCAGAATCTGTTACCAGATTTCCCTCTTCATCTATCACCTGGATCGTAATTGATTTTTTATTGATAGACGGATCTTCTAAGCCTGCCTTCTTCAGTACCATATTCACCGGGGCCCCATCGTACTCCTTATCATTCACTGTAAGAATCTCCCCATTAGAGCTGACAGTAAGTTTCATCGGTTCTGCCGTATATTCTGTTACATCCGGATGCAGTGTAATGGTACATGTCGTTTCTGCAGGATCTGCCATCTTATAAGTATATTCTCCACTTTCCGGTTTTACAGTAGTCGTGGCAAAGGACGGCTGTGTTTCCTTTAATCCTTCATCTGTGATATTCAGATACACACTTTCATCCGTCACCAAAGCTCCTGCTTCATCTACCAGCCTGATTGTAACCGAGCTTTTATCTGACGTATCACTTTTCTCTGCCACTACAAACTCCATATTTTCTTCCCCGGTCCAGTCTTGTGAATTGATTGACAGGATTTCGCCCTGGTAATTGATCATATAGAGAATTCTGTCTGTTATAGCTTTGTACTCTGATGATGCAAGCACTAACTTGAATGTGCCTGAAGAAAGGGTATTTGTCTGGTATTCCCACATTCCATTTTCATCAGATGCCTTTTCTTCCTTCGTCTCATCGCCCGAATATGTCTGCAGCTTAAGAACTACCCCTTTCAAAGGATTTCCCTCTCTGTCAACAACCCTGACCTGTATTAAATATCTGTCTCCTGCTGCCCTCGCAGTCAATCCTGTTCCTGCAAAGCATCCCACAAGCAGCGCCAGAGTCAATATAAACGATAATGCCCGCTTTTTACAAATTTCCATATTTCCCTCCTCTATAGTGTAAAAGTAATACGCGTTTTTACTTTATTTTAATCTTTACTGTACTCTTCTTGTTGCTTCCGTCTGTAGCTGCTGCTGTAATTTTAACGCTCTTTCCTTTTCCGGCTTTTTTCGTCTTTACAACTCCGCCAGAAGTCACAGTTGCATACTTTGTATTAGAGCTTGTCCATTTCAGCTTCTTGTTCACCTTCTTGCCGGTTGTCTTAACCTGAGCTTTTAATTTCAGTTTCTTTCCTGCCTTTACAGCCTTTGCACCTTTAATTTTTACACTCTTTACAGAGTTTTTCATGATCTGGAGCTTACAGGATGCTTTCTTCCCACTGCCGTCTGCAGCGATTGCCATAATTGTAACTGACTTTCCTGCACCTGCCTTTTTCACTGTAACCTTACCGGATGAATTCACTGTTGCATATTTTGTGTTACTGCTCTTCCATGTAACAGCTTTATTTGATGCATTCGCCGGAGATACAGTTGCTGACAGCTGAACCTTCTTTCCTGCGGCAATCTTTTTTGAAGCTGCATTGATCTTGATGCCGCTTACTTTAATGCTCTGTGATACAACAGGCGGTTTTGGATTTACAACTGGATCTGTATTTGTACTTTTGTAAATGTAACTATAAGTTCTTCCTTCTTCAACCCATTCATCAAGCGTCGGTTCTTCTACAAGCGTATAGCCATTGATCTGCTTCGGTTTAATACCAAAGCCTTCCGGCATGGAAATGCTATATCCTTTATAGACATCCTTCTCTGCAATCTCTTTTCCTGATTCGTCCACATATTGCACTGTAACGTATTTGAAATTTTTGTCAGTACAGTCTCTGAACTCATACTCGCCTTTTATGTTTTCATTCAAAACCTTCAGTGTTACACATGGCTCTTCAATGAAATTCTCTCCGTCTATTGCAACCTGAATCTTATATGTCTTATTTGTTCCTGCATATCTCGGCGGCAGCAATTCAATAAGCTGACTGTTTCCGTCGCCAAATACACCATTTCTGTGTGGTCCTGCTATTGCAATAAATCTCCATGTGCCGTCACATTCGGAAATCTGGTAAACTGGCCATATAATTCCGTTTTCATCTACTGCCCGTACTTTTGTCAGAGCTGAATCCAGATTGGTGCCGTATACTCTGAGTTCTGTCTTAAGTTCTCCGACATTGGATGAAACCTGCACTTCAATATCCGTTGTATTATTCACCTCTGTCTTGTTATTTCCGGAAATTGTCACCATACTCAGCGTCCTGTCTTTCTCCGTCTTTCCTTCTGGAAGTACAGAGATTGTCGTCCTCTGTCCACGGCTGTCTGCGGCACTTTCATATACCGGAGTGCCGTCATACTTTACATTGAGCCAATAGCTGACTGTATTTTGTGTCGTATTTTTTGGAACGGCAAATGTAAGTGTTATTCTGCCGTCCGCATCCTTGTCTTTTGTAACAGCAATATCAGATGCTGATGTCTCACCCGGACGATATATGGATGCTTCGATCTTATCAAGTTCAATGTCTTCCACACGGTAACCATTCAGTGTCGCAGTTACTGTTCCGCCATTGCTGTCAAATAAATCCTTATCTACTTTAATTCCTGATACTCTGGCTGCTGTCTGGATTATCCACTTAATGTCTGCTACAACCTTCTCTGCTTCGCTTCCAGATTCCATGATTGTAGTCTTTAATGCACCTTCCTTAATATACAAGTAAGAAGTTGTACCAATATCCTTCAAGGATTCTGAGTACTCAACCGCCACTGTCTGATCATCTATAGTCACTTTTCCTGCATCTGTCAGATCATGCCGGTTATTTCCATCTGCGTCAGCTATGTAAACAAGTTTGTTTAAATCAGCTCCTTCTACTGCTGTGATAACAGACTTGAAAGTTGCAACTACTGTATGATCATCTGCCAGTACGACTGATTCTGGTGTAAGGCTTGTGGTCGTATAGCCTTTTCCTGCCTGCACTACTGTTACTTCTGCCTGTTTTGTAATCTCTTCCCCATTCTTTGGACCTGCGGAAATTACGAAATCAACGTCATTCTTCATTCCATTTGCAGAAATCTCCACTACAGCACTATTTTCTGTCATCTCTTTGACTGTAGCTTTTCCGGCCTTGTCGCTTGCAGGCTGAGTCTGATTAGTGCCGCTTATAAATGTCTTTATATCCAGTCCCCAGTTGTCTTTTGTCATGTCCGTTCCTGTAACAGAGAGCTGTACTGTACCGCCTGTAGCTGGAATTTCAGTCGGTGTGGCTGTTATCTTTGTAATATTAGCTGTTTTCTCTGGCTTTTTTACAAGATTTTTAAGCGCTGCCTGCAACTCATCTAATGCTGTCTTAACCTCCTGTGCTGTTGCAGACTCTTTTGCATTTACTGTCTTTGCTGCATTTAACTTCTCCTGCATGGTGTTCCAGTTATTGTCTGTGACGTATTCTTCTGCATTTTTTGCTTCTGCTTCTTCAATGGCGGCTGCCAGGGCTGTTTTGTCAACCTTGTCGGATGAGGTTCCTGTACCGGAGACAGTGATTCTTTTTGCTTTTGTTTCTCTCATAACAGTTCCAGATGGCTGAATTATGGATACTCGAACTTGATAGGAAACATCTGCACTATCTGTATTGGCTTGTATCTCTACAGGAAATACAAAACTTGTAGAATTGCTTATAGGCATAGATTTTATTTCTGATTCCTCTCCATAAATTGGTGTTCCATCCATCTCATCAGTCTGTTTTCTCCCCTGGTACCAAAAAGTACCTGCCATATTTTCTCCTGTTACTGTTACATTGACAGTTCCTCCTGAGCTAGTTAATGATTCTGGAGATACTGTTATTGCTTTTAATATCGCCTCTTCTGTTTCAGTATCCTTTTTAACAAGAGACTTAAGTGCATTTGACAAGTTCTGCGCTGCATTCTCTACCTCATCTTTTGTTGCTTCGCCGTTCGCAAATACCTCCCGTGCTTCTGCAAGTTTTTCCTGCATTGCAGTCCAATTACCATCTGCAACATAATCCTCTGCTTTTTTTGCTTCTGCTTCTTTAATTACTAAATCCAAGGCTGATTTGTCAACCTTGCCGGACGGACTTCCTGTTTCTGCAGAAACTTTAACAGTACACTCACTGGCGCCCTGCCAGTTCCATTTTAAGGAACCAAAAAAACTCTCCGTAGGCTCGGTTGCATTTACCTTAATCTGATAGGTTACTTCTTTATCTTCTTTATTTTCCGGAATGTCTATTACAAAGACTGATGCAGAACCACCGGCAATATCTGCCACGTTCTTTTCCTCACCAATCACCTCATATGATGCATCGTCCTGCTTTTTTCGTAGTAAATACCAAACCTTATTTGTCAAATCCTCTCCCGTAAGTGATACTTCTACTTTTCCTCCAGTACTTTTCAAAGACTCTGGTGATACCTTGATGTTAAATATCGCAGGCACCTTTTTTGACGATGCCAAGTCATCAAGAGCTTTCTTTAATTCATCTGCCGCTTGATTAACCTGCTGAGCAGTTGCTGTATCATCCTCATTTACCCTTTTTGCTACAGCTAGCTTTTCTTGCATTACTGTCCACTTGCCAGCATCTTTATAGTCATTTTCATCTCTAGATTCGGCATCCTGGATTTTGGCTCTTAGCTCTGTCTTATCTACTATGCCACCTTTAGCTTCTACCGCAAATGTAGCCTCATTTGCCCCTGACCAATTCCATTTGAACGAACCTCCTGTCCAGTTTTCGGTCGGCTCTTGATCCTTTATTTTAAGTTTATAAGTTACTTCTCTTGCATCATCATTGGGAGCAATATTTACAACAAATTCTGACGATATCCCACCTGCAATACTTGCTATGTTCTTTTCTTCTCCCACTATTTCGTAAGTACCATCTTCTTTTTCTTTCTGTAACATGTACCATACTTTACCTTTTAAATCCTCACCTGTAAGTGATACTGTCACTCTTCCTCCATCACTACCTAAATACTCTGGATTCACACTGATATTTTTTATAAATGGTATTCTTTCTTCTAATGCGTTAATTGCCGCCTGTAATTCATCTGTTGCTGTTTTAACTTCTTGCGCAGTTGCAGCCTCATTTTCATTCACTTCCTTCGCAGCCTTCAGCTTCTCCTGCATTATTTCCCACTTACCATTATCCTTATAATCTTTTTCATCTCTAGATTCGGCATCCTGAATTTGAGCTGTTAGCTTCGTCTTATCTACTGTCCCGCCCTCTTTTCCGTCAACCGTAATTGTCTTAGTTAATGGCGTCCCCCAGCTATAACTAGTCTGCCAATCAAATTTTTGGGGTTCGCTCTCTTTTACTCTTATCTCATATACTACTTCTGAACCACTCTCGTTTGCTGGAATTTCCACCGTAAACCGAGCAGCATTACTTCCATCTGTTTGTGCTACTCGTACTTCATCTCCCACAACTTCCTTTCCACTCTCTGTTTGTCTACGAAGCCCCCACCATACATTCTCTCCCAAATCTGACCCATCAACAGATACAGTGATACTACCACCGTTACTATCCAATGACTCTTTGTCTACACTTATACTATTAATATAAGGGACTCCTGTAGCCTTCGCAGTCACCCCAGTTCCTGCAAAGCATCCTGCTATCAGCGCTAACGTTAATAAAAATGAAAGCGCACGTTTTCTACACATTCTCATATTTCTTTCCTCCTCAATGATTCTTTCTGAATGTATTTTCAAGTATTATTTAATTATACTCACACGCCACTATATTGTCCAATCGATATAGTCAATATATGCTATTATTTATCAATTTTGTCTATATATTTTTGTTTGTTTTGTACATTTTACATTTTTCTCTCATTAATCTAACAGGAATTTTACATATATATTGTAATTGGTATATAATCTCCTTTTATTTTACGTTTATTTGCCCTAAGGATTGCAAAACGGCAGGAATTTCATTCATCATCACGCTATGGAATGTGAGGAAACACCACTTGAGCGAACAATATGCTATTGCCTTAATACCGCACAGAACTTAACATTTTAGGTAAAATAAATGACGTGAGAATAAGCTTGGGGTGGTCTATTCCTCTGATCACATTTATTATTGGAAGAACAAAAAGAGGGGGAGTGACAACATCATATAGAAAAAGGGAGTATGTTTCCTATGTCGGTGCTGCGGGAGAGTTTGGCAGGCATCTGTAACGCTGTGCGGTTGAGAACGGTTACGGAAGTTATTAGGAAACAGTGCTTATCAGTGATGGGGCGGCATGGATTGCGAACATGGCGAAAGAGTTGTTCCCCGATGCACAGCACATTCTTGATCCATACCATCTGAAAGAGAACGTGCATACTTTTTCCAGAAGCAAGTTCGGGATGAGAAAAGACAAATACATTCCGTAGGCAGAAGAGATTTATCTGGGCATAAAAACCAACAAAAATTATCTGCACCCATTTCCAAAAAACAGTTGACACGCGCGGAGGCGTGTAATATAATAAATCAGTATGGCGAAAGCAGAAACAGTAAGGAACCAAAGCCCCGGAGCCTTGCTGATTTCGATAGAATTATTGTAATTATATAAGAATGATTTCACAGGAGGGAAACCAATGAAAACTTATATGGCTAATCCAGATAAGATTGAGAGAAAATGGTATGTAGTTGACGCTGCAGGATGCACGTTAGGACGTCTGTCATCCGAAGTAGCCAAGGTTTTAAGAGGAAAGAATAAGCCGGAATTTACACCGCACGTAGATACAGGCGATTACGTAATTATCGTAAATGCTGAGAAAGTAAAGGTAACAGGAAAGAAGATGTCCCAGAAGATTTACTACAATCACTCTGAGTATGTAGGCGGAATGAAGGAGACAACTTTGGCAGAGATGATGAGCAAGAAGCCGGAAAAGGTTATTGAGCTTGCAGTAAAAGGAATGCTTCCGAAGGGACCTTTAGGAAGATCAATGCTTAAGAAGCTTCATGTATATGCCGGACCAGACCATGCACAGCAGGCTCAGAAGCCGGTAGAGCTGAAATTTTAGGGAAAGAGTGAAAGGAGGATATTACAGTGGCTAAAGCAAGATTCTACGGAACAGGAAGAAGAAAAAAATCAGTAGCAAGAGTATATTTAGTACCAGGAACAGGTAACATTACGATAAATAAAAGAGATATTGACGACTATCTTGGACTTGAGACATTAAAAGTAGTAGTCCGTCAGCCGTTGGCAGCAACAGATACAGAAGGAAAGTTCGATGTAATCGTTAATGTAAAAGGCGGCGGTTACACAGGACAGGCAGGAGCAATCCGCCACGGTATCGCAAGAGCGCTTCTTGAGGCAGATCCGGATTACAGGCCAATACTTAAGAAAGCCGGCTACTTAACACGTGACCCACGTATGAAAGAACGTAAGAAGTACGGTCTTAAAGCAGCGAGAAGAGCACCACAGTTTAGTAAGAGATAGGCATACAGAATACAAGATTTCAAGAATATATACTCCGCGGGTTTTCCTGCGGAGTTTTTCTGATCTATTAACATTTCAGGTTATTTGGGTTATAATATATTTTGATAGCGGTTGTTAACGGTGTTGGGAAATCAACATTATATCAGTCTTTGCAAAGTTTACAAGATATGCCGAGAGTAAATACTAATGAAATACTGAGAGAGTTTGGTGATTGGAGAAATATAGCTGATATTATGACTGCAGGAAGAATTGCGGTAAAGAGAATGGCCGGGTATTTTGAGAAAATCCAACGTTGGATTTGACTTTGATTTTGACCGGGAAATTAATGACGATGACGAAAAATTATAGCGCACAGGAAATCCGGCAAATAATGAGACATGCAATAGATCATGCAGCTCCTAAATACGGTTACAACCCTTGCGAAGATTCCACAAAACTGTAATTATAATCACGCTAAACATTCACGTTCTATTTTTGCTGAATCCGTAAATGAGATGTATCAGAAGAAAAAGAAAAAATAACGGTGAAACTAATAAAAATAGCGTCCTCAAATTGGGAGGCGCTATAATCTTTTGTCTATGAAATCCTTATGGAAAATCCCTCATATATCCCTACTGGAACATCCTCACCAAAAGAATACTCTTGCATGTCATCCTGTTCAAAATTATAAACTGTGATCCGGTTCTTCTCTGAATCAACAATCCAGTATTCCCTTACACCGGCCGAACTGTATTTGAATAATTTCTTATAATAATCCATTGATCTGCTACCAGGTGACACAATCTCAATAATCCAGTCGGGAGCACCATGACAGCCTTTCTCGTCTAATTTAGATGGATCACATATCACAGATATATCCGGTTCCAGGTAATTATAATCATCCTTGTTGAGATATACAGCGAATGGAGCCGTAATCGTGATTGTCCACCATGGACAACCCTTCTTATTTTTGAAATCCACACTCCAAAATTTTAGAGGGAAAAAAGACCATTTATTTTATTGATATCAAGAGAGGTATGGGCGAGAGCCATACCTTGAGCCTTGCCATAGAGTTGAGATATTCAAAATCTGCAATCATACAGGCAGAACACATTTATATCCTATCAGAGTAAATCACCTGTCTTGACAAATTCCGAGTCATTTTAAATAATGTCAAAAAACTCATCCTTTCTTTGCAGCTAACTTCTTAATGTACTGCGGCATCTTCTGCTTGTCTGCATGGTCGCGCCTCTTCTGTTTGATTTCATCTATTGTCTCCTTTCCTGCTTTTTTCTATTGGTCACTTTGCTTCAAAAAGGTAATCAAAATATATGCAAATAAAAAAATCGCCCAACCCTTGATTTTACTGGATTTAAAGCGATTTTTATTAGTGGACCTGGCGGGAGTTGAACCCGCGTCCGAAAGCCCATCCATCAGAGCTTCTCCCATCACAGTCATTATATTAACATTCCCTTGTCCAGTCACCTAATGACAGGTTACTGGCTTCAGTAGCTTCATAAATTCTTCCATCTCCTCAAAGCTTTGGAAACGAAGTGCTCCGCTCAGTTGAAGCCGGTTGCTTAAGCAGCGGATAACCTAAGGCCGACTGCCGCCAATACTAGGCAGCGTACGCTAATTCTCTATTGTCTGCGTTTATATTTAATTGGAACTTTTAACGTAGTGTCCCGCTACGGATGGCTTCTCCAACTTTCTGACCCCCGTCGAAACCAGTACAAGCCCTAATCTATACTGCTTATTCTCTGGTTCGCAGACATCTTCGTATTGCTGTCTTTTCTTTCTGTATTCTAATTATATGCATGGAATCTAGATTTGTCAAGGAAAGGTTTTTCAAAATTTTTAATTCCTACACGTTCTCCCAGTTTTACCCGGGTCTCTATGCCTTTGGCTGAATTCTCAAGGATGTCCTGATCCGGGCACACTCTGCCCTTACGCGTCATGAGAATAATCGTGGATCCCCCGAAAGCAAAACTGCCCTTTTCCTGTCCTCTCTTTACAGTGTCGCTAACCCGGTGGTTCTCAATCTGACCCACAAGCAGGGCACCCACCTCCATCTGGAGAATCTCGCCAAAGTTTTCGGATTTAAGCACAGAATATTCCCTGGTATTTTCTTTATAAATCGGAAATCTGTCTCCTGCCGCAGGGTTAACTGTGTGAAATACCCCTGGTATTACACGTCTTTTTGATTCCTTTCCGCAGTCAACGTAGATATACCGGTGACAGTCGTCTACACGAAGGCGGAAGATCCATACATATCCTCCCGCATACTGGTCTGCAAGCCACCAGTCGCGCAAAAGCGTTGACAACGTATAGCTGGTATGCTTTACCTTAAATGTACTCTCAGATCCGACCTTATAGACGCTAAGCCTGCTGTCACACGGGCTGACCAGAATCTCCGGTGCATTCTCAATCTGACGGGCTCCCGGCCGGAGCCTTCGCTTAAAAAAATCGTTATAAGAGACATACTCCTTTTGCTCATAGTCTGTCATATCAATGGAAAGACGGTGTACAAATGGGGCGACCAGAACTCTGGACATACGTAGATCCAGAAGCTTTCCTCCAAGCCTTGACACACCCGGCATAATAAGCGGTTTTAACAGGCATCTTCCCAGGAGATGTCCATACATCCATCTGAGGAGCTTATCCTGAAGAGAATTCTCTTCCTCAGTCTTTCCATTTCGGTCTGCAACTAAATACATATATCTTTCCTCCTGGTAAATCGTTAAAAGTGCAAAAGCCGCCACCAGCTCCGCCAGACAAATATAATAACCGCCACGGCCGCGGCAACAACCGCAACAAGCAGAAAAAGCTCCCTGGTTGACAATTTTCTTATTTTAAAGTCTGCCACGAACAGGATTCCGATTACTGTCACAAGAACATGAAGCAGCACTGTAAATGTCATATGATTCGGAAATAAAGGCGACACCACAACGAAGAGCGGCAGTGCAATTGCCATGGATGTAATTGGCAGTCCCTGATAATATTTCCGGTTTTCGTCCGTCTCTGCCTGCCTTTTTGTCTCCATTACATTAAAATATCCAAGGCGGATTACTCCTGCCAGTGCGTAAAAAATCAGGATTGCCATGCTGTAGATATGCCTCATGCCAAGCTTAAAACAGATCAGCACAGGCAGGATGCCAAAGCAGACGATATCGCACAAAGAATCAATCTGGATTCCGAAGTTCTTCTCATCCTCTGTCCGGTTCTTTTTTGTCCTGGCAATCTTTCCGTCAAACATGTCACAAAGTCCCGAAAAGGCAAGAAAAAAGACTGCCCATCTCAGATGTCTTGTAGATGCACAGAACATTCCGGTAATGCCCGATGCAAAACCAATATATGTAAGAACAACCGTATAATCATAAAAACCTATCATTTTGCAACCCCCTGCTGAAGCCCGGTTTCATTTTTCATCCGGCTTCTCCATGTATAATATAACTGCGCTGTTACCGTAAATACAGCACTGATTAATAGCTGGCTGTAGTAACCGATTCCCCGGGAAAGTACCATTGCCGGCAAAAGGAAGGTTCCGAAAACCGGACGAAAGATTTTTAGGAACAGGGATTCGCTGATCCCCATCCCGCCTGGAAGAGGAAGCATGTCAACGGAAACAGATATAACCGCCTGAAGGAGTACAACATCCGCGGCATCCACCCCTGACATTCTGAATGCCCGGTATACCGTCCAGGTAACGCCAAACAGGATCAACCGCTGTATAAATGTAATAAGCATTACTAGAACAAGCACTGTCCTGTGTTTTCTCAGATAGTCCGCAGTCTCCCTGTAGACCTGCATGGCCTTAAGCAGCTTCTCCCTGCGGGCTCTCCTCCTCTTCATAATCTTAAATCTTTCCATCCATCCCAGTCCTGAAACCAAAAATCTTTCGACAAGAACCGGGTGGAATAACAGTACAATCATAAATCCGACACAGGCTACATTCAGTGCAAGCCCTAGATAATAAACCGGCAAGATCTCTCCTAGATAATGACAGCAGAATTCTCTTCCGAGCATAAGAACTCCAAGACCTATTATAACAAGCACCAGCTTGTATGTAATCGTCACAACCATCAGAATAACTGTAGAAACCGGGATCGGAATCCGCTCCTTCCTCATATAGTAAATCTGCATGGGCTGCCCCCCGCTTGCTGACGGAGTGATGCAGCTGAAGAAAAATCCCACAGAGGAAAATAAAAAGCAGATTCTTTTCTTAAGAAAAATACCGAAAGAACGCATCATATACCATATAATAATAGATTCGCCCCAGATAAATAATACCACAAAGAGTACTCCAGGGACAAGCCACTTTACATCTGCCCCCTTAATTGCAGCAAACATTTTTTCCAAATCTTCTCCGTGAAAGACACCATACAGGGTAAGCAGGAATACAGACAGCAGAAAAATGCCATTTCCAATGATCTTTTTTTTGCTATGCATTCAGCTCCCCCTTCCTGCTCTTCGGGAAAAGAATCCTCTCATAGATGTGCCTCGGCCTCCTTCGCCTGCCAATATAGAAGCTCAGCTCTGCCAGGATCACACCCCCAAATACATCTATAATAACATGCTGTCTTGTAAAGAGCGTGGATGCACAGACCATAAGTGCCATCATGCAGGAGAACAGTTTGTACCACAGTGGGATTTCCCGCCTTCCTCTTATTCCGATAAAACAGAACCAGCTCACCATGCAGTGAATGGAGGGGAAGAGGTTATCTGCCGCATCCACTGAGAATACCCACAGCATAAGCTGATTCCATACTCCGTCCGGTTCTAGCGCAGGACGGATATTTGTTGTTGGAAACAATAGAAAAATCGCAAAGCAGATCACATGCGCTATAAAATCACTCCAAAAAAACTGACATACTGCTTTCTTGTCCTGTCTGGCGATCAGTATATAATTCACTGCCCAGAACAGATAGCATCCCAGATAAACGGTCACTGCAGGCGCCCAGAACGGAACCATCTTATCCAGGCTGCTTTCCATATTATAATGATGCCATTCGCCTGCAATCATCCTCGCTGCCACATAAACTCCGCTATCAAAAGAAAGAGCCAGAATGAGCGGAAACCAACTATATTCCGGGATCATTCCAGCCAGTATTTTTCGAAATCTGCCCATACTTATCTGCTCCTTACGTAACGTCCTTGTTCATCATGTAGTATGTGTAAGAGTATAGCAAGATATTCTTTGATTCACAACAACTTTCTGCTTTTCTTTAGAAAACTTCATAAAATATTAAGAAACCATCTAAAAATTCTCTAAAATAACAATAACTAAAATATATTATACTCACGGCCGATGAAATCTGCCGTGAGTATCACGCCAGCCGCAAAGCGGCATACTTCCTTATGCGGCTGTGCGCATCATTTTTTAACCTATTTTCCAAATAACTCTGCTGCCTTTTTCATGTTCAGGGCAATCTTTACCTGGAATGGGCATCTCTTTTCACATACACCGCATGCCGCACATTCTCCGGCAGTATGGGAAAGTACTGCATAATGCTCCCGTATCGTCTCCGGAATCCCGTCTTGTGCTACAGCCAGGTTCAGAAGCTTTGTAACCATAGCCACGTCAATACCCTTCGGACATGGCGCGCAGTGCCCACAGTACATACAGTGCCCTGCCCAGCTGATCTTAGGAAATGCCGCAAGTGCCGGCGCATAGTCCCTCTCTTCCTCTTTTGCAGACTCATACGCAATGTCACTTTTTAATTCCTGAAGAGATCTGGCGCCTGACAGTACAGTTGCCACTGCGGGACGCGTCAGGGCATAGCTCAGACACTGGAAAGCATTCAGCGCCTTTCCGGCAGGCGATAATTCTCCGTCTAACAGATCCCCACCGCCGAATGCCTTCATAACCGTAATGCCAATTCCGCGTCTCTGGCATTCCTCATAGAGCTCCTGTCTTGCCGGCTCCATATTAAGGAGCGGCTTCTCATAATTTTTCTCGTTCCAGAGCTCTTCTACATCCTCACTGGCAGGCATCAGGTCATAGCAGGGATTTATGCTGAACATCAGCACATCAATATTCCCGCCTCTTATGGCCTCAAGAGCAGCTTCTGGATTATGGCTGGAAAGTCCGATGCTCTTAATGACCCCTTCTTCCTTAAGCATACGCGCATATTGCATAACCGGCCCGTCCGCCACATTTCTCCACTCATCTACAGAATCCACGTAATGAATCATACCGATCTCTACATAATCTGTCCCAAGACGCTTTAACTGGTCTGCAAATCCTTCCTTTACTTCCTCAATATCCCTTGTCCTTTTATACTGCCCGTCCTTCCAGATCGTACACAGATGCGCCTGCAGGACAAATTTTTCTCTTCTTCCTGCCAGAGCCGCGCCGAGAGAACTCCTGAATACTGGATTCGGAGAATATAAATCAATACAATTTACCCCCTCCTGCTCCATCAGATCCACAAATTCCCTCACCTGGTCAGCAGTTTTATCTATAAAGCCCTCGCAGCCTATTCCAATTTCACTGACTTTAATCCTGGTATTACCAAGTTCCCGATAAATCATACTCCATTATCCCCCTTTATAATCGTACGGCATTCTCAGGCAAGCTTTGTTACAAAATCAGCCAGTACTTCTGAAATCTTAATCTGCTGCGGACAGACTGCCTCACAGCTTCTGCATCCTACACATGCCGAGGGCTGCTGTTCCTTCGGAACCGACATTAATGCCATGGGGGCAATGAATCCGCCGCCGGTAAATACATGCTCATTATACAGCCCAATCATGAATGGAATATTGATTTCCTGCGGGCAGTGGCTGGTACAGTAATGACATTTTGTACAGGGCACTCCATTTACCATCTTTCCCGCAATGCCAAGAAGCTCTGTCATCTCCTTGTCATTTAAAGGTTTCTCTGTCTCAAAGGTATGTATATTTGCCTTCACCTGTTCAAAATCTGACATTCCGGAAAGAATCATAGTCACACCCGGAAGACTCTGTAAAAACCGGAATGCCCATGCCGGCACTGCCTCGTCCGGGCGCAGTTCTTTAAGCTTCGCTGTATTTTCCTCAGAATGCTTTGCCAGCATACCTCCGCGCAGAGGCTCCATAACCCATACCGGAATGTGATGCTTCTCTAACAGCTCCATCTTCTCCTTTGCGTTCTGCAGAGTCCAGTCCACATAGTTGACCTGGAGCTGGCAGAATTCCATGTGCTCTCCATATGCGTCAAGAAAACGCTTAATCACATCACAGGATCCATGGGCCGAAAATCCCAAATGCCGTATTCTTCCATTTTCCTTCTGCTTCATCAGATATTCAAATATACCATACTGCTGATCTAGATACTGTTCAATATTCATCTCACATACATTGTGGAACAGATAAAAGTCAAAATATTCCACCTTGCACTTTTCAAGCTGTTTTTCAAAAATCTCTTCTACCTTCGTCATATTAGCAAGATCATATCCCGGAAACTTTGTGGCCAGATAAAAGCTGTTCCGGGGATATTTACTGAGGAGATTACCCACAACTGTCTCGGAATTTCCGTTATGATATCCCCAGGCTGTATCATAATAATTAATGCCGCGGCTCATAGCGTACTCAACCATCTCTGCCGCTGCCGCCTCGTCAATACGTGCATCATCCCCGTCGATAACAGGAAGCCGCATGTTCCCCATGCCAAGTGCCGACAATTGTAAATCCTCAAACTTCTTATAAATCATATCTGTATCCTCCTTTTATTTTTCAGTGTCCTTCCGGATCACCTTTTACTAACACTCCTTATGCATTACTATTCACGGACTAACCGTCCGCTCATAGCAATGTATCCAGCTTTATTTATCCCAGCTTAATCTGCCGGTCTCCATCGCCTCATCGTACCGGGAGATCTTATAATCCAGACGTTCTTTTGCCGCGCGGATTGCCTCATACTGCTTCATCAGCTGCTTCCTCTGATCATTCAGCAAATCACGCCTTGCAGCAATGGTCTCATCCCCCTGCCTGGCAAGATTTACATATTGAATTAATGCCTCCATGGAAAGTCCGGCACTTCGCATACACTTTGCAAGCTCAATCCATCCCAGATCCTCCACCGTGTAATCCCGTACTCCCCCTGCCTTGCGCTTCACCGGCGGAATCACGCCGATGCGTTCATAATAACGAAGAGTATCCTGTGAAAGCCCATACTTTTCACTCACCTCAGAAATCGTCATGCAGTCTGCTCCTTCTCTGAATTGTAATATAAGCAGTATAGCACCTGGAGTATACTCCAAGTCAAGAGGGCGGGCATTTTTCGCCTCAAAGGCTCCCCTAATACTGATTACAGCTGACCAGGGATTTCTTTCGTCAATCCCGCATGAAAAGCCCTTTTGAATCCCGTAAAACCGAGAGTTCATAAATTCTTTACAAAAAATTAGCACTCACCTCTTGACAGTGCTAACAGTATGTGTTATATAATATTTATAACAAATAAAACAATTCATATTTCAAATACCTTTTTGGAATACTATTTCCAGAAGGCAGAATTTTAAGGAGGAATCATTATGTTATTAGCAAACAGAAATTACAATTTATTTGACGACATGTTCAGGGATCCTTTTTTCTCACGTCCGTTTGAGAATGCTACTTCGCAGATTATGAAGACAGACATCCATGAAAAGGATGGAAACTATATGATTGAGATGGAACTTCCAGGGTATGCAAAGGAAGATATTAAGGCTGATCTGAAGGATGGCTATCTAACGATTTCTGCAGTCCGGAATGAGACAAAGGAAGAAAAGGATGCCAAGGGAAACTGTGTACGCAAAGAACGCTACACTGGAAGCTGCAACAGAAGCTTTTATGTAGGCGACAGAGTAACACAGGAAGATATCAAGGCTGCTTTCAAGGACGGTGTCCTGGCACTTCAGGTACCAAAGGACGTGCCGAAGGCAGTAGAACAGCCAAAGCTTATTACAATCGAATAGGGGTATAACATTAAAGAGGGGCGGTCACCATTTAAGCGGCCGCCCCGTATTCCTTTATTTTAGAATTTTAATCTTTCCAATAATCGGGAGTTCCTGTCTTGTCCCTTTGCATGCAGAGACGATTCCCATAACAAGCAGAATCAGACATACGAAATCTGCAAGATCTATAATCCAGGAAAACCAGTTCCCGCCAAAACTAAACCAGGAGTAAAATCCCCCGATCCATTTCCCGTCAAGAAAATCCACGATAGAAGACAGAATAAAAAATACAAGGCCCTGATTTGCATGATGCTTTACATAAGGAGAGCTCTTGTCTCCGGCTAGCAGCGGAATCAGTACCAGGATTCTCAAATAAGATAACACACCCATTACTTTATTACGTTTTACCTCCGAAGCCTCAAAATACCCTGTTTGGCTGCCATATGCCTGTTGCCCATTGTAGTTCTGCTGACTGCCATATGTCTGCTGCCCGCTGTATGCCTGCTGCCCGTTGTAGTTGTACTGAGTGCCGTATGTCTGGCGTTCATTTGTTCCTTCTTGATAATATGTGTAACTTTGCGATTCTTCCGAACCTCCCGCTGTATATGTATTCTCTGCCCGATCCGCTGTTTTTTCCACAACTGGAATCTCTGCCCCGCAATATGGACAGAATCTTAAATCATCCTCAACTCTTGCTCCGCATTTTACGCAGTATGCCATTGCCCTTAATCCTCCAATCCAAGTATCTCTGCCAGAACCTCTATGATAATCTCATTGGTACAGGACTTCACATAGCCTAACATGTGAAGAGATATCTCATCCTGCTTCTGCGCCTCTGTAAGTGTATCATCATGCCTGGTCTGTTCAATTAATTGTATAAGCTGAGGGGTCAGCTCCTCATATGTTTCTATTGTAGTCTGACTTACCAGCTTGCGCAAGTCCTCTTTTTTTACAGGTATCATTTCTATTTCCTCTCCAGACTTCCGGTATCTGTCTCCGGAGTAAATACATGTATCACATGGAATGTCTTTTACGTCAACCCCATCATCTTTGCATCATATACTGCGCGGTAAAGGTGATATCTCTGTGTTACAGCAAGCATACGGTTCACCTTAAAGATTTCCTTCGCCCGGTATATGCCTTTCATAAGTGGAAAATCCGGCGTGATCCATAAAGATATGCTCTGCGGGAACTCCCTGCTCCACAGCATAATCCTTTCTTCCGTGATCTCCTCTCATAATCATACGATCCGTAAGACCTGCCTTATAAACCGCAATTCCTGTGTCCAGGCGCTCCTTAAGCATTACACTTGTATTTTGACGCTCATGATACACCGGATTTCTCCGCGCTTCGCGCTCCCGAAATCCTAAAACACCAGGGATCCGCTCATTTTTCTACGAAAAATGGCTGCTTTTCTGTGTTTTTCGCGTCCCGAAGTCATGCCTTTTCATGCAAGCATGAAACGCATGACCTTTTGACGCTTGTATCATATTATATTAGTATATGAGCAGTCTGTCAATAGATGCCCATGAACAGTAACGCCTTATACTGCATATATTGTTACTATTCACGGAGCCGTGCACTCCGCTGCACGGCATCCGAGCCGATAAAGTGGTGGTTTTCGGCATCCATGCAGGTAAAGTAGTGCTTTTGGGCAAATATATATGGTAAGGAAGGGATTGATATGGCAAGTCAGAAGATAGAAAATCTGCTGAATCTGGCATTGGACGCATCATCAGAAGAAAGAGAGAAATCATTGGAGCTTGATGTGGGCTATAACCCTGTTGAGCGGGAATGGGATCTCATTGTGAAATATTCCGGAAGTCTTGAAAGAGTACGGGAGCTTGCATCCAGGGTGACAGAACTTCAGAATGAATATGCGATTATTACAATCCGTGAGTCGCAGATTGAAGCTTTGTCACAGATACCGGAAATCGAATATATTGAGAAACCAAAGAGACTATTCTTCCAGGTTGCCAATGGAAGGCGGGTATCCTGCATTAATGCGGTACAGGATACCCGCTTTTCACTATATGGTCAGGGAGTCCTGGTAGGAATTATAGATTCAGGAATTGATTATACACTGCCGGATTTTCGTAATGCAGACGGAACAACAAGGATCATGGCCTTGTGGGATCAGTCACTGAGACCCCGCGAGGGGGAAAGTGCGCCGGAGGGCTATGAAACTGGGGTTGAATATACGGAAGAACAGCTGAACAAGGCATTGGAGGCACAGACTGCCAGAGAGCGAATGAGTCTTGTCCCATCCAGGGACACATCAGGCCATGGAACGGCAGTCGCAGGGATTGCTGCTGGAAATGGAAGAGGCGTTTCCCCGGGTAAAATATTAATTGGAAATACAGACGGCTACGGGCAGTATGCCGGGGTGGCTCCGGAGAGTAAGCTTCTTGTAGTGAAGCTCGGAAGTCCATCGAAGGAGGGCTTTCCCCGGACAACGGAGCTTATGACAGGACTGGATTACGTGATCCGCAAGGCATTGGAATACAGGATGCCGGCAGCAGTCAATATAAGCTTTGGGAATACCTACGGCTCCCATGACGGCACATCTCTTCTTGAACGGTATATTGATGACATTTCCAATATATGGAAGAGCTGCATCTGTATTGGAACCGGAAATGAAGCATCAGGAGCAGGGCATACTTCCGGGCGCTTCCGTGACGATCAGGAGGTAGTGATAGAGATTGCGGTACAGGACAGCCAGCCGTCTCTGAACGTGCAGATCTGGAAGGAGTATGTGGATGTCGTGGATATTTCACTGGTTTCCCCTTCCGGCATACGGATCGGACCTGTTCAGGAAATACTTGGACCTCAGAGATTTACGGCAGGGCAGACAGAAATTTTGCTATATTATGGGGAACCCAGCCCTTACAGTACTGCCCAGGAGATTTTTCTGGATTTCCTTCCAGGGGATTCCTATATCGGCGCAGGCACATGGCGTATCGTAATGACACCCAGGAAAATCGTGGATGGAAATTATGAGCTTTGGCTTCCGGCGGAGGCAGTCTTAAACAGGGGAACTGGGTTCCTCTTTCCCACAGATAATACAACTCTTACCATTCCATCGACTGCCTTACGTGCAGTTTCTGTAGGGGCATATGATGCGCTTACCTTTGCATATGCAGATTTTTCCGGACGTGGCCCCCTCAGGGGAGGATCGTTCATGTCAAAGCCAGATATCGTCGCGCCCGGGGTAAATATCACCACCGCAGCAGCCGGAGGAGGATATGCACAGTTTAGTGGGACATCATTTGCAGCACCGTTTGCTACAGGAGCGGCAGCACTTCTTATGGAGTGGGGGATCGTGAGGGGGAATGATCCGTATCTGTATGGTGAGAAGGTGAAGGCATATATGAGGAGAGGGGCGAGGGAGCTGCCGGGATTTGACGTGTATCCGAATCCGCAGGTGGGGTATGGAGCGCTGTGTGTGAGGGATAGTCTGCCGATATAGGTTAGGAGCTCAAACTTCCCATACCGTTTTGGTGTGTTGAACCTTGAAAAATCAATACTTTAACCCACAAGAAATCTCCCTAAGTGCGTGGGCGTGGAGCGTTTATGTGATGGCGCAAATTTTCAGATACATTTTAATGCTGATGAAATCAACATAATCCGTCAGTTTGGGGAACGGAGCAAAGCGGAAATGTGCGCCAGTCTGTCCGCTATTCTTCCGCAGATAAAAGACAACGATACAAAGCAGATAGTAAGCGACACCTTGAAGAAATTAAATGCCCTGTCAGAAAAAACGTGTGCGGAACTGACCGCCGCCACCAAAAGACGAAAACTGACCGAGCGTAACCATTCCATAAAGACAAGGTTAGCCAAAGCGAGGGAACAGGCAAAACAGCCGACAGTTGCCGAGGGAAAACAGCACAGAACCCACAGCAAAGGAAAGGGACATGTAATCTTTTGGGGCAGGACGAAGTATCTAAAACCTATTCCCTTCCGAAATCATATGTCAGCTACCGCAAGCCGAGGGCGGTCAGCACAGAGCAGAGGGAACGGGCAAGACAGATGATGATTGCTCAAAATAGGGCAAAGGAAGTTCTTGCCCATAATATTACCAATGATTTTATTTTCCATTATGAGATGTTCAAAGATTGATAAAAAATTAGTATTTGACAACAGCTTTGTTTTTGCAGTAATAATAAGTTTTATATTGGGACGAGTATTGATTTATTTGCACGAGTTTATTCATGCTATTTTCTATCCTAGAGAAGCAGAAAAGACAGTTTGGAAAAATGAAAAACATGGAGTGTGGGGCTTCACACTATCTGTAACCGCTTGCGTAAGGCAAAAGTGCTGAAACCGAGTTTCTATAAAAAGGAACTGTTTGAGCGTTTTATGGACGAGGAAAAAATGTATGACTGGGATACT
>Ga0137306_100400_pt1 | contig 38005 bp, 34 predicted proteins | sample Inofroosms_March_FD_97187 | JGI IMG/M metagenome (GOLD analysis project Ga0137306, IMG submission 97187) | Mouse cecal microbial communities from Vienna, Austria - N-Acetylneuraminic and N-Acetylglucosamine D2O microcosms_March | ecosystem: Host-associated > Mammals > Digestive system > Large...
CCTCTTCCTTGGCGTACTTTCTATCACTATTTAATTGAAATGAAATTGGGAAGAAAACTCACCCCTATTTCAAATTCTATGCCGAAATACCAAAACGGTCAGTTACCAACAACAGATAACTGACCAACCTCCCGCAAAATTCCCAGCGATTTGAATTCCCGATCAACAAACCTTCGTTTATTGATCTCCACGCACTCCCGCAATTCTCGTTGCACCTCATCCTTTAACACAAAAGTATACAAACGTTCCAACGGCGAAGAAAGGATAAACTCCCACGCATAAGTCGCCGAATCGCTGACTGGCTTTGGGGGATATGCGGTATACTCTCCGTTGGCCGCCATCGCCCGCAACTCAAACACCAGCAACACCAGCGCATTGGGAAGCGCCGGCTTTAAAAGTGCCCGTAGAGACTGATAGAGCAACAACAAAAGTTCTGTACCATCCACATTCTCCCGTCCATAATAATCGGCAAATTCCAGAAAGTAAGAGCCATAGCATGCTGCCTCCATCTCTCCGGCAATTTCTGTAAAATAATTTTTCACCTCTGCCGAAGCCAGGCTATAAGAATCCCTTCCCTCATACAGGCGGAAATTCCCAAACACAAATGGCTGACTCGTCGCCATCAGAATACTTCCCGGTCTTTTTGCGCCTCGGGCAAAAGCTGTGATCTTCCCCCGCTCACGGGTCAAAATCACCAATCGCCGGTCATATTCCCCTACTGGGCTAGATTTCAAGACCATTCCTGCCAGGTTCACTAGTTCTCTCACCATTTCCCTCCGTCCTTTTTTTTAATCACGATCATTCCGTCAGTGCTTTCTGCCGTTTCCCTTAACGCTTCTGAACCTTATTTATTCTCATTTTTCTGATCCTATCACCTTCACAACCATTCGATTCGGCAAGCAAACGATCTGTTCCCCATCCCGCGACTGCTTTCCCTGATGAACACACACCTTGTCCGGGCAGGACGCCTCCACACACCAGATCGTCCCATTCTCTACTGCCAGACGATTTTCACCTCCTCCCGCACCAGGAATCGTCACCTCCTGATTCTTTGACAAATCCAATGTCTTCACCAATTCTCCGTTTACTTTAATTTCTGCCCACAGCGCCGGCGCTCGATGCATCCAATAATACCCGCCGCCAAAAACTATCGCCAATGCAATTAAAATCATGGCCAGCACAGCATCATTTCTTTTTCTTACATGGCTTTCATCATTCCCTTTCATCCTTCACTGCTCCGGCACTACCGCAAAAAATATCAGATTTTCATCGCCATTATTGATCATCGAATGACTATGGCCTTTCGGACAATAATGGCATCCTCCCGCAGTGATTTCTTCCGTCTCCCCATCATATAAAAAATTAGCTTTACCGCTTAAAATATAGATAATCTCACTGCCGGTTTCATGTTTATGAAATCCAATGGAGGCGCCTGGCTCTAATTTGCCATACATGATTTTCCCCATCTCGTCTGTATGCATCCGAGCAATCGTATCTCCTTTGCCTCCTTTAAATTCAGTAAGTTTTTTCTCTTCCATTATACTAAAATCAATGATCATGGTTCTCTCCTTTATTCTTATATTTTATTAGTATATTCCTTTATAGATATGTTAGCAAGTTCTTTTTGGAAATAATAGAAGAGTTCCTTGTAGGATTACAATACATATGTTATAACTGAATATTTAAAAAGCAGAGATTCTACCTTTGTGTTATCGTTTAGTCACCACATCAAAAATGGCCAATGTCATTTAGATAAAGAAACGAGAAAAGCTTCTTCACCCATCTTTCCGATATCCATAATTCTTCATCAACAACTCATTATCTCGCCATTCCTTGCGCACCTTCACCCACAGCTGGAGATTCGCTTTTGTCTCTATCATATCCTCGATTTCCCGCCGAGCACTGGATCCGATTCGCTTTAGCATACTGCCTCCCTTGCCAATAATAATCCCCTTGTGAGAATCCCGCTCACAGACAATGGTGGCTTCAATATCCATAATCCCATTTTTTCGTTCCGCCATTTTCTCGACAGTCACCGCGATCCCATGGGGAATCTCCTCTTCTAGAAGCCGCAACGCTTTCTCCCGGATCAGCTCTGCCACAATCTGACGCATGGGCTGATCCGTCACCGTATCTTCATCATAAAACAATGGTCCATAAGGCAGATATTTAAAAATCATTTCTGTCAGAATATCTGTGTTCTTTTTTTTCAGCGCCGATACGGGTACAATCTCGGCAAAGGGGCAGATATCTTTATAAGCCTCGATAAAAGTCAGAATTTCCTGTGGGTCTTTCAGCGTATCGATCTTATTGATCACCAAAATCACCGGTTGTTTTCCCTTATTCAGCTGCTCCGCAATATGCCGTTCCCCGGCCCCGATAAAAGTAGACGGCTCCACCAACCACAGAATTACATCCACTTCCGCCATCGTATGCTCTGCCACACTGACCATATATTCTCCCAGTCGATTTTTTGCCTTATGAATCCCCGGAGTATCCAGAAATACAATCTGTCCCCGCTCATCCGTATATACCGTCTGGATCCGGTTGCGGGTGGTCTGGGGCTTTGCTGAAGTGATAGCGATTTTCTGACCAATCAAATGGTTCATCAATGTAGATTTTCCTACATTGGGCCGACCAATCAGCGTTACAAAGCCAGATTTTTTCTGTTCTTTCTTTGGTTCCATTTACACTATCCTCATACCTTCTTTATTCTTTCAACTGTTTTTCTCAAGTCCAAATGCCGCAACCAATATCATATAGACAAGAAAACAAAAAACGCAGCCCAGGAAGAGGGGAGAAAAGCCACGGGAAATCCTCTGTGATATTTTGACTTTGCAGAGATTTAGAAGTCCTTAAATCCCTGAATTTGGCGTTGAAACGAAAATATACATTGTTTGAACGAAGTGAGTTTGTATATTTTCGTTTCGTTTTTAGCAAAAGTCAGGGATTTTAGGAATTCTTAATCTCGAAACCGGAAAAAGGAGCAGACGGTTTGGCATTGGTTCTCGCCTCATTTCCGTGCTTATGCTTCTCGTTTCCTTATCTAAATGACATTGGGATTTCCCGTGGCTTTTCTTCCCTCTTCCTGGGCGTACCTTTTGTCACTCTTTATCTAAATGAGATTGGATGCCACAACGCCATCTTTTATCCAGCATTTCCGGAAAGATTGCGCACCTCTTTAAACGCTTCCCGGTTTGCCTCAATCTTATCCTCATTTCCCACCACGCAAAAACTCCCCGTATCCAAAAGCGCCCGGACCCATTTTGCCAGTGCCCGAATATCCTCTTTCGTTGCCCGCAACACCTGATCCCGTTCTTCCTGTAACATTTCTTCTGTCACTCCCGACAAATATGCCGACAAAGCGCGACTGCCCTTCACCGAAGGAGTCAGAGGCGTATCCAGATTGCTGATTGTACCGATCACGAATTTGGTCATATCCCGCTCATCCGGATCAAATTCCTCCAGATACTTCACAATGCCCTCGTATACTCGATTCGTCTCTTGCAGATTCGGATCCCGATATGAGACCAGATACCCTTCTCCGGAGCGTCCAAATCCACTCATGCATCCATAAGCGCCCCCCTTAACCCGAATATTCAGCCACAGATAATCATAGCTTAAAATCACCTGCAAGATCTTCAATGCTCCGGTATAGTCATAACCTTTTTGGCGGAAATCCCCGCACCGCGCCACATAATTGACCTGCGAGGAAGTTTTCAGTCCTTCGTTTCTGTTTTCCACCGGATGCCGGAACGGATACCGTTTTCCGCTGCCAGCAGGCAGACGATCTGCCAGCTTTTTCAAAGCCTGAGGCAGCCTTTGATATCCTTCCTCATCTGCCGTATAGCTGACCAACATATTGTCACGAGTAAACAGTTTTCTGCTGACCTCCTCTAACTTGGCAATCACCTGCTTTTTCTCTGTCTCAAAATCACGGCATATTTGCTCAAGAAACTGGAAATAGGTGGTCCCGCCCACAATCTCATTGAAATATGCTGTCGCTGAAAAGTAGGAAGTGGCCCGGGATACTGCCGTACTGTGGCCGGCATTTTCCAGCTTCATCTTTGCCCGGGAACGCGTCTCCTCTAATACTTCTGCCAGCCGCTTCTCATCCCGGAAAACCGAACGGCACAAAATCTCCTCCAAAATCTCAAACCCAAAGTCCAATCGATCGTATAAGACCCGCACTCCTGCTACCAGAGCTCCCGTAAAATGCTCTGGTTCCTTCAGATTCGCATAGGAAGCCACGGATATATCCACGCCACCGCTGTTTAAATGGATCTCGCTGGTCAGATCCGAATAACGGTAATGCTCCGTGTCCACGCCGCCCAACACCGATTTTAAAAGTCCCACATAACAGAGATCCTCTTGGGGTACGGCATCTGTCTGAAATAATACCTTCAGATAACCGATACCAGAAGTAAAGAAATTGTGATGCAACACCCGGATATCCTCTTCCCGTTTTTCTGTCCAATTAAGCTTTTCCGCCTCTTTTCCAATATCTTCTCGCTTCAGCAGGGGAATTTTCGCCAGATCCTCCAGGGCTGATGGGGTATCCTGATAAAGCTCCAACTCTTCTGTGGCATTTACCAGCTTCTGAATCTGCGCCTCATTCAAAGACGCCTTATAAGCAGTAAGCTTTTCAGCAACTTTTTCTTCCTGTCTGGCAGTCAGATTCCGCTCAGGGCTCAAAATCACCACTGCCTCAAAAGGATTATCCAATAAATACTCCCGGATCAACGTTTCAAAATATCCTTCTTCCACAGCCTTTTTCAGCGCGTCGAAGGTGTGCTGATATTCCAGATGCATCATTGGATCTCCGTCATACAGCCAACTGTCCAGGCTCTGCAGCCCCCACATCAGTCCTTTTGGCGTAGAGCCATAATCTGCCTCCCGGTATTTAAACTCATAATAATTCATTCCTGCTAACAGACTCTTCCGGTTGATCCCCTGATCCGCCAGCTTGCGCAGCGTGCCTTTCACTACTGCCAAGAATTCCCCCCGCTGCTCCCGATTTGCATCCTTGGCAATCACGGTAAAATAAGGCTGCAAAATCCCACTCTCATATCCGCCCAGCACATCCTTACCGATTCCTGCATCGATCAGTGCCTGTTTCAGCGGCGCTCCCGGCGCCCCGAGCAGCGTATATTCCAAAATCTGAAACGCTACATACAACATAGGATCCAGATCCGTTCCCACCACGGTACTCAAAGACAGATATGTCTTATTCTCCTTAGGTTCTTCTTCCGTAATAGAATAAAAAATTTCCTGTTCCACGGGTTTGGCAAAAGCTTTCTGCATGGGGATCTGCGAATCCACCTGACGCTTTTCATAATGGCTCAAATATTCCTCATCCAGCCATGTCAGCTTCTCTGCCATATCCATATCTCCATACAGGTAAATGTAGCTGTTACTGGGATGATAATACGTTCTATGGAAATCTAGAAATTTTTCATATGTTAAATCCGGAATCGCCGCCGGATCCCCGCCAGAATCCTTTCCATAACAATTGTCAGGAAATAATACACTTTGGGTATAGCGATCCAACATCCCTTCTGGAGCTGAGTAAGCTCCCTTCATTTCGTTATACACTACCCCGTTATAGCTCACCGGTGCATCGATATCTTCCAGCTCATAATGCCAACCCTCCTGCTGGAAAATCTTCTCCTCACGATAAATGTTCGGATGTAACACCGCATCCATATAGACGTCCATCAGATTTTGAAAATCTTTATCATTGCAGCTTGCCACCGGATATACGGTCTTATCTGGATAGGTCATAGCATTTAAGAATGTATTTAAGGAACCCTTGACCAACTCCACAAAAGGATCTTTTAAGGGGAATTTCTCCGATCCACAGAGAACACTATGCTCCAAAATATGCGGCAATCCCGTATTGTCATCCGGAGGAGTGCGAAAACCGATACAGAACACTTTATTCTCGTCTTCATTTGAGAGCAAAAATAATCTTGCCTTTGTTTTTTTGTGCTCTAGCACAATCCCCTCTGACTGCATCTCCTCTATCCACCGATGATCCGTCACCCGATACGCCGCCAATTTCTCGATCTGTACCAGCTGACTCCCTTGATTTTGCTTCATGTCCGTCTCTCCTTTCTTCCCCAAAGCTACACCCCGCTTACGAAAATCTGTCCGATTACAGATTTCCCACCAACCTCTCTTTTAATATTGCCAGTCCGTCCCGAAAGCAAAAATGTACAAACAAGATTCGATCGGACGCCGCCGCAATTCCACTGATCTCCTGCATTCCCTGCTTTTTTGCTATCTGCATCGCACGATACAGATGAAAATTGCTGGTAAGAATTCCTATCTGATGAGGATTACTTGCCTTCTGCCCCATAGCCGCCGGCAGATAAGCCGGTAACGCCCGTTCATCCTGATGATGCTCTTCCTGATTTTTCTTTCTCAAAGTATCGATCAGGATCCGACTGTAGGCGATATTTTCTACTGTGCTGACAGAATGCTGCTCCAACACCATCTGTTCTTCTGGCACTCCTTTATCCAGCAAATACTGCTTCATCACTTCCGCCTCTGTGCCGTTTTCTTTGCTTGTTCGTCCCCCAGAAAGCACTAGAATCGTCTCCGGATTTTGCAATCCATATTCTGCCGCCTTTTCCAGCCTCAAAAGAAGCGTCCGTCCAGGCTTTTCTCCCCGCACCGGGGAGCCCAATACAATCACATATTCCAGATCCGATTCCGCTACCTGAGGCACCTTGCCAATAATCAGAATCTGCAGCACCAACAGGATTACCAGCCCCGTTCCGCAAAGCGTCACCAAAGACACGGACAGTTGCAACAGCAATTTTCGGGGATGTCTCTGATAATGCCAGACACAAAAGGCCGTTCCTCCTAATCCTGCAGCAAATAAGATCCAGATAAAGGCATAGGCCGTCCCGATACCAGAATATGCCACAATCACCACGAAATACGTCAGACAAAGCAATGCTCCCACAGCCAACCCCCATGTCAGCATCTTTATCCCTCCTATCTTTAGCCCTGCCTCTCATCCCTGCGCAGAATATCATAAACATTCAGCTCTACCCCCAGATTCACATAGAGCAGCTGGCAGGCATGAGGTGCGCTTTCCATCGAAACTCCTTCGCTATCCGTAATTCCCAGAACCTTCACGGATAGATTCGTGCCATCTGGCTTCATCACTTCGATCTTCTCACCTCTGCAAAATTTATTCTTTTGCTCTATCTGAATCCATCCATCTTCCCTTACCTTTTCTACTGTTCCCAGATAGGTAAAGTTCTTCTGATAAGTACTGCTCCCATAAATCTGAGCGCTTTCATCTGGTTTTCCGAAATAGAATCCGGTAGTAAATTGGCGATTGGTACATTTATCAATTTCTTCCCGATACCACGAGAGATTGGCACAATAGCGCTCCGGTTCTTGCTGGTAATCATCGATTGCTTTTCGGTAAGCCCGGGTCACCACCGCCACATAAAGGGCCGTTTTCATCCGCCCCTCTACTTTAAAACTATCAATCCCTGCTTCTATCATCTCCGGAATGTATTCAATCATGCACAGATCTTTGGAATTGAAAATAAATGTCCCACGCTCATTTTCAAACACTGGCATATACTGCCCCGGACGCGTCTCTTCTGTCAGCTGATAACTCCAGCGACAGGGATGGGTACATGCCCCGCGATTGGCATCCCGTCCAGCCAGAAAACTACTGAGCAGACATCTTCCGGAATAGGAAATACACATGGCACCGTGGACAAAGCTTTCGATTTCCATATCTTCTGGAATACGTTCCCGAATCTCCCGAATCTCCTTCAAAGACAATTCTCTTGCTGACACCACTCTTTTTGCCCCTAAGTCATGCCAAAACTGATACGTTCCATAATTCGTATTGTTTGCCTGGGTACTGATATGAATGTCAACCTCAGGCATTATCCGCCTAGCAATAGAAAAAATCCCCGGATCGGAGATAATCAGAGCATCCGGACCGTATTCCCTCAGCTCATGAAAATATTGCTCTGCTGCCGCCAGATCTTCATTGTGAGCCAAGATATTGGCCGTAATATAGACGCGAACCCCATGCGCATGGGCAAAAGAAATCCCCTGGCGAATCTCTTCCCCGGTAAAATTCTTGGCTTTTGCCCGCAAACCAAAGGCTTCCCCACCTAAATATATGGCATCGGCTCCATAGATAACCGCTGTCTTTAAAATATCCAGACTGCCTGCCGGAATTAAAAGTTCAACTGCCTTCATGATTGTCCGCACTCTCCTTTGTGTGTTTTACACTCAGCGCCACCCCGTCGCCCACTGGTATAATACTTGTATCCAACGCCTCATGATGTTTCAGCTCATAAAGATATTCCCGCATCCGGCCATGTATGGTCCGGTCACGCCGCCGCACAGCAAAACGGGATTCTAAAATATCCCCCTCCTGAAACACATTGTCAGAAAAGAGCACTGCCCCGTCTTCCATCCGTTCCACAAGCAGCGGAAGCCAGGGAAGATATTGCCCTTTTGCTGCATCCATAAAGATGAAATCATACCGTCCGGAAAGCTCTCTTAGCACCATTCCGGCATCTCCCTCCATCAAAACGATCCGCTCTTCCATGGACGCCTGACAAAAATGCTCCCGCGCACGGACAATCCGGGGAGCATAATTTTCTATCGTAGTGATTTTTCCCTCTTTTGGCATCACTTGAGCCATCAAAAGTGCAGAATACCCCACTGCCGTTCCCACCTCCAAAATCCGGCGGGGACGGACAATCGCTACCATAGTTTTCAAAAAAGCTGCTGTCTCCGGACGGATAATTGGCACATGATTCTCCCGTGCCTCTCTGGCAATCCGATCACAAAGCTCTCCATGTCCCTGTTCTAGCGATCGAATATAATCGGCAATCCGCTCCTCCTTTGTCATAATCCGTTCTCATCCTCTGATTCTTCCTCTTTTCCCAATGTTTCTTCCGTCTCTGACGACGCTTTTGCATCGTTCTCGGACTCTGGCTTAACATTGAGAACTTGCAGGATTTCTTTTGAAGTCATCGCCGTACTTAGCTGATAAGTTCCCGGATATGCTTCATAATCATAAAACCACATCTGAATCCGCAAGGCATATTCATTGCGAATCAGTCCCACATCCTTCAACACTTTGGCGGTTTCTGCCGCATCCTGTCCTTCCGGAATTGTCAGGGAATAAGTAATCCCCGGTTCCGGATCTATGGCTGTTGCATAAAACACTTCATGACCAAATGCGTATCCCCGCGTCATCCCTTCCACCAACAAAAGAATCACCAACGCATATACGATCAGTTTTCCGGAAACCCCGATAATCGTTCCGGTTATCGCATTGATCTCCTTTGTCATCTGACTCATAGCAAAACCACCGCCTTTACTCCACTTCCATAATAATCGGCAAAATCATTGGATTCCGCTTCATTCGTTTCCACAAAAAGTCACTTAAACTGTCCCGAATAATATTTTTGATTTTTCCCCAATCGGTCAAATGGCGATCCAGACAGTCCATCACGGCATCATCCACAACCCGCTTGGCCTCATCCAAAAGATCCTCGGATTCCCGCACATATACAAATCCGCGAGATACAATATCTGGTCCGGCAAGCAATTGATTGCTATATTTTTCCAGAGTCAGTACCACAATGATAATACCATTCTGCGCCAGATTCTGCCGGTCGCGCAGCACAATATTTCCCACATCGCCCACGCCCAAACCATCCACCAGAATGCCGCCGGAAGGCACATGTCCCGTCACCTGACAAGAATCCGTACCAATTTCCACCACATCTCCGGAGGACATCAGCAGTACATTTTCCTTCGGTATCCCCATAGAAAGAGCCAATCTCCGGTTCTCCACCAGATGGCGGTACTCGCCATGAACCGGCAGCGCAAATTTGGGACGCAACAAAGCATACATCAGTTTGATCTCTTCCTGACAAGCATGACCCGACACATGCGTATCCTGGAAAATAACCTCCGCCCCTTTCTGCGACAATTCATTGATCACCTTATAGACAGCCTTTTCGTTGCCCGGAATGGGCGTTGAGCTGAAAATGACCACATCATTCGGCTTGATCGATACTTTCCGGTGCAAATTTGAAGCCATGCGAGACAGCGCAGCCATGGATTCTCCCTGACTGCCAGTGGTAATCAACACCGTCTGCTCATCCGCATAATTCTTCAGCTGTTCAATGTCAATCAGAGTGCCGTCGGGAATATTAATATATCCCAATTCACTGGCCGTTCCGATGACATTGACCATACTGCGTCCCTCTACCACTACCTTCCGGCCATATTTATACGCCGAGTTAATAATTTGTTGAACCCGATCCACATTGGAAGCAAAAGTAGCTACGATGATCCGATTTCCCTTGTGTTCCGCAAAAATCCCGTCAAAAGTTCTGCCCACAGTACGCTCCGAAGCCGTAAATCCGGCCCGAATCGCATTGGTGGAATCGCTCATCAATGCCAACACGCCTTTACGACCCAATTCTGCAAACCGTTGCAAATCCGCTGCGTCTCCGAATACCGGAGTATAATCGATCTTAAAATCGCCCGTGTGGACAATAACGCCTGCCGGGGTAAAGATAGCCAGCGCCGCCGCGTCGGCAATACTGTGATTCGTCTTGATAAACTCCACCCGGAAACAGCCCAGATTAATCGACTGCCCATGGCGAACCACCTTCCTTTTGGTGGATTTCATCAGGTTATGCTCTTTCAGTTTATTTTCAATCAATCCGATCGTAAGTTTGGTACCATAAACCGGTACATTGATCTTTTGTAAAATATAAGGCAAGGCCCCAATATGATCCTCGTGTCCATGCGTGATCACAAAGCCCTTAACCTTGTCCAAGTTCTGTTCCAAATAAGTCACATCTGGAATGACCAAATCAATACCCAGCATATCATCAGAGGGAAACGACAGCCCACAATCCACTACCATAATGCTGTCTTCATATTCAAAAGCGGTGATATTCATTCCGATCTGTTCCAAACCACCCAGGGGAATAATCTTCACCTTTGGCTGAACATTGTTTTTCTGCTGGAATTCTCCTTTTTTCTTCTCTGTCTGATTTCGGTTGTTCTTTATCTCTCTAAACTCCACGGAACCGGTGGATTCCCGAACTTCCTTCTGTTCTCTCGGATTTGGATTCTTTCCGTTCTTTTGATTTCTCCCGTTTTGATTATGATTCTTCCCATCTTTTTGATTTTCTGATCTCAAGTGAATTCCTCCATTTTTCTTCGTTCAATAATATCCAATATCTGACCCTCATTCTTTTGCACATTCTTGACAATAACCTGTCAACTTTACCTCATGGTCCGTCACTATAAATCCCAGAGAATCATAAAGCGCCTGCTCTAAATTTTCTAGCAAATCCCCCTCGAAAGAAATTACTTTGCCACATTTCTGACAGATTGCATGGTGGTGGTGATGACGAGTTTCTTTTCCTCCATCTCCCAATTCATAGCGTACAAATCCATCATCAAAGCTCACTTTATCAATGACCGCCAAATCTACCAAAACCTGTACGGTGCGATAGATCGTTGCCAGCCCAATCTCCGGATATTTTTCTTTTGCCAGCTCATAGATTTCCTCAGCCGTCAGATGCTCTCCCTTACGTTCGGCAATCGTTTCCAATACTAATAAACGCTGATTGGTAACTTTCAGCCCGCGCTCCCGCAATATTTGTTTAAAGCATTCCTTCTCCATATTTTTCTGCTTTCCCAGTTCTGTCCTACTTTCGAAGTTCTACATCCACATCTTCCAACAGCTCCGTAAAAATCCGATACAGATAATCCAGTTCGTCATCATTTTCCACAAATTCATAGACTGCCTCGCTATCCTCGGAGCAGGACACATCCTTAAGCACATAACACTCCCCGTCTTCTTCTGTCTCTGAATCCGTGACCATCAAATAATTCATCCCATTGATCCGGGTTTCTTCCACCACATAAAAATCCACTGCCTCCCCTTCCTCTGTCTGCAGTGTTATTTTCTCTTCTTGCATCACGTTGTCTTCTCCTTTGCGAAGTCCATATACGATCGGAGAATCAGTACCGCAGCTATCTTATCAATCACGCTCTTACGATTCTCTCTGCGCACTCCGCTTTCCATCAAAATCTCATTCGCTTCCATAGTTGTCAGACGTTCATCCCATAAAATCACGGGAAGCCCGGTTCTTCGTACCAGCATGTCCCGAAATTCTTCTGTCTTTTTTGCACGATCACCAATAGAATCATCCATATTCTTAGGATAACCCAAAACAATCATTTCAATCTTATATTCCTGGAGCAACTGCTCAATTCGCGCCAAAGTCCTGCGCAGCTTGTTCTCTTCTTTGCGGGTAATCGTCTCCACCCCGTGAGCGGTAATCCCCAGAGAATCGCTGACCGCCACTCCCACCGTCCGAGAGCCATAATCAAGTCCCAGCATCCTCATAGACAAATTTGTTCCTTTCCCGCGCCCGAAAAGACTGCCAGCCCGGCAAATCCTTCGGGATGACAGCCTTCTTTATCTTCTGGTGAACAAAAATCAAAAACGTATCGTTGTCACGTTAATCTTGCATCAATATAAACCGACATCAGCTCCTCAATGATCTCATCCCGCTCTACTTTCATAATCAGACTGCGAGCGCTTTTGTGACTGGTAATGTAAGTTGGATCTCCGGATATAAGGTATCCCACGATCTGATTCACCGGATTATATCCTTTTTCTGTCAGAGCATCATATACTTGCTCCAAAACCTGGCTGACATCCATTTTATTCTCCTGTACTGCTTGAAAAAACTGTGTATTATGAATTTCGCCCATGTTTTTCACGTCCTTTAACTATTCTCCTCTATTCTATACTACTTTAGTGGATTCGGCAAGGGAAATATTTCTTAAGATGAGGAAATGTTTTCGTTCTTTTTCTCAAACTTTACACCAGAATTTCATCCGTCAGCATCTTTTTTGGTATCACTTCCACCAAAATGTTGGGCTGATGATTCCGACTGGGAACCGCTATCTTTATATATTCCCGAGTATGGCCGATAAAATAAGAGTTGCCGTTCATCGACATTTCTTCTTCCAGTAAAACTTCCTGAAGAGTATTCAGAGCGCTTTGGCGGTATTTCATGGACATCGCCTTTTCTATGGCAAGCAATTCTTCGCTGCGTATGGTTTTGATAGATTCAGGAATCTGATCCGGCATCTGGGCAGCACGCGTGCCAGACCGCAGGGAATATTTGAATATATGCATCTCATAAAAACCAATCTGTTGCAAAAAAATCTTTGTTTGAGCAAATTCAGCTTCATTCTCTCCCGGGAATCCTACAATTACATCTGTGGTGATTGCCGGATTGGTAAACGCGCTTCGCAGAAGATGACAGCAATGTGCATATTCCTCGGTCGTATAATGACGATTCATCCGTTTCAACGTTTCATCGCAGCCACTCTGCAAAGACAAATGAAAATGGGGGCAAATCTTAGGAAGCTTTGCCAGTGCCGATACAAAATCTTCTGTCATAATTCTAGGCTCCAAAGATCCTAGCCGAATACGGGAAATCCCTTCTATCTGGTGGAGCCGCCGAATCAATCCCAAGAGATTTTCTTTTTCAGAGTCCAAAAAATCCATACCATAAGAACTTAAATGAATCCCCGTAAGCACAATTTCACGGTACCCGGCGGCCGCCAGAGTGGCGGCTTCCTGTTCCACCTCCTGAAAAAGGCGACTGCGCACACGGCCACGGGTATAGGGAATGATACAATAACTGCAAAATTGATTGCAGCCATCCTGAATCTTGATAAACGCCCGTGTATGATCGGCAGTGCCACTAATGTGCAAAGCTTCATATTCTTTTGTATCGCCGATCTCTATCAAGTGTTCTGACAATTCTCTTTTTTCTGTTTTCCCCAAATTTTGCCGGAAATATGCTTCCAAGATTGGAATCAAATCCTGTTTTTTGTTATTTCCAATCATGATATCCACCGCCAGATCCTGTTTCAACTCCTCGGCGGCCGACTGCACATAACATCCGACAGCTACCACTACAGCAGACGGATTCTGCTTTTTGGCCCGATGCAGCATTTGCCGAGATTTCCGGTCCGCCATGTTTGTCACAGAACAAGTATTAACGACATACACATCCGCCCGTTCCCGAAAAGAAACAAGCTCATATCCTGCCTGCCTTAAAAGTTGTGCCATGGCCTCACTTTCGTAGGCGTTCACCTTACATCCCAGATTATGCAACGCTGCTTTTCTCATAATGTTTCCTCCTCATCTCCGTCAATATCCTCCTGATGATTTTCTCAACTTCCTATTGACTTTTCTGCCATATCTGGGTAGTATTGTTATAAGACAGAGGGAATTGGTATCCCAATGTCAACAACATAATAAGAGAACGACCATTAAGGAGGTTTCGTACATGAAAACAGTTCGTATTTCTTTAAATTCTATTGATAAAGTAAAATCTTTCGTAAATGATCTGACTAAATATGATGTGGATTTTGACCTGGTATCTGGCAGATATGTCATCGACGCCAAATCTATCATGGGTATCTTCAGTCTGGATTTATCAAAGCCGATCGACCTAAACATCCATGCCGAGTCCGGAATTGAAGAGATTCTGGACACATTATCCCCCTACATTATCCAGTAAATATTAGGAAGAGTCCGGCAAGCCGGACTCTTTTTATGCCTTAATCACACCAGACCATCTCTACCGTCTCAATGGCAGTCTGTACCATTTCGTCAATTTTTTCTGACAGATTTTCTTCTGACTTCCGGATCCGCTCCCGATTCGGCTTGATAACCGGATGCTTAGCCACAAAGATGGTACAACAATCCTCATATGGCTGAATGGACGTCTCAAACGTTCCGATTTTCTGAGAAATGTCTACAATCTCCTGCTTATCAAAACCAATCAGTGGCCGGAACACCGGCATACTGCACACTTCATTGGTGGAAGCTAAGGACTGCACCGTCTGTGACGCCACCTGTCCAATACTCTCTCCGGTTATCAGAGCCAGCCCATCTGTTTTGCAAGCGATCTGTTCCGCAATTCGCATCATGTACCGACGCATGAGAATTGTCAATTCCTCATGGGGACATTTTTCATAAATATACAACTGAATGTCTGTAAAATTTACAATGTGAAGCGGAATCGGCCCGGAATAGCGTGCCACCAGCTTTGCCAGATCGATCACCTTTTGCTTCGCCCGTTCACTCGTATAAGGCGGTGCATGAAAATATACCGCATCAATCTTCACACCTCGCTTCGCGATCATATATCCTGCCACCGGACTGTCAATCCCGCCAGACAGCAACAACATTGCCTTGCCATTCGTTCCCACTGGCATTCCCCCGGGTCCCGGAATCATCAGGGAATAGATATTGACTACCTTGCGGATCTCCACCCGCAACAACACCTCCGGATTATGAACGTCTACCCGGGTCTGCGGAAATTCTTTCAAAATCATCTCGCCCAAATCACAGTTCATCTGTTCGGAATGAATCGGATACTGCTTATCTGCCCGGCGGCTGTCCACTTTAAAGGTGAAATTTTTGTCTGGATAAACCTCATCCACATATTCTGCCACCACCTTTTTCAGATGTGCAAAGTCCTTATCCTCCACCTGTAGCATCGGGCAGATCCAAGCGATGCCAAACACCCGCTGCAGCGCCTCGATCACCTCGTCATAATCGTATTCGCTCTGTGCCTGAACATAGATACGCCCGGATTCCTTGGAAGCCAAAAATTTCCCTTCTACTTTCTTTAAGGCATTCTTAATCTGATGAATCAAGGCATCTTCAAATAAATACCGGTTTTTCCCTTTGGTGCCAATCTCTGCATATTTAATTAAAAATGATTGATATACCATATTTCCATCCTCCGTCCTTCTGTCAGCTTTGCCGGTACTTCCGTAAAACCGGCAGCAGCTCTTTCAGCACATCCATGCAGTAATCAATTTCTTCCTTTGTATTAAATATTCCAAAGCTGAAACGAATCGTGGCATCCAAAAGCTTTTGTGCCACTCCAATTCCTTTTAACGTTCCGCTGATTCCCGGATGATGGGCCGAACAGGCAGAACCGGAAGATACATAAATTCCCCTTTCTTCCAAGGCATGAAGAAGCACCTCGCTGCGCACCCCTTCAAAACTGACACTGACAATCTGAGGAGCACTGCCTTCTCCTTTTTTACTGTTGACGGTTACCCCTTCCAATTCGGATACGCGATCGATCATATAATCCTTAAGATCCGTTAAGCGGGCTATTTTGGCCTCATGATCTCGGTACATCTCCCTGGCCGCCACCCCGAGTCCTGCTACTCCCGGAACATTTTCCGTACCCGAACGCATATCCCTCTGCTGGCCGCCTCCGTAGATCATCGGCTTTATCTTCACACCATCACGAATATACAAAAATCCTACTCCTTTTGGACCATGAATTTTGTGACCGCTGACCGACAATAGATCAATCCCCTGCTTTTGGGGACGAATTATATATTTCCCATAAGCCTGAATCGCATCTACATGAAAAAGTGTTGCGGAGTTTTTCTTCCGAATTATCCGTGAAATCTCCTCCACCGGCTCCACGGCGCCCACCTCATTATTTACATACATCACCGAAACCAAAATCGTGTCCTCGCGAAGGCTCTTCTGAAGCTCCTCCAGGGAAATATGACCGTTCCGATCCACTGGCAAAAAAGTTATCTCAAACCCCAGCTCCTCTAAATATTCCAAAGGCCGATATACGGAGGGATGTTCAATTCCCGTGCTGATGATATGTTTTCCTGCTCTTTGATTGGCCAACGCTCCGCCTATCAATGCCAGGTTATTGGATTCCGATCCTCCTGAAGTAAATAAAATCTCCTTTTCTGAGACCCTCAAAGTCCTGGCAATCTCCGTCCTGGCCATACGAATATACTGTTCTGCCTCCATACCGCGTCGATGTTTGGCCGCTGGATTGGCATAGTCCTCCGTCATCGTCTTCACCACGATATCCTTTACGCTGTCTAAAACCCGTGTAGTCGCGGAATTATCAAAATATGCTTCCATTCTTCTCTTCCTTTTTCTCCTTCTCCCCTTGTCATAACGGTTATACCGATATCTTTTTTCAGACAATCTCTTTGGCCGTCACGATTCCAGATGAAACATCAAAATCGACAAAGCCGTCATGCCTGCCGTTTCCGTCCGCAGAATTCTCCGTCCAAGGGTAATGGGAAGAAGTCCCGCTGCCTTTGCTTCCTCCACTTCCTCCACATCGAATCCCCCTTCCGGCCCGATAAAAATCCCCACTTGCATACCAGGGCGAATCCGGCTCAAAACTTCTCTCGTCTCCCCCATGTCCCGGGCAAGCTCGTAAGGAATCAAAGCGCAATCCAGCTGCCCTGCCATGGCACACGCTTCTGAAAAGCCAATTACCCCGCTCACTTTTGGAATCATCATCCGTCCGGACTGTTTCGCGGCACTTTCGGCCACGGCATTCCACCGCTTCCCCTTGGCTTCTGCCTTTTTGGAATCTAATTTCACCACTGCCCGCCGTGTGGCTACTGGAACGATCTGGTACGCTCCCAGCTCAACCGCCTTCTGGATAATCCACTCCATCTTATCCCCTTTGGGCAATCCCTGAAACAAATAAATCCGAGCTGGCAACTCACTGCCGTCTTCCTCTTCTGACAGAATCCGGGCGCAGATCTCTTCTGTTCCTATCTCTGTAATGCTACAAATATAATTGTGAGAAATCCCATCTCGAATACCAATCTGCTCTCCTGGCTTCATCCGCAGTACATTCCGGATATGCTTCACATCCTGACCCGTGATAAAACAACATCCGTCCCTCACCTGAGCCGGTGTCACAAAAAAATGATACACGTCCTCGCTCCCTCTCTATCTCCTCCGCGCTGTGATAGACACCCAGTCTCCCTGATAAGTCGTTTCCAGAATCTCCAGCTCGTTGTTAGCCGCCATCGCCTCTCGCACCTCTTCTTCCTTGGTGTTGATAATTCCAGAGGTAATAAAAAGACCTCCCCGCTTTAAATGACGACAGATTTCTGCCTGCAACAAAAGGATCACCGGCGCCAAAATATTTGCCACCGCGATATCATAACACGCCTCCCCTGCCATCTCCTGAATCTTTTTATCATCAAGAATATTTCCCTGAACTACTTGAAAGGTCTCCTTGGCAATCGCGTTTGCTTCCAGATTTTCCGCCACAGCGTGAATCGCATTCTCATCTAAATCCGTGCCAAACACCGACTTGGCGCCAAGCTTCAAAGCCGCAATACCCAAAATCCCGCTGCCGGTTCCCACATCCAGCACCACAGAACTGTCATTCACATATCTGCGCAATTGTCGGATACAAAGCTGCGTCGTCTCATGCATTCCCGTACCAAATGCCGTTCCTGGATCGATCTGAATCAGAAGCTTATCCTTATGTTCTTCCGGCACATCCTCCCAAGTAGGTTTGATCAAAATATCGTCTACAGTAAATGGCTTAAAATATTGTTTCCAATTGTTAATCCAATCCTTATCTTCGGTTTCGGAAACCACGATAGCCGCCTCTCCGATATCCACAAACTGCCGGAGATCCTCCAATCCCTCTTCCACCTGCCGCATCGTTCCTTCCATCTTTGTCGGATCTTCCAGATAAAAGCTGATTTTCGCCGTGCCGTCATCCGGTGGAAGCTCTGGTAAAATGTCAATAAACATTCCCTTGGTGTCTGCCTCCGAAAGAGGAATATTATCTTCAATTTCAATGCCCTCAATCCCGATTTCATCCAACATGCTGCTGATCCAATCGACGGCTTCTGTCGTGGTGCTCAAAGTGATTTTCGTCCACTTCATGAGAGTTCTCCTTCTATGTACAGACCTGAATAAACAGGTCTTTTTCGTAATAGATGTTATCATAACATATAATTTTTGCCTTTACAACCATTTCCGCGGAGATGGCGCTTTTGTGTCTTTTCTAGTGAAAAACCGCCTGATGAATCCCTTCTGAAATCGTATAACTCAGCTCGCCTACCATCTCGTCAATATTAGGTGGCGTCACATAGAGACTGCCAAATTCTGGTTCCAAAAGCTCCCGGATCAAATCATATTGTTGATCCGGGGACATCTCCTGGATAAAGTCACCCATACCCTTTGTGGCCATACTAGAAGCCAATGTCTGAATCATGGTATTCACCGTATCATGTACGATCGCTGCCGCTCCCACCACGGTCGGCACCCCAACCGCCAACACCGGCACCCCCAAGCTTTCTTTGGTCAGACTATGGCGATGATTGCCCACTCCAGAACCCGGATGAATCCCCGTATCGGTCAACTGAATCGTCGTTCCCAGCCGGCGAATGCTTCTTGCTGCCAAAGCATCGATGGCAATCAACAAATCTGGTGATGTTTCGTGGATAACTCCTTTCAAAATCTCTGCCGTCTCCATCCCCGTCTGTGCCATCACTCCCGGAACGATTCCACTGAGCACGGGCAGTCCCCTCTCTTTACAGAAATTTTCTCCATATTGCTGTTCCCAATGACGAGTTACCTGCAGATTGCCTACGGTTTTCGGTCCCAGAGCATCCGGCGTCACAAAAGCATTTCCCAGTCCGACCACTAAAACTTTTGGATTTTCTTTCTCTATCATACTTTCCATCAGCTTTCGAATATGCTTTGCTAGTTCCTTGGATACCTCTTCATGATAATTTTCATCCTTCTCTGCCAGTTGATCCGCTTCCAACGTCAGATAAGTTCCCTGCGGCTTTCCCATCGCCGCCACTCCCCGTTCATCTAAAATTTTCACCTCTGTCAGCTTTATCTGACTCTTTTCCTCCTGCCATTCCCGCAAAGAAACTCCGGATATCTCTCCGCCGTCTCCCGGAAAGCTCTCCCTCTCCTCCAAAGCCAAATCCGTCCGCACCTCAAAGTCCGGCTTTTCCTTCTCTATCACATAGTTCATTGCCATAATCGTTCTCCTTACTTTTATCCCTATGTCAGCAATATCGCCTACCCAACTATTTTCTTCAAAATCCCCCAAATTATGTATTGACATTTCTGCCCGAATTGGCTAGAATAAAACAGTATGTTTACATTGAACTGTCCGTGTCCAGACTTTGATGCAAACCAGAGATCATAATCATAAAATATCGGAGGTGAACAGATTGGCTAACATTAAATCTGCGAAAAAGAGAATTTTAGTTAACGAAACAAAAGCTGCCAGAAATAAGGCGATTCGTTCCAAAGTAAAGACTGCCTGCAAGAAAGTAGATGCCGCCGTGGCTGCCGGTGACAAGACTGCTGCTCAGGCTTGCCTGACCGCTGCAATTTCCGAGATCGACAAGGCTTGTACCAAGGGCGTATATCATAAGAATACTGCTTCCAGAAAGGTATCTCGCCTGTCCAAAGCTGTGAACGCAATTGCATAATCAAATAATAGATCTTTAACCCATATAAAAAAAAGACTCTCATCCGGAAGGTGTGCCGGATAAGGGTCTTTTTCTTTTCATTTTTCCACGTCTGCATATTCTTATCCGATTATGGACAATATACATGTTCGGATAATGCTGGTTTAATAGAGGCAGAGGTGGTAGAAATGATAATTTATGATCGACTCTGGGAAACCATGAAAACAAAAGGCATCAGCCAGTACCGGCTGATCAAATATTATGGCTTCAGCGCCGGACAGATCGGACGTTTAAAAAAGAATGCTTATGTATCCACGCATACGATCGATGTCCTCTGCACAATTTTAAATTGCTCTGTGGAAGATATCATCGAATTTCGCCTGGATACTTCTTTGAATCCCAAGTTGGGGATTGACCCATCCGTTGCCACCAAGCCGCCCTGCATTCCTCTGGATCAAAACTGACTATCCTATACAAAGGAAAGAGAAGCAGACGATTTCCCGTTGCTTCTCTTTCCTTTTTCCGGACGTATCTTTTTTCAATACTTATCTATATGACAGGGATTGCCGATGAATTCCTCTTAGCAGCATGTTTTCCTGCGCAACTCTTCATTCGCCTTTTCCACATTCAGTCTGGTCAGTATCCCGGTGATCAACAGATTAAAAATCATTGGCAGCCACAGATACATAATATGTAGCATATTGATGCAAGAAGCTGACTGTTCTGTAGCACCGCCCACATAACCGCTGTAGGCCAGCAACCAGCCAGCAATGGCGGTTCCGATACCTCCGCCAAGTTTCGTTCCCAGAGAGGTACAAGAATACATGGTGCCGTCCACCCGTTTACCTGTTTTCAAAAACGTATATTCGGAACAGGTCGCAATAAGGGCATTCATATCCCCTTGCAGTGGGCTCATGCCGATTGCCGCAACGGCAGTACCAAAAAGCATCAGCGGAACACTTCCCATATAACCGGCAACCACCACTCCCAGTCGTCCCACGGTCCCTAACAGATAGCCATATAGATTCAACCGGTACATTCCCTTCCATTTGGCAACCAATGCCGGCGTAAACAAAAGTCCAACAATCATGGGAATATTAATTGCCCAGGAAAACACGCCCAAAAGATTGGCATTTTTCAGCACATAAGTCATAAAATAAATTCCCATGTTCAACGTTGCCGAATAAATCTGCATCAAAATGTACGAAGCGCAAATCATCAGATAGTACTTATTGTGAATCAACAACCGAAACGCCTCTGCCAGATGATACGTTTCTGCGGATTCCTGTTTTTTCTCACCAATTTCTCCCTCAGCAAGTTCTTCTGGAGATAATTCCTTTACGGACCACACCGATAATGAATTCGATAGGATACCCACTATGGCATAAATGATGGCTACCGTTCTCCAAGCGCTTGCACCGCCGCCAAAATAAGCCACGCATCCAACTGTGATCGTCTGGATCAGCATACTCGTGCCAAAGGCAAACATAAAACGGATAGACCCCATCTGAACACGCTCATGGTTATTCTTGGTGACAAGGGCAGTCAGCGCAGAATATGCAATATTATTGGCCGTGTAAAAACCAGCATTCAAAAGTGTATAGGCGATAAAAAACCATGCGTATTGTGCAAACTCACCGATACCGGTAGGAATCACAAAGATTGCCACCAGACAAAGGGCACATCCAAAATAACCATAAAACATCCATGGACGCGCTTTTCCCATCTTGCTGTGGGTCTTGTCAATCATCGAGCCAAAGAAAATGTCACTGATTCCATCAAAAAGTTTGGAGACAGCAATCAAACTTCCCACAATTCCGGCATTCAGACCAACGGTATCGGTCAAGAAAATCATCACAAAGGCTGACAGCAACGCATACACCACATTACCGGCAATATCGCCAGAACCATACCCAACTTTATTATACCATTTTAAATATGTTCTTTCTTTCATGTTTCCCTCCTTATCGATCCTTTCTCACGCGTTCCGGTTTTAAATACAAAGAAAATGTAAATGATTCCTCCTCAAACCTGTACTCTTCTTTAAGTCTTGGACCGCAGCTGTTCGAGCCGATGCCATTTTGTCTGAAATCAAGATTTAACACCGTACTTCCGCAGGGAATCAGCTCAAAATTGTGCTTCTTCTCTGCCAGTTCTTCCTGGGTAAAAACAGACGCATTGAATGAAAACGTCTTCTCACCATATGCCTTCATGGTACTGTCTGCACCGTTAACCACCACATAATCACAATCATTATGACTGCCATTTTCCTGCGGCTTCAAATAATCTTCATGAAGTCCGTCTACCAGAGCCGAATAGATCCCATGACTGGCCGCTCTGCATTTATCCACATAGCTTTCTTCCGGTCCTAAGCCAAAGTAAGTAACCTGGTTCATTTCTTCTGGCAGGAATAATCGAAGCCCGAATCTGGGCAGCTCTGGAAAATCCATATTTCTCGTGACATCCATTTTTACAGAAATCTGTCCCGTATTATCAATACGCCAAATCGTATCTATATCCATCATCCTCTGAACCGTCACTGCCGTCATCGCCATCTTGCTTTGAATCTCCAGATATTCTGCGGTCAGAGTATAATTTGTTGTGTAAGCTCTAGACACGGCCCGGTCATACATGGCCTTTTTCCATTCCGTTTCTATATACATATCATTGTCCGTAGGCGCTCTCCAGACATTGAGTTCCATTGGCCTCTCAAGGAATTCCTTCCCTTCTACTTTCAACTGGTCAAAAATGCCATACAGTTTGTTGTAAATATAGGTAAAGTTACTGCCTTCCACTATCAATTGTTTTGACGTTTCCGATATTTTCAGTTGCTGCATCCTGGGACTGTCCGCCTTTGCTTCAGCCTGCCACAGAAGGCTTGTCTGATTATGCGGGTCATCGTTTGCAAGCGCAATTTCATCAAAACCAAGTATATGTCCCTGTTTGCGGAAATCATCGGCATTTTTCAGCGTATACAGAACCTTCAGATAGACCCTTCCCTTGTCCGGAACCGTCACTGGCAGAGAAATCTCCACCTTCCTGCCAGGCGGAATTGGCGGAATATTGACCATATCGATTTTTCCGGCAGCTATGCCTTTGCCATCTGCACTTACCTCATAGAAAATATTCAGATAATCCCGGATATCTACAAAATTCATTTCATTTTTCAGCACAAGCGCCCCCGTATCCTGCTCATAAGAACAAACCCTCGCCGGGCGGTGGACATTTTTGTATTCCAGCAACCCCATATGAGGAGTTCTATCCGGATACACCAGCCCGTCCATACAGAAATTTCCGTCTTGCGGGTATTCCCCATGGTCGCCGCCATAAAAATACATATCCTTGCCCTCTTTCGTCTTCCCCTTATATATGGCATGGTCACACCACTCCCACACAAATCCTCCGCAGATACAGTCATACGTTTCGATCAACTCAAAATAATCCTCGTAATCTCCCGCACCGTTTCCCATGGAATGACAATACTCACACATGATATACGGCTTATCCGGACAGGATTTCACATAATCTAAAACTTCCTGGAATCCCGGATACATCCGACTGTAAAGGTCAATGTTGCTGTAATCGTATTTTCTTTTGCGTCCTCGGTAGTAGGCGCTTTCATAGTGAGTCAGCCTGCTGGGATCATACTGTTTCGTCCATGCCAGAGCCTTTTCAAAAGTGCAGCCATAGCCACATTCATTTCCCATAGACCAGATGACCACACAGGGACGGTTTTTGTCCCGTTCCACCAGCTTTTTTACCCGGTCAAGAGTGGCTTCGTCGAATTCTGGATTATCCGATATCAATTCGTTCCATCTGCCAGCACGCTCCTCGTCGGTATCATTGGAATAGCACAACATCCACGGTCCATGGCTCTCATTGTCTGCTTCATCGATGACAAAAAATCCATATTTGTCACACATCTGATAAAACATAGGTTGATTCGGATAATGGCTGGTCCGGATTGCATTGAAATTGTGTTGTTTCATCATTTCCAAATCCTTTTTCATCTGCTCTACATGAATCACAAACCCGGTCACCGGATCTGAATCATGCCGGTTTACCCCCCGAAACTTCACCGGGGAGCCATTCAGATATACCACGTTCCCTTTCACACAAATCTCACGAATACCGATCTGTTCTGTGATCACCTCATGCTCCGTTTCCAAAACCAACGTGTATAAGTATGGCTGTTCACTGTTCCATAAATGAGGCTTTCGAATGGTAAATCCCGTATCTCCTTTATAGACAAATTCCGTAACCGTTTTCCCATTCGCATCGTAGACAACTGCTTTTACCGGAATCACCTCATCCAGATATTTTGTCTGGATGCTCACCAAAGCCTCGTCTTCTTCTATTTTGGTATGAATGAAATAATCATAAATGCATTGCTGTGGTCGCTTCATCAAATACACATCCCGAAAAATCCCATTCATACGAAATTTGTCCTGATCCTCCAGATAACTCCCGTCACACCATTTCAAAACTAATACCGCAAGGAGATTTTCCCCTTCTTTGATGTACCTTGTCACATCAAATTCACTGAGTGCATGTGAAACCTGGCTATAACCGACATATTCGCCATTCAGCCACACATAGAAGCAAGAATCCACTCCTTCCAATTCCAGAAATGCCTTTGGCGCTTTTTCCTCTTTCTGATAAACAAACGAACAGAGATAAGTTGCGCACGGATTATCCTGAGGCACATAGGGGGGATCCACGGGAAACGGATACCGGAAATTGGTATACTGATGGCAGTCGTAACCATAATTTTGCCAGACACCAGGAACGAAAACGGTTTTAAAATCCTGCGTGTCAAATCCCGGTTCATAAAATCGCTCATTGAGATGATAGATGCTGTCATAATATTTAAATTTCCATTGTCCGTTCAGCATTTGGATGCGGTCCGATTGCTCTCTTTGCTCTATAAGCCCATCCATCCTGACGGACGCCGGCACATAATACGAACGATCTGGCATCGTATTCTCATGCAGCATATGCAAGTCCTCATAATAACGGGGTACAATCATGGCAGTTTCCTCCTTTATATACATTATTTTTGACTATGCTGCAGCGTAACATCCATATTTGCAAATATCGTATTCCCTACACAGGCCCTTGTGTTTGACTATATTATATGATAATTCTTTCATTTTTTACATAAAGTAGAATGGACAAAACATGCATAAAATGATACAATAACAAACAAATCCCTCTCAAATATATATTCATATTGACATGCCTTTGCTCCCATCCCACACTCTACTTTTGTGCATTATGACAAGCTCCAAAAAGGTTATGACCGGTTAATCCCCAAACAAGTAACCGCTCCCGACAGATAGGCTCCCATCCCACGCCTTCCGCCCAAGTGTATCACCCATCCATTTCCCAAGGAGGTGAAATTTCATGTATACAGACAATGCATACTGGCACAACTCCCTTTTGGATTTCAAAGATAAAAAGCATCCGCTCTTTGTAGGAAGCGCCGGCGTATATCAATTATTTACCAGACCCAGGCTTCCCACCCACAGACCCAGGGGACGCCTCGACTATCAATTGCTCTATATCGCTTCTGGTAAGGCACATTTCTACTTTCATGGTAAGGAAGAGATCGTAACTGCCGGAAATATGGTCCTCTATCGCCCAAAAGAAGAACAGCGCTACTATTATTATGGTGTTGATCATACAGAAGTGTATTGGGTTCATTTTACGGGAAACAATGTGAAAAATATACTCAGAAAATATCACATCCCAGACAATGCACATGTGATTCATACGGGAACTTCTTTAGATTATAAAAAGATTTATTTGCATATGATTCAGGAGTTAAAGCTTACCAAACCTCATTATGAAGAAGTTCTTATTCACTATCTTGAATTATTATTTGTCCTAATCAGCCGGCTTCAAGAAAAAAAGCCCAAAAATAAGACGGTTTTTCTCATTGATGAAATGGACTTGGCCGTTTCTCATTTTCACTCGCATTATAACCACCCGATCAGCATCGAAGAATACGCCAAAAGTCGCGGCATGAGCATCAGCTGGTTCATCCGGAACTTTAAAGATTATACTGGCTCGACCCCCACACAGTACCTTCTTTCCCTTCGGATCTCCAATGCTCAAAGCCTTCTCGAATCCACCTCCTATAATGTTACGGAAATCGCCGAAATCGTTGGTTATCATAATCCACTGTATTTCAGCCGCCTGTTCAAAAAACAATGCGGAGTCTCTCCTACTGAATTCAGAAAACAATTAAAGGGCGATTTGTAGGATTCATGGAAAACTCACGATTTCCATACTCCCGGATTTGTGTTATCATGAAAACAGAACAAGCAGAAAAATCTCATTCCTCAATGAAAACGGAAATCGGGAACGATAAAAAACCGCCATTGAAAACAAACAAAATTTTGTTGTTGAAGGCTGCTATATTCCTTTTGATTGGTCAAAGGACTTTGGAAAGAAATACCTTGATAATATTAGATACTACTGTCTTGTAATGAGCGAGAATTATATTAAGAAATCATTTTACCAATATAAAAAGATATGCGAATATCATTGAGCTACCATGACAATTCTCCAAAAAAGGGAACCCTAACGAATGAGTTCCCTCCCCCTCCTTTATCTGCCCGTTTTCAAGCCGTTTTTTCTCCAACACATAGCCCTAAATCGCAAAGGTCTTTAATACCTTTGTTGCCCACTGCCTGAATTGGGTTGCCCAAATGGAATTAATTCGATAGCCCACTGAGATAATCGCGTCAAGATTATAAAACTCATCCTATCTGTTCTCCGCGTTCATATAATCTAAATCCAAACAATGCATAATAAGCACTTTATTCGACAATATATGCCAAAGCAAAGTGCTATTCCTCTAAAAATCTACTCTCATTTACATAGGCAGACTATCCCTCACACACAGCGCCCCATATCCTACCTGCGGATTCGGATACTCCGTAAACCCTGGCAACTCCCGTGCCCCTCTCCTCAGATAAGCTTTTACCTTCTCCCCATACAAAAACGGATCATTCCCATCCACAATCCCCCACTGCATCAAAAGTGCCGCACTTCCCGTCACCACCGGCGCCGCAAAAGAAGTCCCTGTTACCGATCGATATCCACCCCCATTACCTGATGCCATCAACCCCACTCCCGGTGCGCATAGATCGGGTTTTACTTGATCTGTCAACCGGGTAAACCCTCTCCCAGAAAAATCTGCATAAGCGTTGGTCGCGCTGTTATATGCCCCAACGGTAATCACCTTTGCCGCCGAAGACGGAATCGTCAATGTCGTATCCGGTGTTGAGCCAAGAAAACGCGTGGAAAAATTCAAGACGGCTGCAGACGGCAACCAGAAATCATATCTTCCCTGTACAATCCTCTGCGGCTGCAGACGAAACGTCCAGATTCCACTCTCCAAATAATTCCCCTCATCCGGAACAAAATCAAAATAAATTTCTTGAGCCACACTGAATGGTCCCGGCTTCCCATAATATACCAGCACTTGCATTCTCTGGTATCGGAAACGTACGGGTCCTAACTGTTCCGACAATGGTCCCAGAACTTCTCCCGACGGAGTCTGTAGAGAAACCGTAAACCGATCCGAGTATGCTTTCCAAAGCTGGACACTGACTCCCGATTCATAGGGTGCCACAGAAAGCTCTGCTAAAATCTCACTCCTTGTTCCTGTTTGATTATTCCCCGATACTGGTAATCTGCCCGAGAGATGTCCGGCGGCGGCTCCTTCATTTCCACTTCCAGTCACGATTGTTGTCCGTCCATAATTCCCAATGTCATCTAAAAAGGTTTCCAGAAGACTTGTGCCATCATGGGAGCCATATGTATTTCCAAAACTAATATTAACTGCCAAAGGCATCCCCATATCTACTGCCCGGCCTATCACAAAATCCACTGCCCGCATCAATTCTGTGGTTCGAGGAAAACCTTCTTCACGAGCATTTCCCAACTTTACCACTAAAAGCTCACTTTCATAAGCAATTCCCCGGTAAGCGCCTTCGGATTCCCGTCCGTTTCCCACTGCAATTCCTGCCACTGAAGTTCCGTGCCCACTGGCGTCCACCGACGGTACAAAGTCTCTTCCTCTTATCCGATCTCCAGCTTCCAACGCTTGATTGATTTCCTCCCGGGTAAACACCCGATCCAAAGTTTGATCCCACAAAGCCACAATCCGGGTCGTCCCGTCAGCATTGCGAAAATCCTCATGGAAATAATCAATTCCTGAGTCAAGCACTGCCACCAAAACGCCTCTGCCAGTCAGATTTTGAGGAGCCTCTTGTAAAATATTAATACAAGAGGCCGTTCTTGCCCGGTTGACGGCAAAAAATAGCCTCTTTGGTTTCTCAACATATTCTATTTGTGGCAAAGAACTGACCTGCTCGATCATTGCTTCTGGAACAATCAAAATCCCATATTCATTCCTCATCTCCTCCACCTGCACTCCCATCTCCCGCAAGACATCCAGGCTTCCCGAATATTTCACAATCAATTCCCAGGACCTTTCTTCTGGTATATATCCGGTTTCCAGTTCCTGAGATCTTGCCCGCTCTTGAGGCGACACCTCCAAAGATAGATTCAGCAGATTTTCCAGCTTTTGATTTGGCATACCGCACTCCCTATCCCCATCATTTCTACTATTCTATGAATCTTTCCCGGCCAGTCATTCCTTTGCCACATTCTCTTCATTATATTTCTTCTGTCTGCTACGAACGTCCTTCTATCTGATACAGTTTCCCATATTTTTCTTTCAGATACGCAACGTAATACTGTGGATTAAAATCCTCTCCCGTCATGTCCCGCAACAATCTCCGGCTGTCTCTCATCTTGCCAAACTGATGGATATGTCTTCTGAGCACCTCCCGAATCACACCTAACTCTCCCTCTCGCAGCAGCGCCTCAAAATCTATGTTTTTCTTCATATATGCTGCCATCTGGGCGGCAAAAGCGCTCCCCAAAGCATACGAGGGAAAATATCCAAACGATCCCTGAGCCCAATGAATATCCTGCAACACTCCTTCTGCTGGATTCTTAGGGCGTACTCCCAAATACTCCTCATATTTATCCGCCCATAATTCAGGCAATTCTTTTACGTCCAAATTTTCTTCTATCAGCTGCTTTTCCAGTTCGTATCGCACCAATACATGCAAGCTATAAGTTAGTTCGTCCGACTCTGTCCGTATCAGACCTGGCTGCACCTTATTGATCGCCTTTACAAATTCTTCCCGGGAAACATTTCCCAACATTTTAGGAAACATTTCCTGCAACTTCGGATAGATCGGTTCCCAAAATGCCTCATTGCGTCCTATGATATTTTCAAAAAAACGAGATTGCGATTCATGCATTCCCATGGATGCTCCCTGACCCACCAAAGTCTTCGTCAATTCATCTGCCACTCCCAATTCATAAATGGCATGACCGGTCTCATGAATTACAGAAAATAGAGAACTATCCATCCGTTTTTTATAATGAGTAGTCATCCGTACGTCCCGATTATGAAGATTGGTGGTAAAAGGATGCGCACTCTCCGCCAACACCCCTTTCTCAAAGTCAAATCCCACATATTCTGCTATAAATTCTGCCAGTTTTTTCTGTTCTTGTTGCGGATAATCTCCTTCGAGAAAATCATCCAAAATCTCCACCTTACTCTCCATTATCTGATGAAGAAACGGCACCAATTCTTTCTTCAACAGCTGAAAAAACTCATCCAGTTTTTTGATAGAAAACCCTTTTTCATAATGATCCAACATCACATCGTAAAGCCGTTGTCCTTTCTTGGCCTGATAGCCGGAAAACTTTTTTTGATATTGAATAATTTTTTCAAGCGTCGGCGCAAATGCCTCAAAATCCTGGTTCTCTCTGGCCTGTGCCCATATCCGTGCAGATTCGGATATCAGCTCCTGATAGTCTCGATACTCCTTTGGCGGGATACATGCCAGCTCTTTTCTTTCCTCCTTTGCCTCCCGAAGAATCGCCACTTCTGCTTCTGAAAGTTCTGTCTCCTGCTCACATAATTCCAGGTATTTTCCGATCTCTTCCCCTGTCATCAACTCTTGATATGCCAAGGCTAATGCTCCTTGAACTTTTGCTGTACAAGCTCCTGCCTGTTTTGGCGCCAATGTTTCATTGTCCCATTCAAACAAAATATTCGCTGTTTGCAACGCCATAGCCCGTTCCAGCCAGAGCTGAAGCTGCTGATATTTCCTTTCCTTCCCATTTTCTTCTTTTTGACTATACTCCTGATTCACGTTCCTTTTCTCCTTCCGGTTTTCCTTCTTTTCAAAACTCTACAACGCCATATTTCACTTTGTTTCTTTCCCTTTGCTTTAACCATTTTTTCTTACTATTTACCATAAAAATTTCGGGAACACCTCTAGCAGTGTCCCCGAAATCTTCTGCTTTCATACGATCCCATTATTCCTTCCATACAAAAGCACAGATATTTCCCTGTTCTTATCGCCTCAATACTTCCTTCTCATGCTCCACCACTTTTCTGGAATTATCCAGAGAACTGCCTAGTACCGCAAACAAATCCTTCTCTGGCAAAGTCGGTGAAAAATAGAAGCCTTGTTGCAAATGACAGCCAAATTTCCGCAAAACATCGGTCTGATTCTGCGTCTCCACACCCTCTGCAATCAGCTGCTTGCCAATCTTATGAGCAATTTGAGTCAGCCCTTCCAACACGGGCGCTGATTGTGAATCGGTCTCCAACTGCCACACAAACATCCGGTCAAACTTCAGAGTATCCACCGGCAACTCCAGAATACGAGCCAATCCCGAATATCCAGAACCAAAATTATTCAAAATCAATTCCACGCCCAACTCTTCTAGTTCCTGCATTAATACCATAATATTCACATAGGCCATACTGACCGCATATTCTTCTACCTCAATAGCAAGCTTTCCAGCTGGGATATCATAAGTACGAATCACTCGTCCCACTTCATCCAAAAAATCTCCTTGCAAAAGCAGTACCGGTGAAATCGCTATGGCAATCGAATCAAATTCTTTTTCTTGTCGGATCAACTCATAAATCATGGATGCAACTCGTTCAAGGGCATAATACTCCACGGTACGAATCTGTCCGGTATCCTCCGCGATCGGCAAAAATTCAGAGCAGCCTACCATTCCAATATCCTTGACAAAAATACGCATATAAAATTCTGCCCTAGTAAATCGTCCCTTTTTGAGATCATAGGTAGGACGATAACGTACTTCCACCTCATTATTGGCAAATGCTGTACTCAGATAACGGGTAATTGCCTGACGTCTCTGAAAGCGAGTATGCATTTTCATATCGTACACCGCATATTGGCTGCCCTCCATTTCTGCTGCATGGGAAACTGCCAGATCCAAACATTTCAACATCTCGCCAGCATTGGTCGGGTATCCTGGATATGCGCACAGCCCCATACGGATCGAACACAGACAATCCGTATCTCCCACCGTCCAGCTATACTCAAACCGATCAATCAGCTGTTCTGCCAACCGGGATGCTTCTCCCATTGTACGATCTCGCAAAATAATAATAAACTCCACGCCAACATAGCGATAAACCTTACATCGCGTCTTCTGCTCCAGAAAATCAAGAATTTGCTCCAGCAATTGCTCACAATATTCAAAACCAAACAGCTCGTTCATTCTCTTAAAATTCTCAAGATACACTTTTAACACAACGCCACGATATCCCAGCAGAAATTGCGCTTCCAGATGATTGTAGCAGGTTTTACTATCACTCTGCTTTTTATTCTCCATCAATGCCTGTTCTGCTGCCAGCCGTCTGGCCTCCTCCATTTCTATTGTTTCCTCTTTTTTCCAAAATAAGCCCATAGTATTTTCTCCCTTGAACGTATTATTTACACGTTAAAACCATTATAGCTTAAAAACCATTCTTTTACAAGCGCGAAACCATCCCGATAATAGAACCATCACCACGGTCTGTAAACAACAAAGAAGCGCCTATGCCTGACTCACATAAGCGCTCTTTGTTTAAACTAAAAATACTTTTTGCTGCCCCAGAGGTTGGCCTTTTTCAGATCCAGATACTCATTATAAGCCTTTTCTAAAATCTGTTTTTCATTGGAAAACTTCAACAGATGATAAGCCTCATAAAACTTATAATACCCGGAATCCATAAAATGTTCCTCCCGTTGTGGTTTGCTGTAATAGCTGTCAGCCATCATCAAATACCAGTGAACATCCTTTTCCACCATATCCTGAGGAGTAGTGAACGAATAAGAACTTTTTCCGATATATTTGATAATCGAAGCACTGACACCGGTTTCCTCCTTTACTTCCCGAAGAGCCGTTTCCTTATATTCTTCTCCTGCTTCTACAGTTCCCTTCGGCAGTACCCAGCCCTCATACTTATTTTTATAATTCTTGTACAGAACCAGTATTTTACCCCGAAAAATAACCACACCTCCACAGCTCGTTGCCTCAATCACTGCAATCCCTCCTGTATCGGCGACATCAACAAGATGCCTCCATGGTGTGTCACAAGACTGGTTTTAGTATAACTCGTTTCGCCGGAAGATGCAAGGAAAAAATCGTGTAAGTATTATCTGGCAAAATATCGATCCCATATCCTGCGGGCAATCGGAGCGGCAATCTGACCCCCCGATCCGGCTTCCTCTACCACCACCGTGACCACCAGACGAGGATTTTCCGCAGGCGCAAAGCCCGTAAACCAGGCATGCGTTTCACGTCCGGTCTCAAACTCGGCAGATCCCGTCTTGCCAGCGACGGTATAAGCATCGGTCCGCACAGCCGAACCCGTTCCTTCTGTCACCACCAGACGCATCAACTCTGCTAAATCCTGCGCTTCGGTGGCAGTCATCAGACTGCCGGCCGCTTCCGGCAAAAATCTTTTCACTTCTTCTCCCGCCGCACTTTCTACCCGTTCTATCAGATATGGCTTCATCAATATTCCTCCATTAGCGATGGCCGCTGTAATCAACCCATTATGCATAGGACTGATTTGGGTATTTCCCTGGCCAATCGCTGTCTGAAGTATCTCCCAGGTGCTTGCCCCCTCATTCATAGTAAAAGAACTTTTACTGTAGGCCAAAGGCAAAGGAAGCTCCTGATTAAACAGAAGTTTTTCCGCTAAATCATGCATCGCGTCCAGCTTCAGCTCCTGTCCCAAAGCGGCAAAAGCTCCGTTACAGGAGTTGGCAAATGCCTGTTCCAATGTCTGATGGCCATGTACATTGCCGTGATAACAGGAAATCGTGTAATCCTCACAAGCATACACGCCTTCACAATCAAAAGTATAATCCCTCCAGGTATCCGGATGCTCACGGATGTATTCCAAAACCGTCAAAATCTTAAAGGTAGATCCAGGCGGATAAAGTCCTTGAAAAGCTCGGTTTAACAACTGTGCCTGCGTATTATCACCGGCAATCAGCCCATCCCAATCCATCCCCAGCGTATTTGGATCAAACTCTGGTCGGGATATCATCACCAGGATTCGACCAGTATCCGGCTCCATGGCAATTACTGCCCCCCGTCTCCCGCCCAATGCATCTGATGCTACCTGCTGCAGATCCACATCCAGAGTAGTAATCACATTATCTCCAATATTTTTCACACCAGAAAGCGCATTCACTGTTTGCTCCACCAAGTTGATATGAGAAGTCAACAAATAAAAATTCGCCAGTGCCTCCACCCCGGTCTTTCCGTGATCGAAATATCCAACCGCATGAGCAAACAAAGCCCCATACGGGTAAACCCGGCGCTCATTTCCCTCCTCATCCTTCTCCGTTCTAGCTAGAACATGTCCATCATTGCTTTGCAATTCTCCCCGCACGATCCGATCGGAAAAACGATCCAATCGTGCATTATAAGAATTATTGATCACATTTTCTCCCTGCACCTGCAGAAAATATCCGAAATAGCCGATCATTCCCACAAATAATCCTACCATCAGATAAGTAATCCACAGAATACTTTTATTGGCATCTGGATTAGGCTTCATCTTCTTCATAATCTTCCTCATCATTCTTCTTCAGGATATACAGTCCCTGAATCACTCCGAACAAGATAAACGTACTGAGGATCGAACTGCCCCCATAACTAACCAGCGGCAAAGTCACCCCCGTAGACGGAATAAACTTGATCACACCTCCCACAGTCAAAAATACCTGAGTCAAATACTCTATCCCCAAGCCAAAGGCTATCAGCTTATAAAAACTGGCTTGCATCCGCACTGCCACCATCACAAACTGCAAAAAACACCCCAGACAGATAAGCAACACACAAAGAGCAAAAATCCCTCCCAATTCTTCCGAAATCGCGGCAAAAACAAAATCTTTCTCCACCACCGGAATCTTATAGGGCATTCCCTGATAAAGTCCCATTCCAAACCAGCCGCCCGTGCCAATGGCAAACAAAGACTGTGTGATCTGATACCCCCGATTATCAATATCCGCCCAGGGGTTCCTAAAAGCCGCCACCCGGGTCCTTACATGGGCAAACATGGTATAGGCCAACACCGACGCACCACAACCACTCAGAATTCCTGTCAACAAGTAAAGCCAATTGCTAGTGGCCACAAAAAGCATACCCACATAAGTTATAAAAAAAATCAATGCACTTCCCAGATCTTTAGAAAGCACCAAGATCAGCACATGCGCTGCCGCCACTGCCGTAGTCACTGCCACTGTCAAAAAATCAGTAGAACGATAAAACATAGTCGCCACAAAAAACACAAAACTGATTTTCACAAACTCAGAAGGTTGCAAAGAAAAGCTGCCCACACCGATAGAAAGCTGAGCCCCATAACTATTATTGCCCACCATCCATACCACCACCAGAAGCGCCAGCCCCAACAAACCATACACCCAAGGAATCCGGGAAAGCTGCCATACCCGATCCATGATAAAAGGAATAATCCAGGTCACCAGAGCTGCTATTGCCACAATGATAAACTGTCTGACTGCCTTATCAAAAGAAAGCCTTGTCAAAATAATCCAGCTCACACACAGAAGCATACACATATTGTTGACTAAAATCCGCGTTAGGTTACGGTAAAACAACTGATATAAACCAATATACGCCGCCAAAAATATCACTTGAGCCAGATAAAACAATACTACCCGCTCATCCCCCGACTTCAGATACAAAATCAGATTAGCCAAAAAATGTAAAACAAACATGGCTGTATTCTGTCTCCGACACACCCGTCGTTGTTTTCTTTCCTCATGAAATCGAAAATAGCTGAAGTTCAGATACGTATAAACAGCAATCAACAGTATCATCAGATACTTTGACACCTCAATGATTACATTAACCATGCCTCACTCCACTTTGCGCTTAAAATGCCCACGGGTAAACTCCTTAAAAGGCGCCGGAGTATCTTTTCCCCTCCGAAAATGCTCCCCAAATACCTGCAGTATCTCCTGTATTTGTTGCGGTTTTTCGATCGTAAAGGAGAGACGCAGTACCGCTGGCTCCAGCTCTCTTATCTGCTGTTCCAGCCCCAGCAAAGACAAAGGATCCGGATTATAAATCGTATTATAACAAAACGGACAATGATTTTTTACCGGAAGCCGTTTCCCTGTCCGATCCTTTATAAAAAGTGTCTCTGGAGATTGGGTACATCCCCCAAAAGTTCGCTGCACACATTGTGCCGAAACCATGGCCGGCAAATATCCATATCCCAACAACTCTTTTCCCCGACACCCCAGCTTCGCCAATTCCTGTCGATTCAACTCCAAAGGTAACGTCAATCTCGCCGCTCCCGTTGCCATCATCACTTCGCAGGCTCGCCGGTTCATCCCGTAGAGATTTCCATCCAAAACCACCGGAATACTCACCTCATACTCCTGAAGAAATGCCATTTCCTCTAAAGAACGTAAAATCAATTCATCAAATCCAGCCTTTTTCAACTCCCAAATATGCGTCATAAAATATTGTTCGGCTCTTTCCCGAAAAATATGCGGCAAAATCAATGCACATTGCTTTCCTACGTCATGACAGACATTCACTGCCCTTTGCCAGCTCTCTGCAGGGAAACCACAAGCATCCAGATATATCTCATCCACATCCGGATTCTTAGCCACTGTCTGCAGTCCTTCTGGTTCCTCCAGCGACACATGCAGACGCAATCCCGAAGAATTATGCTCACATGCCATGGCCTCACAGATTGCCGATCTGCTGTTCTCTGGCTCATGCATATTAGCCTTGTCAGTTCTCCTCTCATTCTTCCCGATTTCTGAAGATTTCTTTCGTCGGTATTCTTCCAAAATTCTTCTTTCCAGCTCTTCCAAACCACGCCGACGCAAATCATTCAGCTCCTGTACAGAAACAAAACAGTTTCCTGTAAGCTTCACCTCCAAGTTTCGGAAATAAAAGGGGGTTCCTCCCGTCTTGTTGAGTTGCTTGCCCAAACGTTCTTTTGATAGGGGTTGATTCTTGGCCGTCTGTACCGGATTTCCCTTGACTTTTATCACGACTTTCTTGTCGTCTTTTGTCTCATTCCCAAGATCACACCCACCGCTAAATTTCAGTATCAGGGATGCCGGCTCTCCCTCCCGAATCTCCAATATCCCATCGATCGCCTCTTGCTTTTTCGGATTGACATATTTTTGGTCCAGACTGTCAAATAACAGCGGATCGGTTTCCCGAAATCTTGGTTTTCCTTTCAGGGAAATCATCTCTCTGCCATTGTGTTGCTGGTAGTATCCCTTTGTAAAGCCTCCACGATCAAATAGTTCCAGCAACATCCGTTTATCCGCCGGATCCACCTGATAACCGGCTCGTCCATTTTTTAGATAATAATCCACATATTTCCGGTATACACTCACCACCCCTGCCGTATAACGCGGGCTCTTCATTCTCCCTTCAATCTTCAAAGAATCCACTCCTGCCTCCAGAATATCTGGCAAGATATCCAGAGTGCACAGATCCTTCAGATTCATGGCATACTCCCCGGCCATTTGACTCTTCTTTTTACCATCGCCAAATAATCGGCCATTCCTGCCATCTTCTACATTATAAGGTAAACGGCAAGGCTGTGCACAGCGTCCCCGATTTCCACTGCGTCCGCCGATCAAACTACTCAACAAACATTGTCCCGAATAACAATAACAGAGAGCCCCGTGGACGAAGCTCTCAATTTCAATATCCACCTCATCTCGAATTCTGGCAATCTCTTCTAGCGACAATTCCCGGGCTGTCACAATCCGCGATGCGCCCAATTTCTGAAACAGTTTAGCCGAGCGATATCCAGTAACCGTCGCCTGTGTGCTAATATGCACCGCCAAATCCGGAAAACTCTCCCGAATCAGTGACAACACCCCCAGATCTTGTACAATCGCCGCATCCAGCCCCTGCCAATAATATGGCGCCAAAAAATCTGACACCTCCTCTAGCTCCTCTTCCTTCACCAAAGTATTTACCGTCATATATAATCTACAACCATGAAGATGCGCATAATCAATCGCCTTCAGAAATCCATCCTCTTCCAAATTGTCTGCATAAGCCCGGGCTCCGAACCGACTTCCCCCCATATATACAGCGTCTGCTCCCGCATTGATGGCGGCAATCATACTCTCCCTGGATCCGGCCGGCGCCAAAAGTTCTATCTGTGGTTTCAAACCATATCCCCTTTCTCTGA
>Ga0137306_100805_pt1 | contig 37982 bp, 38 predicted proteins | sample Inofroosms_March_FD_97187 | JGI IMG/M metagenome (GOLD analysis project Ga0137306, IMG submission 97187) | Mouse cecal microbial communities from Vienna, Austria - N-Acetylneuraminic and N-Acetylglucosamine D2O microcosms_March | ecosystem: Host-associated > Mammals > Digestive system > Large...
AACAATCATATGTATGCTCAGATCATTGATGATATAGCCCAGAATACACTGGTTTCCGCTTCCACTCTTCAGAAAGATGTGAAAGCAAATTTAGAGAAGACGAACAATGTTGAGGCAGCAGCATATTTAGGAAAAGTAATTGCTGAGAGGGCACTTGAAAAGGGAATTAAGGATGTTGTTTTTGACAGAGGCGGCTTCATTTATCAGGGTAAGGTTCAGGCATTAGCAGACGCAGCTAGAGAAGCTGGGTTGAATTTCTAGGAGGAGGAGCACACATGAGACAGGAACGTATTGATGCTAGTCAGTTAGAGTTAAATGAAAAAGTAGTATCAATTAAGCGTGTAACCAAAGTTGTTAAGGGTGGCCGTAACATGAGATTCACAGCTTTAGTAGTTGTCGGAGACGGAAACGGTCATGTTGGTGCAGGCTTAGGAAAAGCTACTGAAATCCCGGAAGCAATCCGTAAGGGAAAAGAGGATGCGGCGAAAAACCTCATCAACGTAGCATTAGATGAAAATGGAAGTATCACGTATGATTTTATCGGTAAGTTCGGAGGAGCTTCCGTGCTTCTTAAGAAAGCCCCGGAAGGTACCGGAGTTATCGCCGGAGGCCCGGCGCGTGCCGTTATTGAGATGGCGGGAATCAAGAATATCCGTACAAAATCCCTTGGTTCCAACAATAAGCAGAACGTTGTTCTGGCAACCATCGACGGCTTACGTCAGATCAAGACTCCGGAGGCTGTTGCTAAGCTTCGCGGTAAATCAGTTGAGGAAATCATTGGCTAAGAAGACAGGGCACGCCCTTGTCGGACAGGAGGTAAGAAAAGATGGCAAACTTAAAGGTTACATTAGTAAAATCTCCGATTGGTGCTGTACCGAAGCATAAGAAGACTGTAGAAGCTTTAGGATTGAGGAAGTTAAACAAGACGGTTGAACTTCCGGATAATGCAGCAACAAGAGGGATGATCAGACAGGTGGAATACCTGCTGAAGGTAGAAGAAGCGTAAGGAATAGAATTCGTAAGAAGGAGGTGTCACCATGGATTTATCAAACTTAAGACCTGCTGATGGAGCAAAGCATAGTGATAATTTCAGAAGAGGACGTGGACACGGTTCTGGAAATGGCAAGACAGCCGGAAAAGGCCACAAGGGACAGAAAGCCCGTTCTGGCGCAACAAGACCTGGTTTTGAAGGCGGCCAGATGCCATTATATAGAAGAATACCAAAAAGAGGATTTACAAACAGGAACTCCAGGGATATCGTTGGTATTAATGTAAGCGCTCTTGATGTATTTGAAAATGATGCAGTTGTTTCTGTCGATACACTGGTTGAGCAGGGCATCGTCAAGAATCCGAGAGACGGGGTCAAGATACTTGGAAATGGAGAACTTACAAAGAAGCTTACTGTCCAGGCAAATGCATTTAGTGCAGGGGCTGTTGCCAAGATTGAGGCGCTGGGTGGAAAAACAGAGGTGATTTAATGTTAGAAACATTCCGGAGGGCATTTCAGATTAAGGACATTCGAAAAAAAATCGGCTATACGTTTTTGATGTTAATCGTAATAAGGCTTGGTTCCCAGCTCCCTACGCCAGGGGTTAATTCAAGTTATATTAAAGATTTTTTTGCACAGAATTCCGGGGAAGCGTTTAACCTGTTTAACGCTTTCACCGGAGGCTCCTTTGAACAAATGTCTGTATTTGCTTTAAGTATTACACCGTACATTACATCTTCCATCATTATGCAGCTTCTTACAATCGCGATTCCGAAGCTGGAGGAGATGCAGAAGGATGGAGAAGACGGCAGAAAGAAAATTGCCGCATTTACAAGGTATTTAACGGTCGGACTTGCATTGATTGAGTCCACTGCAATGTCAGTGGGCTTCGGACGTCAGGGACTTCTGATTGAATATAATTTTGTAAATGCCGCAATCGTAGTTCTTACACTGACGGCTGGCTCGGCGCTGCTGATGTGGATTGGTGAGAGAATTACAGAAAAGGGTGTCGGGAACGGCATTTCCATCGTGCTGGTAATTAATATTGTATCACGTATACCAGCCGATATGGCACAGCTTTTCGAACAGTTTGTAAAGGGAAAGAACCTTGCGTCAGGCGGTCTTGCAGTACTGATTATTCTAGCGATTATTCTTGTGCTTGTCGTATTTGTCATCATTCTTCAGGATGGTGAGAGACGCATTGCAGTACAGTATTCCCAGAAGGTGGCCGGAAGGAAGACCTATGGCGGACAGTCAACACACATTCCGCTGAAGATAAATACTGCGGGAGTTATTCCCATCATTTTTTCATCTTCCCTGATGCAGTTTCCGATTGTAATCGCAAGCTTTCTCGGAAAAGGGCAGGGAAAGGGAATCGGCAGTGAGATTCTGCGTGGAATGAACCAGGGCAACTGGTGTAATCCACAGAATATCCAGTATACCTGGGGACTTGTCGTTTATATTATCTTAACCGTATTTTTTGCATATTTCTACACATCCATAACCTTTAATCCATTAGAGGTTGCGAATAATATGAAGAAAAGCGGAGGCTTTATTCCCGGCATCAGGCCAGGACGGCCGACCGTCGAGTATTTGTCAAAGATATTGAAGTACATTATCTTTATCGGTGCGTGCGGTCTTGTTATTGTACAGGTAATCCCGATCTTCTTCAATGGAATACTCGGTGCAAGTGTATCCTTTGGAGGAACATCGCTTATCATTATCGTCAGTGTAATACTGGAGACAATAAAGCAGATCGAATCACAGATGCTTGTACGTAACTACAAAGGATTTCTGAATGGTTAAGCAGCAGCAAAAAGGTAACTGTGAAGATAAAAACAGTTACAGGCAGTATACGTATTTTGACTCGCGGAATTTTTTTCGCGGGTTAAAATGCTATAAAGGAGGAGAAGGACTTGAAGGTTATTATGTTAGGCGCGCCTGGAGCAGGAAAGGGAACCCAGGCCAAGAAGATTGCAGCAAAATATCATGTTCCACATATTTCTACAGGTGATATTTTCAGGGCAAATATTAAAAATGGTACAGAGCTGGGAAAGAAAGCAAAAACCTATATGGATCAGGGACTTCTTGTTCCGGATGAGCTGGTCGTGGATCTGGTTGTAGACCGCGTGAATCAGGAGGACTGCGTGGATGGCTATGTTCTTGATGGTTTTCCAAGAACGATTCCCCAGGCAGAGGCTCTTGACAAGGCGCTGGCGGCTCTGGGACAGAAGGTAGACTATGCGATCAATGTTGAGGTTCCGGATGAGAATATTGTGACGCGTATGGGAGGACGCCGTGCATGTGTGGGCTGTGGAGCTACATATCATCTCGAATACGCCCCCACAAAGAAAGAGGGAATCTGTGACGCATGCGGAAGGGAACTGATCTTAAGGGATGATGATAAGCCGGAGACAGTTACGAAGCGTCTGAATGTCTATCATGAGCAGACACAGCCGCTGATTGACTACTATACCCAGGCAGGCATTTTAAAAGAAGTGGACGGCACGGTTGATATCGAGGAGGTATTCCGTGCAATTACTGTGATTTTAGGAGAGTAGCCAGATGCCTATTACAGTAAAATCTGACAGGGAAATCGAATTAATGACAGAATCCGGACGCATACTTGAGATTGTTCATAATGAACTTTCACGGGCGCTGCGTCCGGGGATGAGTACGCTGGATATAGACCGTATGGGAGAAGAGATTATCAGAAGCTATGGATGTATTCCTTCCTTCCTTGATTACAACGGATATCCTGCATCAATCTGTGTGTCTGTAAATGAGGAGGTAGTCCACGGCATTCCCAGCAGATCGCGGATCCTTAAGGAGGGCGATATTGTAAGCCTGGATGCGGGCGTTATTTACAAGGGGTATCATTCCGATGCCGCCAGGACCCACGGAATCGGGGAGATCAGTGAAGAGGCTCAGAAACTAATCCGGGTTACGAGGGAATGCTTTTTTGAAGGTATAAAGTACGCAAAAGAAGGCAACCATCTATTTGACATTTCCTGTGCAATCGGACGGTATGCGAAAAAGCACGGCTATGGGGTTGTACGTGACCTGTGCGGGCACGGGATCGGGACACAGCTGCATGAAGCGCCGGAGATACCCAATTATGAAGTAAAGAGGAAGGGCGTCAGGTTAAAAGCGGGAATGACACTTGCCATTGAGCCTATGATTAATATAGGCGGATGGGAGGTTGAATGGCTGGATGACGACTGGACGGTAGTGACAAGAGACAGATCATTGTCCGCCCACTATGAAAATACGGTGTTGATAACAGAAGGCGGGCCGAGGTTACTGACATATGGAAGGGTTTAAGAGAGGCATGCTTGCAAGGTCGAAGGCAGGGCATGATGCAGGCACGATATATGTTATAATTGATATCGATGATGCATATGTATATTTAGCAGACGGAAGAATTAGAACTCTTGATAAGCTGAAAAAAAAGAAAAAGAGGCATGTACAGCTGATCTGCAGAGAGTATGACTTGACAGATGTTAAAGATGCGGATATCAGACATCTGCTGAAAATTCATAATAAAGAAGAAAAAAAGTAGGAGGAAGCATATATGTCAAAGGCTGACGTAATTGAAATTGAGGGAACTGTAGTAGAGAAGCTGCCAAATGCGATGTTTCAGGTAGAGCTGGAAAACGGGCATCAGGTTCTGGCACATATCAGCGGAAAGCTAAGAATGAATTTCATTAAGATATTGCCGGGAGATAAGGTGACGCTGGAACTGTCTCCCTATGATCTTTCAAAAGGAAGAATTATCTGGAGAGATAAGTAAGCGGCTGTTCACTGCGTGATCCGTAACATTTATAAATCCAGAAAAAAGATGTTGACTTTCCTTGATTCGAAGTGCTATAATATATAAGCGTGTTTTCGGGCATTTTTATGCGGAATCTGGTTTAAAACCGCGGCAAAACAGCAGAAAAGCCGGGAGAGACGCAGGCAGACAAAGGCAGAGCAATGGATGAAAGGAGGATCTCACATGAAGGTTAGATCATCAGTAAAACCAATTTGCGAAAAATGCAAAGTAATTAAAAGAAAAGGAAGCGTTCGCATAATCTGCGAGAATCCAAAGCATAAGCAGCGTCAGGGCTAAATACCTGATCAATCAGCGGATCTGCGCGAAGGCGAAGACCCGGCTTCGTATGTTTATGCCATGAATCAGGCGGCTGATAGCCGCGCATCAGAGAGATGTGCAGCTATTTAATATACAAGGAGCACCTGTAGCCGGTGTTAATCCTCGTATATTGCTTCTAATGCCGGCCCGTCATTACCGGAATGATTTACCGGTGGCCGGAAAGGGCGTGATTACCGAACACGTCTGGACGGGGGAGGAGACTCTTACGCGTCCCTATTAAAGACAATGAAATTATTTTAAGAAAATGGAGGAAATTCACATGGCTCGTATTGCAGGTGTAGATTTACCAAGAGACAAACGTGTTGAAATCGGCTTAACTTATATCTACGGAATCGGAAGGGCAAGTTCAAACCGTATTTTGGCAGAGGCAGGAGTTAGTCCTGACATCCGCTGCAGAGATCTTACAGACGAGGATGTCAAGAAGATCAGTGCAGTCATTGACGAGACACAGATGGTAGAAGGTGATCTCCGCAGAGAGATCGCTCTTAACATCAAGAGATTACAGGAGATCGGATGCTACAGAGGTATCCGTCACAGAAAAGGCCTTCCGGTTCGCGGTCAGAAGACTAAGACTAACGCAAGAACCAGAAAAGGTCCGAAGAGAACAGTAGCAAATAAGAAGAAATAAAATAAAAAGGAAAGTGTAGGTTAGTTTTATTATGGCAAAGAAAGTTACAAAGAAAGTGACAAAAAAGCGTGTCAAGAAAAACGTTGAACACGGACAAGCACACATCCAGTCATCTTTTAATAACACAATCGTTACATTAACAGATGCACAGGGCAATGCTCTTTCATGGGCAAGTGCAGGCGGTCTGGGATTTAGAGGTTCAAGGAAATCTACCCCTTATGCGGCTCAGATGGCAGCAGAGACTGCAGCAAAAGCAGCATTGATTCATGGCCTGAAGACAGTAGATGTTATGGTGAAAGGACCGGGTTCAGGCAGAGAAGCAGCGATCCGTGCCCTTCAGGCATGCGGAATTGATGTAACAAGCATTAAGGATGTTACCCCGGTACCACATAATGGATGCCGTCCGCCGAAGCGCAGAAGAGTCTAATTGGGAGGAGAAATTAATCATGGCAGTGAATAGAGTTCCGGTTCTTAAGAGATGCCGTTCCCTTGGAATGGATCCGGTATATTTAGGAATTGATAAAAAGTCTAACAGACAGTTGAAGAGATCTAATAGAAAGATGAGTGAGTATGGTCTCCAGCTTCGTGAGAAACAGAAAGCAAAATTTATCTATGGCGTATTAGAGAAGCCTTTCAGAAATTACTACAAGAAGGCAAAACAGATGAAAGGTATGACAGGTGAGAACCTGATGGTACTTCTTGAGACAAGACTGGATAATGTTGTGTTCCGTCTTGGACTTGCAAGAACAAGACGTGAGGCAAGGCAGATTGTTGATCACAAGCATGTTCTTGTGAACGGTAAGCAGGTGAATATCCCGTCTTATCTGATTAAGGCAGGAGATGTCATTGAGATTAAGGAAAAACACAAAAGCTCTCCAAGATACAAAGAGATTGTAGACATTACCGGAGGACGCCTGGTTCCTGACTGGCTTGAGCAGGATATAGAGAATCTGAAAGGAACAGTGAAGGAATTACCTTCCCGCGAAGCGATCGATGTTCCGGTAGATGAGATGTTAATCGTCGAGTTATATTCCAAATAATAACCCGTAACACCACAGGAGGTGGACTTTAGTGTTTGATTTTAATAAACCCAATATTGAGATAACAGAGATTTCAGAAGATAAAAAGTATGGAAGATTTGTTGTAGAACCACTGGAGAGAGGATATGGTACAACATTAGGTAATTCTCTTAGGAGGATCATGCTTTCATCACTTCCTGGCGCGGCCATCAGCCAGGTGAAGATTGACGGTGTACTGCATGAGTTCAGCTCCATTCCGGGAGTAAAGGAAGATGTAACTGAGATTGTCATGAACTTGAAATCATTGGCTATCAAGAACACATCTGAGACGGATGAACCGAAGACAGCATATATTGAGTTCGAGGGTGAAGGTGTTGTTACGGCAGCGGATATTCAGGTAGATCAGGATATTGAGATCATGAATCCTGAAACTGTAATTGCAACGTTAAATGGCGGAGTAGACAGCAAATTATATATGGAGCTTACGATTACAAAGGGAAGAGGATATATAAGCGCTGACAAGAATAAGAATGACGAATTACCGATCGCAGTAATACCGATTGATTCCATCTATACTCCGGTAGAGCGTGTAAACCTCACGGTGGAAAACACACGTGTCGGTCAGATTACAGACTTTGATAAATTAACATTAGATGTATATACCAATGGTACATTATTACCGGACGAGGCAGTCAGCCTGGCTGCCAAGGTACTTAGTGAGCATCTGAAGCTTTTTATTGATCTTTCCGAAGTAGCGCAGGCTGCAGAAGTTATGATTGAAAAAGAGGACGATGAGAAGGAGAAGGTACTTGAGATGAGTATCGATGAACTGGAATTATCTGTCCGCTCCTTCAACTGTCTCAAGAGGGCAGGCATTAACACAGTGGAAGAGCTTACTAACAGAACTCCGGAAGATATGATGAAGGTACGTAACCTGGGACGCAAGTCACTGGAAGAAGTACTTGCAAAGCTTGACGAACTGGGATTAAGTCTCAGCAAGGGTGAAGAATAAAAACAGACCATTTTCTGCCGGTAAAACCGAAGTGTATGGCAGAGCATTTGGCTAGTAAGCCCGAAGAGTATAACCAGATGTATTTTATATGGAGGATTGGAAAAATGGCAAAGTATAGAAAGCTTGGTAAAACATCAAGCCAGAGAAAAGCATTATTAAGAAATCAGGTAACAGCGCTTCTTACTCACGGCAAGATTAAGACAACAGAAGCAAGAGCAAAGGAAATCCGTAAGATTGCAGAAGGTCTGATTGCCATGGCAGTAAGAGAGAAGGATAACTTCGAAGAGGTAACCGTAAAGGCTAAGGTTCCGCGCAAGGATAAGGACGGCAAGAGAGTAAAAGAGGTTGTAGACGGTAAGAAAGTTACCGTATATGATGAAGTAGACAAGAAGATCAAGAAGGATCTTCCAGGCAGACTCCACGCACGTCATCAGATGCTGAAGGTACTATATCCGGTAAAGGACGTACCGGCAGCACAGGCAGGAAGAAAGAAAAATACAAAGCAGGTAGACCTTGTTGCAAAGCTTTTTGATGAGATTGCTCCGAAGTACGAGAACCGTAAAGGCGGTTATACAAGAATCATTAAGATTGGTCAGCGCAAGGGTGATGCTGCAATGGAAGTATTAATCGAACTGGTATAATATGGGGGACGGGGTATTTTTAAAAATACCCCGTCCCTAGTATAACCCACACTAATTAACCGTACGTTTCACTTGTCTAAATTTCCATCTGCCGCGTTGTCGTCAATCGGCGCAGCCACCGCTGCGCCTCGTTCCTCCGCCTTGCAGGCTGAAAATTTATCCTGCGTGTAACGTATCGGTAATTAGTGTGGATTATACTAGTACGGCCTTGCGCAATTAACAGTGAATAATGTGCCTGATATTTCTGTCAGGACAAGGCGGAGGAATGAGGCGATGCGGTGGCATTGCCGATTGACGACAACGCAGTACTGGCAGAAATAGCTGGTGCAGAATTTACTGTTAATTACGCAAGGCTGTACTAGTTGCAAATACAGGAGAGGATCGCATGATTATCAGTGCAAGCAGAAGGACAGACATTCCGGCGCTATACCCGGAATGGTTTATGAACCGTCTCAGGGAGGGCAGAGTGATGGTTCCAAACCCATACAATCGGAAGAAGATAAGCCGTATCCGTCTGTCGCCGGATACAGTGGATTGTATTGTCTTCTGGACCAAGAACCCAGAGCCTCTGCTTCCTTATCTGAAGGAAATTGATGATATGGGCTATCAGTATTATTTTCAGATTACAATCACAGATTATAGAGATGACCTGGAGCCAGGCGTACCGTGTACAGAGGACGTTATGGCTACAATGCTTCTGCTGAGTGAGACGATCGGACAGGAGAGAATTGACTGGCGGTTTGACCCCATTATTCTGACGGACAGATATACGGCGGACTATCATGCAGATATGTTTGAGACTATGTGCCAGTGGCTCAATAAGGCAGCAGAGAGGTGTATTATCAGTTTTGTCGATTCCTACAGAGGGACCCATTACCCAGAGCTTGAACAGGAGGAGATTGAGGCTGTGGCAGAGCGCCTTTCCAGGATTGCATCCAGGTACAGGGTGCCTCTTTATGCCTGTGCAGAGAAAATAGACCTTGCCCGATACGGGATCGGTCACAGTTCATGTATTGATAAAGAGAAGATCAAGAGAGTAATTGGATACAAACTGGATCTGAAAAAGGACAGAGGACAGCGGCCGCAGTGCAGATGTGTGGAAAGTATAGATATTGGTATGTATAATACCTGTACGAACGACTGTAAATACTGCTATGCAAACGGCTCACTGGAAAGCGTAAAGAAAAAGTGCAGCCAGCATGATCCGGAATCGCCTATGCTGATTGGAAATCTGCGGGGAGATGAGGAAATTATTGACCGAAAGGTACAGACTAGCACGGATTATCAGATGTCATTATTTGAGATGCCGGGATTAGGATTGGGGACGGGGTATTTTTAGAAATACCCCGTCCCCAACTGATTAAAAGGACTGCTCTGTTCGTTCAATAATCTCATCCTGGAGCGGTTTGTCCAGGTTACGGAAGAAATCGCTGTATCCGGCAACGCGGACAATCAGATCTTTGTAATCCTCCGGGTTATTCTGCGCGTTAATCAGCGTCTGTCTGTCAATCACATTGAACTGAACATGATGTCCGTCCATTGAGAAATAGGAACGGATCAGGCTTGCCATATTGTCAAGTCCTTCTTCTCCGGCCACAACATCTGGTGTAAATTTCTGGTTCAGAAGTGTTCCGGCTGTTGCAAGGTGATCCATCTTTGCACAGGATTTGATGACTGCTGTCGGACCGTTTCTGTCAGCAGATTTCTCTGGGGAGATGCCCTCGGATACCGGTTTGTGGGCTTTTCTTCCGTTTGGAGTTGCCAGAATGACATCTCCAAAGTATACGTGGCAGGTAGTAGGCAGCATATCTACGCCATATTTTCCGCCTTTCATATTCGGGCGTCCTGTAATCTGGCTTCTGTAAAGCTCAAATACATCCTGCATGATGCTGTCAGCATAGTCATCATCATTTCCATACTTAGGAGTCCGGTCATGAACCATGCGGTAGATGGCGTCGTAACCTTCATAATTATGCTCCATTGCCTCAATAAGTTCCTCCATGGTGAAGTTGTGCTTGTCGTATACATTATATTTTACTGCGGAAAGGCAGTCTGTAACTGTACCGATTCCAACACCCTGGATGTAGTTGGTATTGTACCTTGCCCCGCCTGCGTTGTAATCCTTCGCGTTGGAGATACAGTCGTTCGTTACAACGGAAAGACACGGCGCCGGCATCTCCTGGGCATACAGCTGTTCAATTACATTGTTGCCGCGAATCTTGATGTTAATAATGTGTTCTAACTGCTTTTTAAATGCATCCCAAAGCTCTTCGTATGTCTGAAAGTCCTTTGCATATCCGAGTTCAAGACCAATCTGCTTTCCCGAATACTGGTCAAATCCATTGAAGAGTGTCAGCTGGAATACCTTCGGAATGTTCAGATATCCTGTAAGGATGTATGCCTCGCTGCCCCATGCTCCGGTTTCAACACATCCAGATGAGCCGCCGCGTCTTGCATCCTCAAGCTTCTTGCCCGCATTGATCAGCTCCATGATCTGCGCCTCAGTATTGTAGAAGGCAGGCTGTCCCCAGCCTTTCCTGGACACCTCGCAGGCTCTCTTAAGGAACTTTGCCGGAGTTTTTTTACTGATGGTTACATTGGAGTTGGGCTGTACCAGTTTCATCTCATCCATGCAGTCCAGGATCAGATAGCTTACATTGTTAACGCCGTTGCGGCCGTCCGGGGTCACGCCTCCGGTGTTAATATTTGCAAAGTCTGTATAAGTTGCGCTTTCCTTTAAGGTGATGCCAACCTTAACTGGCGCCGGCTGATTGTAGAACTTTACCCACAGGCATTCCAGGAGTTCAAGGGCCTTCTCATCATCAAGAATGCCGGCTTCAACGTCTCTCTCATAGTAAGGATTCAAATGCTGATCCAGCCTTCCGGGGCTAAAGGCATCCCATGGGTTCAGTTCTGTTGTAACAGCAAGATGTGTGAACCAGTATAACTGGATCGCCTGCCAGTAGGTCTTTGGCCTGCGCGCCGGAACAACCTCCAGGTTAGCGGCAATCTGGAGAAGCTCCGCTTTTCTGACTTCATTTTCTTCTTTCTCTGCCATCTCAAGAGCCAGCTTGTGATAACGTTCTCCGAGAATGCATACCGCATCGCAGGAGATTGCCATAGCTTTTAACTCTTCGCATTTATTTACTGCTTCTGGATCATTGATATAATCAAGCTCATCCATGGTTTTCTGAATCTTTTCTTTATAATCCAGGTATCCGGTTGTAAATACCTGCTCGCCGCCGCATGTATGGCCGGGGCCTCTCTGCTCCATGAATTCTGTAAACATACCTGCGCTGTAGCACTCATGCCACTCGGGTGTCATCCTTGCGAGAATCTTTTCGCGCATGCTTCTTCCTGTCCAGTAGGGGATGATCTCTTCAGCCTGAAGCCTTCTGTCTTCCTCTGTCGTCTTAAAGGATACAAGCTCTCGCTCACTCATAACGACCATGTCCTCAACGCTGTGGCAGCATAGTTCCGGGAAAGTAGGGGATGCCTGGGGATCCTTCCCCTTTTCGCCTACGATCAGCTCGCCGTCTCCAAGATACAGTGTTTTTTTAGAAAAATATTCCTTAAGAACCATTGCCCTCATAACAGGGATCGAATATTTTCCATCATTCTCCCTGTAAAAATCTGTTTCAATCTTTGCTCTCTCAAGGTCAATATGAACGGGTGTTGTCACACTGAGCTCCCGGAGCTTCTGAATTCTCTCATTCATACCACGCAGTTTCGCCATGTCTTTTACCCTCCTATTTTTGTGTTCTGGAATCCGGCATTCTGAAAGAGCCGGACAAAATGCTCCATCTCTTCCCGGTCTGGTGCATGCAGATTAGTTCCTTTATATTCCCTGCCTAGCTTCGGATATTTGCCGCTTCCTGTATCGTGATACGGAAGCAGGTTAATCTGAGGCGGATGAATATCGTGTTCCTTCAGAAATGAGATGGTGTCTGTCATATTCTGGTCGTTTCCATTTACTCCCTTTATGACAGGAATCCGGATGTAGATTCTCGCACCGTCCGCAGCAAGACGGACCAGATTTTCAAGAATCAGTTTATTATCCACACCTGTATACCTTTCATGAAGTACAGGATCCATCATCTTCACATCATAAAGGAAGGTGTCTGTATATGGAAGAAGCTCCTGGAATCTCTCGTAAGGGACGTGCCCGCAGGTATCAACTGTGAGCGTTACACCCTGGCGCTTAAGCTCTTTTGCAGTCTCAAGGATATAATCCAGATCCACCGACATTGCCTCTCCGCCGGAAAAGGTTACCCCTCCGCCAGAGTCCTCATAGAAGATCTGATCCTTCATAAGCTCTTTTACGAGTTCCTTCACTGTATACTCATGGCCCGCAATCTCACGGATTCCCGCCGGACAGAAGTTCACACATTTCCCGCATAAAGTACAGAGTTCCCTGTTAAGACAGGGTATGCCATCCTTCATGGCAAGGGCTCCCACAGGACAGACACTGGCACAGGAGCCGCAGCCCGTACATTTCCCCGGGTCATACTGCATCTCACGCTCAAACTTTTGTGTCTCCGGATTGTGACACCACTCACAATTCAGCGGACATCCCTTGAAAAACACAGATGTGCGGATACCGTCACCGTCATGGACAGAAAACTTCTGTATATTCGTAATATTTCTCATACTGACTTCCTTTCATATCCAGACAAACTATAGTTTAGACTATAGTACGAATATACCATGTAGGAAGCAATTTGTCAATTGGGGACGGGGTATTTTTAAAAATACCCCGTCCCCAACTTGCAAGTTTCAGAAAAACATATTACAATTAGGGCAACACAAAGAAAAGAGAATGATCATGGGAGAAATCAGAAAACATATTACATTCCACGGACGGGTTCAGGGCGTAGGATTCCGTTACACTGCAAAATACCTTGCCCGCTCTCTCGGAGTAACAGGCTGGGTCAAAAACGAATGGGACGGTACAGTCACCATGGAAGTACAGGGACGGGAAAAGCGGATCAACGAGCTTCTAAAAGGCTTAAACAGGAATTCATTTATCGTCATCGAGTGGATCGACACAAAAGAAATCGCCCCGGAAGAAAACGAAAGCTGTTTTTCAGTAAGATAATGTGGTAAAATGGGGACAGGTCATTTTCAATCCGGGACGGGGTAAAATGAATTTTACCCCGTCCCCAACAGGAGAGGTAATGTTATGGGCACAGAAAAGAGAGACATAAAGAGCCGGATTGTGTCAGCAGCATGGCAGTTATTTTATGAAAAGGGATATAATGGAACAACAGTGGATGATATTATTGCGTTATCCGGGACGTCAAAAGGTTCCTTTTATTATTATTTTAACACAAAGGATGAGCTTCTGAGCACTCTCTCAGTGATTCTTGATGATTACTATGAGGAGCTAGAGCATACTATGCCCAGGGATATGAACAGCTTTGATAAGCTGCTGCATATAAACTATGCGGCGCATAGTATGATAGAGGAAAAGATCAGTGTGGATCTTCTGGCTTCTCTGTATTCCACACAGCTTGTGACCTCGGGCGATAACAGCCTTCTCGACCAGAATCGCAGGTACTATCAGCTGATTACAAGGACAGTAGAAGAAGGCCAGTACCGGGGGCAGATTCGCAAAGATATGCCAGTCAGTGCCATTACACGATATTATGCCATGTGTGAGAGGGCACTGGTTTCGGACTGGTGCATGAACAAAGGGAACTATTCGCTTGGGGAATACAGCAGAGAGTGTATGCCCATGATGCTTTTGCACTTTAAAGTACAAAGTTAAAAAAGGGGACAGGTCATTTTCAATTTGGGACGGGGCATTTTTAAAAATGCCCCGTCCCCCAACCCATAGGAGGTGGCGTATATGACGATTCAAGGTCTGCAGAAGCTTACGCTTCTGGATTATCCGGGAAAGGTAGCGTGTACTGTGTTTATGGCGGGGTGTAATTTCCGTTGTCCGTTTTGTCATAATGCGTCGCTGGTGATTGATACGCACAGAAATGCTGAGATTTCTGAGGAGGAGGTTTTTGCGTTTCTGGATTTGCGCGGGGGCATCCTGGACGGTGTGTGCGTGACTGGCGGGGAGCCGCTGATCCAGCCTGGGATTGAGGAGTTCCTTAAGGGGATTAAGGAGAGAGGGCTGCTTGTGAAGCTGGATACGAATGGAAGTTTTCCAGATAAGCTGATTCGTCTGGTGGAGGAAGGGCTTGTGGATTATGTGGCCATGGATGTTAAGAATTCTCAGGAGAGTTATGGGAGAACGATTGGGATTCAGGATTATGATATTACGAAGGTGCACAGGAGTGTGAGTTATCTTCTGAGGGGAAATGTGCCTTATGAGTTCCGTACAACGGTTGTGCTGGAGTTTCACCGGCGTTCGGATTTTGAGTCGCTTGCGAGATGGCTTGGGGGAGCAGAACGCTATTATCTTCAGCAGTTTGTGGATTCGGGTGATTGTATACAAAAGGGACTTCATGCATATAATAAAAATATTATGAACCAGGCGCTGGATATCGTGAGGAAGGGCGTGGAAACCGCGCAGTTAAGGGGTTTATAGTAAATATATACAATAACAATATATTGTGCACGTTTCAAATTTGTGCACGATATATTGTTATTTTTTGTTGACCAAAGCATAGAGTTGATGCTATCATAGAAAAACAGACGGCAATTACTCAGCCGGTCAGAGCAGGGTACAGTGCTGCGGAAGTAGGAAAGGGGAGCTGTTTATGTACAGAGTAATGAAGCGTGATGGCCAGATTGCAGACTTTGCATTGGCGAAGATATCGGTTGCAATTGAGAAGGCGTTTAAGGCACAGGATAAGAATTATAATCAGGATATTATAGATCTGCTTGCTCTTAAGGTGACGGCGGCATTTGAGCCGAAGGTGAAGGAGTCACTTGTAGGAGTGGAGGATATTCAGGACAGCGTGGAGGAGGTTCTTATCAGGGCCGGCTATGCAGATGTGGCAAAGGGCTATATCTTATACAGAAAGCAGAGGGAGAAGATTCGGAATCTGAATTCTACGATGCTGGATTATAAGGAGATTGTGGACAGTTACGTAAAGGTTACGGACTGGCGTGTGAAGGAGAATTCTACAGTAACCTATTCCGTGGGCGGTCTGATTCTTAGCAATTCCGGGGCGATTACGGCGAACTACTGGCTGTCAGAGATCTATGACGAGGAGATCGGGCGTGCCCATAGAAATGCAGATATTCATATTCACGACCTGTCCATGCTGACCGGGTATTGTGCGGGATGGTCTTTAAAGCAGCTCATTAAGGAAGGGCTTGGCGGGATTGTGGGCAAGATCTCATCTTCTCCTGCGAAGCATTTGAGTGTGCTGTGCAATCAGATGGTGAATTTTCTTGGGATTATGCAGAACGAGTGGGCAGGCGCACAGGCGTTTTCTTCCTTTGACACATACCTTGCACCCTTTGCGAAGGCAGATCATCTGACCTATCCAGAGGTAAAGAAGTGTATTGAGTCCTTTATATATGGCGTGAATACGCCGTCCAGATGGGGAACCCAGGCTCCGTTTTCCAATATTACACTTGACTGGACGGTGCCGGATGACCTGGCGGATCTTCCGGCGATTGTAGGCGGGAAGGAGATGGATTTTACTTACGCAGACTGTAAAAAAGAGATGGATATGATCAATAAAGCGTTTATTGAGATCATGATTGAGGGGGACGCCCATGGACGCGGTTTCCAGTATCCGATTCCCACCTATTCCATTACAAGTGATTTTGACTGGTCAGACACGGAGAATAATCGTCTTTTATTCGAAATGACGGCAAAATATGGGACGCCCTATTTTTCAAATTATATTAACAGTGATATGGAGCCTAGTGATGTGCGCAGTATGTGCTGCCGTCTGAGGCTTGATCTGAGAGAACTTCGTAAGAAATCAGGCGGCTTTTTCGGAAGCGGTGAGAGTACAGGGTCTGTGGGTGTCGTTACGATTAATATGCCGCGGATTGCGTATCTGTCTAAGGATGAGGAAGAGTTTTTCGCACGGCTTAACAAGCTGATGGATCTTTCCGCCCGTTCTCTCCATGTAAAGCGGATGGTAATTACAAAGCTTCTGGAGGAAGGGCTGTATCCTTATACAAAGCGTTATCTTGGAACCTTTGAGAACCATTTCTCCACCATCGGGCTTCTCGGCATGAATGAGGCAGGGCTGAATGCGAAATGGATTGGAAAGGACATGACCCATAAGGAGACACAGGAATTTTCAAAGAAGGTGCTGAACCATATGAGAGAGCGCCTGTCCTCTTACCAGGAAGAGTACGGTGATCTGTATAATCTGGAGGCGACTCCGGCAGAATCCACGACTTACCGGTTCGCGAAGCATGATAAGGAGCAGTACCCGGATATTATTACAGCAGCGGAATGCAACGGCACGCCGTACTATACGAACAGCTCGCATCTGCCGGTAGGGTATACGGAGGATATCTTTGCGGCACTGGATATTCAGGATGAACTGCAGACTTTGTATACATCTGGAACGGTCTTCCATGCATTTTTAGGTGAGAAGCTCCCGGGCTGGCAGTCTGCCGCAATGCTGGTAAGAAAGATTGCGGAAAATTATAAGCTTCCGTATTATACCATGTCTCCAACCTATTCAATCTGCAGGAATCACGGTTATATTACCGGGGAGCATTATACTTGTCCGGAGTGTGGGGGGAAGACAGAGGTTTACAGCAGGATTACAGGATACTATCGTCCAGTGCAGAATTGGAATGATGGCAAGGCTCAGGAGTTCAAGGACCGGAAGGTGTACGATATCTTTCACTCGAATCTTAGTACCGGGAAATCTGATGCGGAGAAGGAGCCGGCAGATCTGCAGGCCAGTGGGCGTGACAGAGAACGGATGGAGAGGAGAGCCTTTGAGGGCAGAAAGAGGGAATTCGGTAAGAAGGGAAGAAGGCTTTTGTTTACCACAAAGCGGTGTCCGAACTGTGCAGTGGCGAAGAATGCGCTGAATGATGCGCACATGGACTATGAAGTGATTGATGCAGAGGAGCAGAAGGAGCTGGCAAAGAAATATAAGATTATGCAGGCGCCGACACTTGTAGTTATCAATGATAGTGGAGTGAGAAAATTTGCAAATGCATCAAGCATAAGGAAATTTACAGAGATGTGAAGAAGTATATACTCACGGCCGATGAAATCTGCCGTGAGTATCGCGCCAGCCGCAGCCGCAAAGCGGCATATTTCCTTATGCGGCTGTGTGCAGCATAAGTCAGGAATTGTCATGAAATAATTTGCATGATACAAGCGTCAAAAGGTCAGGGAATCATGCTTGCATGAAAAAGCATGACTCCTTGACGTATAAAACACCGGGAAGGAGCCATTTTTCTAGAAACATGAGCAGCTTCCCGGTGTTTTGGGATTGTGAGAATGCGAGAGAGCGTGTCTGGCAGGTTCCAGGAGATTACCTGAGACGGTCATAGAACTGTGCGTAGAAGTCCTGCTTCGGGTCATAGGGCTGCTGATAAAAGGTTTTCAGCACATGCATGCTGAGAGGCTTTACCAGTTCTTCGCCCCCTGGGGCTGTGATACGCTCTGTTAATCCTTTCAGATAAAAATGCCAGTCAGAGATATATTTTTCATACCGCTTAAGATCAGGGGTATCCATCCATTTCCTGATCTTTATCTTTGCCTTGCCGGGCTTCGGGCATTCATGGACCTGGAGAAAATATTGAAAGGATTCCTCCTGGTAAAAACGTCCCAGGGGAAACAGCCTGCAGATTCCCGGGCGCAGGGAGTGGATGCTGCAGCGTCCTTTTGGATTTAGATAGAAGCAGGCTTCTTCCTTTCCGTTCATCCTGAGGTTCGGAAGGATGATGCCGTCTGCGATATTGAGCTCTATAGAGCGACCCATCAGTTCGTCGAAGGTCTGCTCTAATCCAGTACACAGGCGGTGCAGATCCAGGGGATCCAGTATGATGGAGTTCCCCATTCCCTGGCAGCAGGAGGAACAGCCCATGCAGCCGCCGCAGTCCGCCTTTACCATATCATTGCTGTTATAGAGCTTTCCGTCAGAAATCTCGTTTAGATCAACTTCTCTTAACATATATTATCTCCCTTTTAGCGCATTGTCCATTCCGGATTCCAGATGAAGCGTTCTTAAGATGTCATAGGATTTTTCGAAGTTCCCCTCCCGCATATAACGTACCATATTGCGGAGATTCGCATTTGTCTGGGGAATATGCATGCCGTTTTTTACAGAATACTGTCCGATGCGGATGAACTCAGACAAATTGTTTTTATAGATCCGGTTGATCCGGTCATTATCGAAAATACTGATGATTTCCAAATGCATGGCGGCATCGGCAACCTCCCATTCGTAGAGGTCTGAACTTACGGCACACATGCGGACAATTTTCTCTTCAATGCGATAGGAATATTCTTCATTTCTTCCGGAGGAAAAGATAAGACGAAAAGCGGCCTCTTCTATAAGCTCCCGGAGTTGATAAATCTCTAAAATGTCCTTCTGTGTGATCTCCTTAACAGTTATGGATTTATAATAGTCCGATACGAGAAGCCCTTCTGTCTGAAGCTTCTGGATAGCGGAGCGGACAGGGCTGCGGCTCATCTGAAGTTCTTTTGTCAACAGGGCTTCTGTGAGAGGCATACCAGGCGGATAGGTCAGATCCAGAATATTCTGTTTTATTTTTTTATATGCCTGACGGGCAAGGGACGCTGTCTTTTCAGCCATGGTATACCTCCTTGTTAAAAACCGGCCGGGATCGGATCATGTACAGAACGGATGTTTATAAGGAACGCGAGGTTTCCTCACATACCTTCATTGCTTCAAAAATGGCGCTTCTGAAGCCGAGCTCTTCAAGAGTACGTACAGCTTCAATAGTGGTTCCTGCCGGTGAGCATACCATATCCTTTAACTCACCCGGATGCTTTCCGGTATCCAGTACCATCTTGGCGCTTCCTAATACTGCCTGGGCAGCAAAGCGGTATGCCTGTGGTCTTGGCATGCCGCCTGATACAGCGGCGTCAGCCATCTCCTCAATGAGCATGAATACATATGCCGGAGAGCTTCCGCTTACGGATACAACCACATCCATCAGATTCTCAGGGATAAGCTCTACGCGTCCGAAGCTTTCGAGAAGTGTGCGGACATAAGCCAGCTCTTCCTCTGTCAGATGCTCATTGGGGCAGGCGGCCGTCATGCCGGCGCTGACCAGTGCAGGAGTATTTGGCATGGTGCGCACAATCTTAACAGGCTTGCCAAACTGTTCGCCAAGCCATCCGAGTGTCTTGCCCGGCGCAATGGTGATGATGATCTGGCTGTCTCTTATATCATCTTTAATTTCCTTGATTACATCAGCATAGAATTGAGGCTTTACGGATAGAACAATGACGTCGGCTTTTTCAACAACTTCCTTGTTACTGTCCGTAACCTGGATGCCGAACTGCTCTTTTACATGCTCCCGTCCCGGGGCAAATAAATCAGCGCCGATGATTTCTTCGGCCGGGATGAGCTGCTTGCGTATGATGCCTCCCATAATTGCAGATGCCATGTTGCCGGTTCCGATAAATCCTAATTTCATTTTTCTGTACCTTCCTTATTTCATTTTTTTGGATTGTATACGAAATTTAAATTTGTATACAATCCATCTATGCCATGAATATAACATGTTCGGGAAGGAAAGTCAACATATATTTTGGGGGACGGGGCATTTTTAAAAATGCCCCGTCCCCCATATCGCGTAGCCACCGCTACGCTTCATTCCTCCGCCTTGCAGGCTGAAAATTTATCCTGCGCGAGAATGTACCGGTAATTAGTGTGGGTTATACTAGAAATTTCTTTTCTAATTTTTCATCCGAAAGCGCACAAAAGGAGCAGACCCACATCCACCAGATAAATCTTAAATGCTGACAGGTCATCAAAGGCAGCCATTGGCAGGCCGGGAGCGCTTGCCAGCATCAGATTCTGCAAAATACGATCCACACCCTTGTTGGTTTCAAAAAACTGTTCATATTCTTCATTTTCTCCAAAGTTAAAATACGCAGTATTTTCGCAATAGCGTTTGCCGAACTCTTTCAGAATCCAGGTTTTGCCACCTGACGTGCATACTTTAAGATCAGTGGTTTGCGAAAATTACAACCCATATGCCATCAAATAAATTGGCTATACCAGGTATTGACAAAAATAAAGGGTTATGATAAGCTAACCAAAGTTAGTTATAACTAATACGTGAGGTAAAAAAAGATTATGGAAAAAAAGACAGGGTTGAGAAGAAAATCGGGATACATAATAGCATGCGTTCTGCTGCTGGCGATGCTAGGCGGCTGCGCTGCTTCAAAAGAACAAAAAAACAAAGAGCAGATTTCGGAAGGAAGCTCAGGAGAACGTACAGAAGAAAATAATGAGGCAAGCCATGACCTGTTTGCCATGGATACATATATGACAGTGACTGCCTATGGGGCACACGCAGACGAAGCCGTGGAAAAAGCAGAGAATGAAATTATGCGCCTGGACGCACTTCTGTCTGCCAGGGACGAGGCGAGCGAGACCGCAAAACTCAATCAGGCTGGAAAGGGCATACTGTCAGAGGATGCGTTTTTTTTATTGAAGCGCTCTTTGGAGCTTTACGAGGATACGGAGGGAGCTTTTGATATTGCCATTTACCCCATTATGCAGGCATGGGGATTTCCGACAGGAGAGCACAGGGTGCCGCAGAAAAAGGATTTGGAAAAGCTGCTTCCGCTGGCAGATCCGTCTCAGATTATCTGTGATGAGGAGAACAGAAATATTTCCTTTGCCAGGGAGGGAATGGAGATTGAATTTGGAGGAATTGCAAAAGGCTATACCTCCGGGAGAGTAATGGAGATTTATCAGGAATGCGGGATTACAAGCGGAATCGTGAATTTGGGCGGGAATGTCCAGGTGTTGGGAAGAAAGCCGGATCAGAGCCTTTGGAAGGTGGCGGTGCAAAGCCCTGAAGAGGATGGCAGTTATTTAGGGGTTCTCTCCATTGAGAATTGTGCAGTGATTACATCAGGAGGCTACGAGCGTTATTTTGAGCAGGACGGGACAATATATCACCATATTATTGATCCTGCGACAGGATATCCGGCGGAGAACGGACTCGTGTCAGTGACGGTTGTAAGTGAGGACGGAACCCTTGCGGATGCACTATCCACCTCTCTGTTTGTTATGGGGAAGGATAAAGCGGTAGAGTACTGGCAGGCGCATAGCGGAGAATTTGAAGCCGTATTGCTGGATGAAAACGGAACGATATATGTAACAGACGGAATTTCGGACCACTTTGAATCAGATTATGATGTGCAGGTGGTATGTAAGCCGCAGAATTAGGAAAGGCAGGTTCAGGATGGAAAAGCTTAAGAAATTGAAGAATCTTACAGCATTTGCACCGTTCTTGTCAGCTCTGATTCTTGGAGCCTGTGCCGCAGCCGCTTTGCAGGGACATGAGGCAGCGGCTTATGAAGAGGCTGCCCCGAAAGCAGTGATGGAAGAAACGGGGGATACAACAGACCAGGATTCAGGACAAGATGCAGGAACGGATGCAGTAAATGACTCTGGAACGGTTGACCTGTCAAAAATTGCAGATGGAACATACGAAGGGGAAGGAACCGGATTTGGCGGAAAGATCCGGGTCTCCGTGAAGATGAAGGATCATAAAATTACGTCAATCCAGATCATAAGCGCCAGTGGAGAGGATGTATCCTTTTTTGACCGTGCTAAAGCCGTGATTGACAGAATCCTTGCAGCACAGAGCCTGGAGGTTGATACTGTGTCAGGAGCCACTTATAGCTCTAGAGGAATCATCCGGGCTGTTAAGAATGCTCTGTCAGGGGAAACAGACGATGGGAAGACAGTCGGTTCGTCCTCCGATACAGAAGGAACATGGTCTGTTCCTTCTGCAGATGAGGCAGATACATACAAAGATGGCGTATATGAAGGAAGCGGTAAGGGATTTGCGGGAGAAATCAAAGTAAGAGTAACCATTACAGGCGGAAAGATCGCATCGATTAAGATCATCAGCTGTTCAGACGGATCCTCTTATATAGAAAAAGCGTCTGCCGTGATTTCAAAAATTATAAATAATCAAAGTACAAATGTGGATACCGTGTCGGGAGCCACCTACAGTTCCGTCGGCATTATATCGGCAGTCCGCGTTGCACTGTCCAAAGCAGCAGTCCAGGGCGGGGGAGAGACAGAGAAAGAAACTTCCGCCGCCGGGACATTTCCTTACAAAGACGGGATTTATTATGGAACAGCAGCCGGCTTTTCAGGAGATCTGACAGTGGCGGTTGCCCTGCAGGAAAAAACCATTAAGGCAATACTGGTTACAAAGTCAGCCGATGATAAGAGTTATCTGAACCGTGCAAAAGCGGTTGCCGATGAAATCATAAAAAAGCAGAGCCTGAAAGTGGATACGGTCTCCGGGGCCACTTATAGCTCCAAGGGAATCCGCACGGCTGTAAAAAAAGCTCTGCAGGCGGCGGAGAAGGGAAGAAAAAGCAGTGGAGAAGGCGGGGAGGAAAAGGAAAGCAGCGGCGCAGTAACAGGAACCATACCTTACAAAGAGGGCGTTTATTTTGGAACAGGAACCGGATTTCAGGGTGATATAGAAGTTGCAGTTGCAATTTCTGACAGAACCATAAAAGCAATTGTTGTTACAAAAACCTGGGATGACGAGAAGTTCTTTACCCGGGCAAGAACTGTGATTGATCAGATGCTGAAGAAACAAAGCACAGGTGTGGATGCGGTATCGGGAGCTACCTATAGTTCCAATGGAATTATAGAGGCAGTCAGGGATGCCCTCGACAAGGCAAAAAAGGAGACAGAAAATCCAGGCTCAGGCGGCAGCTCCCCGGGGAACAACACACAGGATCCGGGAAGTAATACAGAAAATCCAAAGCCCCCGGAAGATAATACCGAGGAGCCGGGAGAGAGCGGCGGCACGTTATACCGGGATGGCACATACCAGGTATCGGCCATCTGCTATCCGGATGAGGGAGAAGAATTTGAAAGCTATACCCTTTCCGCAACCGTTACTGTCAGACAGGACAAGATCGTGTCTGTAACAAATATTACCGGGGACGGTGGTTCGGAAAACAGTGCATTTATCAAACGTGCAGCAAATGGTACCAATAAAAAACCAGGCGTGGTAACGCAGATTGTTGAGAAGGGCAGCATTGAAGGTGTGGATGCGGTATCTGCGGCAACCTGTTCTTCCCAGGCAATCCTGGAGGCATGCAGACAGGCATTGCAGACAGCAAAAAATTAGAAAGTAAGCAAAAGAAGGGGGATTTTGGATGAGGTCATTTTGGATTAGGACAGTGAACCTGGCTGCAATTGTGGGAATTTTATTTACCTATCATATGGTTCTTTCCATCTACAACAGCAAAGACCAGGTGGCAAGGCTGCAGGCCGAGCTAGAACGCGTGGAGCCGAAGCTTCAGAATGACGGACGGAGGTCAGCGCCTGCAGAATACCAGGATGGTGTTTATTCCGGTGAGGCGGAAGGGTTTGGCGGACCGATTTCTTTGGAAGTTACTATAACAGACGGCAGAATTGCAGACATTCAGATTCTGTCAGCCGAAGGGGAGGATGGAGCCTATTTCTCCATGGCGGAGAATATGATTCCCACAGTTTTGGAACGGCAGTCACCGGAGGTTGATACAATCAGCGGCGCAACCTTCAGCTCGAATGGAATCCGGAATGCTATGAAGCAGGCGTTGGGAAAGGCCGGGGAAAAATGAAGAAGATGAGAGATTTTACTATAAAAGAAAGAAAAAGATTTCAGGCATGGATCAGAGCTCTTATCCAGCTGGCTTGTTTTATCTTCTTTCCATCTGCTTTTACAACAGCCTTTGCGGGGATAAAATATCTCCTCACCCAGATCGGAGCTGGGGAGGAGATCGCCTGGACGCCCTTTGTAGCAGTGCTGGCGGCTCTGTGCCTGTTTACCATTCTGTTCGGAAGGTTTTTCTGCGGATTTGCCTGTGCTTTTGGCAGTCTCGGGGATGCGCTGCATGGCCTGTATCTGTATCTTCTTGCTAACAGCAAAATCATTCGCAGGAGATCCAGGAAAAAGCCGCGGAAGCTTCCAAAAAGCCGGGAGAAATGGCTGGGGGCAGTCCCTTACATTATTCTTGCTGCAATTGTGCTATTGTGTTTTTCCGGTATCTGGGACAGAATATCGGGACTTAGCCCCTGGGAAGCATTTTCCATGCTGCGTGCAGGTAATTTCAAGTTGAAAGGCCATCTGGCAGGATTGTGCCTCCTGGGAATATTACTGGCTGGCATGTGCATGAAGGAACGCTTCTTCTGTAGATTCCTCTGTCCCATGGGGGCAGCATTCTCCCTTTTGCCTGTATTGCCGTTAAGTTCCCTTGGCAGAGACAGAGAGCGCTGTATTCCGGGGTGCAGTGCATGCAGCAGAAGCTGTCCGGCAGGCATAGAACTGCCGGAATCAGGAAAAAAGGAAAATGCTTATGGGTGTTTCCAGTGCCAGAAATGTGTGAATGTATGCCCAAAAGGAAATATTTATTGCGGCATTCCACGGATCAGGGGAAATGAAGTCCTCGCAACGCTTGTGAAAACGGCGGTCTTAGCAGGTATCTTTCTATGGTTGGATATTTAGCCGTTACGACTGCAGTTCGGGAATGCGGACAGACTAAATAGATATTAATGCCCGCCAGCGGCCTGCTGCTGGCACATTAATAAATAAATATTATGAAAAGGAGACATTATGAGAACAAGAAAAAAAGAATGGAAACGAAAAGCGCTCTCAGCGATACTGTCAGCGGGTATGGTTTTTAGCCTTTGTCCTTCAGCAGTTTTTGCAACAGAGAATGCGGAAACAGGTTCTCAGACAGAAGAAGATTACATTTACTGTTATGCGGCACTGAACTACGCCGAGTATTACGAGGCGGAAAATATATATGCTGCAGGGGATGCCAGCTCCAGTGAGGAACTGGATTCCCATAATGAAAAAGACAAAGGCGCGTTTGATGCGGTCAGCCGAGCCACAACGAACCACGGACTACACAGAGGAAACTTCCAGTCGGATGTAACCATCTATGATACAGACGGCGCGGCTTATGAGATGTCTTATTGGAAGGATCAAAACACCATTGTACTTTTGGAAGGATCCGAAGTAGGATTTAGCAGAGGCACGATCACAAAACCAGACGGCAGTACCGCCACTATGGCAAATTATGAAATTACTGGAATCAAATACGTGCCTGTTGCTGTAAAAACCAGCGATTACGATGCGTTTAAGGCCAAATACGATGTAGTGGAAAATGGAGGCACTCTGGCAGGAGGCTATTCGGAAAACAAGCTGCAGAGCTACACGGCTGTTGCTGCTGTAGATGGAACAACGAATGGCTTAAAGACTGTAACTGCGAATAATGACGGTACATTTTCCTTCGGTGCGCGCCAGTCCGGGACAGGTTCCGGCATCCAGGGTCAGGAGCTCTTGTCAGTGAATGCAGATGATCTCGGAGTGGCAATTCAGGAAATGAGCGCTTACGGGGATTTCCTGCGCGTAGATTTCAAAGAGAATTACGGAGGAATCGGAGCCGGCCTCCAGGCTGTTGTGTGGACTTATTACGGAGACCGGGCAGAGCCCCTGGCATCCTATGGCACGAAGTTTGCGGCAGACAACTGGATGCATAAATCCAACGGTGTGCAGCTTGGTCTGACGGATTCCCTGAGATGCAGGATTCCGGATGGCTATGACGGAACCGGCAAATGGACGGTTACGGTCTACGCCCTCGGATATGCAGATACTACCGTAGAGCTTAGTGTTCAGGAAGATGACATCCGGCTTCCGCATCCAGTCAGTGACACTAGTGCATTGGAACAGGTAATTGCAAATGCCAAAGAACTGAAGAAAGGGTCTTATACAACTGCAACCTGGTCTTCGGTTCAGGCAGAACTGGAAGAAGCAGAGGATATCCTGCGCCTGGCTAAAGAGGAAACAGAAAGGACTACCCAGGAGGCAGTAGAAGAAGCGACAGAACATCTGAACCAGGCAATCAAAGAACTGGATACCTATGTATATGGAACACTGAATCTTCCTTACGCTGACTTTTTCTATGGTGAACTAAATGACGTAAAGGAATCCGAAGCCCTGAATCTCACTGCCCAGGATCCGGTAAACGCAGCTGGCTACAGGGAGAAGGGTCAGTATGATGCCGTCAGCAGTGCGACAACATCAAAATCCAGGCGTTTTGGCACAACCTATTATGAAGAGACAGCCTCCGGCGTAGAAATCTTAGGAATCAAAGATGTAAATGTGGCTGTTCCGGCAAAACTCTATCAGGCCGCAAAAGAGGCAATTGATGCCAATACGCCATGCAGCAATTCGCTGCTTAGCTTTGTACAAAATATAAAACTATCTGATTCCAAAGAAGCGCCTGCAGAATACAAAGTATTAAATGGAGACGGAACTCTGACAGCCATGGTAACCGGACGAAAGACTGACAGCGCTGCGGCTGCATCCATTACCACAGATACTGTATGGGGAAACTATCAGATCAGCATTTCTTCTGATTATCTTCCGACAACCGAGAATATGCTGGGGGTTGTTGCAGAAACAGCCAGCGGGAAAAAATATGGAATGACCCACCTGGAAAACCTGTGGCTCAGGACAGGAGAAATTGCCTTTGCCGTAACGGACAATTTTGTAGAACCTCATGGCAATACAATTGACAGCGAACGGCATAAAAGCCTGATTGGAGATACGATTACCCGGATTACTTATCTCATAAAGGACGGAGAGGACCTGGTCATTGAAACAAATCTGAAATGCAAGCAGCTGCTGGGCAGCGGCTATGGTGTGACTGGAAAAGATGCCCTGTACGCGGAGGGCGCAACTTCTGCCATGGAAGTAAAGGCTCCGGAGGACAGCAATTATGTTCTTTCCTCTGTCACCTTTGCCGGTAAGAAATTAAATGAGCAGTCAGATTACACTTATCAGAATCATGTGCTGACGATTCATAAAACAACAAATACAGGCATAGGACAGTATACGCTTACCTATGTAGACGACACTTATGAAGATATGTCCGTCTCCGTTGTGTTTGCATCGGATTATGCAGAAGGAAGCATTTCGATTAAAGATAATAAGCTTGTACTTCCCGAAGGACTGGCACTGGCAGACTATTTAAACAATATTTCCGGTGCTTCGGTAAATGGGAAAGATCTGCGTGCCAGGGAAAATATTGGAGGAATTTTGTTTAAAGAAGACGGTACGGTTAATTTTGAAGCGAAGATAAGCGGCCGGGGAGACGATACGGTTGTATTTCCGGATGCAGACAAAGAATACACCATTGCTCTCACAGCTGTTGGTTATCCTTCTGTAACAGCCACCGTAAAATCCCCCAAAGCAGGCGGCGCTGTCCAGGATCCTGTTACCCAGTCCCCGGCAGTTCCTGCAAAAGGCAGTATTTTGACGAGTAAAACGCAAACATACAAAGTAACCGCACAGGGATTGGAAGTTGCTTATGTATCTACAGGCAGTAAGGCGGCTGCAGTGAAGATACCGGCAGCAGTAAAAATCAATGGATATACTTACAAAGTAACCTCCATAGAGGCCGGTGCGTTCAAAAACAATAAAAAGATGACCTCTGTAACCATTGGAAAAAATGTAAGTGCGATCGGAAAAGCAGCTTTCAGCGGCTGCGGAAAGCTGAAGAAAGTGACCCTGGGCAACAAGGTGACATCCATTGGAGCATCAGCTTTTGCCGGCTGCAAAGCTCTTAAATCCGCTGCTCTTGGCACAGGCATCAAAAAGATTGGAAAAGAAGCCTTCAAGGGCGATTCCAGACTGACTAAGATTACAATTAAGTCTGCCAGGTTAAGTTCTGTTGGTAAAAATGCTTTCAAGGGAATCAGTGCAAAAGCCAAAATCAAGGTTCCCAAAAAGCAGCTCACAAAATACCGGAAACTGTTAAAAGCCAAAGGCCAGGGAAAGAAAGTTAAAATAACGAAATAATACAAGTGTCAAAAGACCATGCGTTTCATGCCCACATGAAAAGGCATGAAACGCATGGCCTTTTGACGCACACTCATAAGATGAAGGTGTTGGAAGCATGAAATATGGAAAAAGGCTATATGCTTTTTGTGGCCTGATTTTGTTATCAGGAATTGCCGGAAGCGTCATGGTGATGGGAAAACCAAAAACGGACAATGTCAGCATTGTCCGTGACGGCGAGGTTCTGTATGAGTTAGATCTCGCGAAGGAAGAAGACAGGATGATTGAAATAGAATATGAAGGAAACGGGAACATTGTGGAAATTAAAGATCATCAGATCCGGGTGTCAGATGCCGGGTGCCCGGACAAATGCTGTGCAAAGATGGGATGGCTGAATTCCTCTGTGCCGATTGTGTGCCTTCCAAACCATTTGGTGATACGCTATTCAGACAGGAATGATGAGAGTACGATTGATGCAGAAGCATATTGACACGGTTCCTTAATAAAATTTATGGAGGAGAAGATGAAAGCGCAAAAACTGACGAAACTGGCACTTTTAACTACATTGGCCCTAATTATATTTATTGTGGAATTACGGATTCCCGATTTAATTCCTATTCCGGGTGTGAAGCTTGGTCTTGCAAATATCGTTACTGTGTTTGCTGTATACCATTATAAGGCCGGTGAGGCGGCTATGATCGTTTTTTCGCGGATCCTGTTGGGAGCTTTCTTTAGTGGAAATATGATGACGATACTATATAGTGCGGCAGGTGCATCTTTATGTTTAGCGGGGATGCTGTTTCTGAAAAAAATAATTTCAGGCGGTCTGCGTCCGGTAAAGCATCTATGGCTGTGCAGTGTATTGGGTGCGGTTCTGCATAACACCGGGCAAATAATCGCTGCCTGTTTCATAGCAGGGACGGGAGTGATTGCTTATTTTCCATTTCTTTTCGTTTCAGGATGCATTGCCGGAAGTTTTACAGGGCTGTGCGCACAGTACGTGATCAATAGATTGGAATTAGAGACAGGGAACAACAGGGACATCTGGTACGAAGAGAAGATTTGAAGTGGAGATTCCGGCTGTTTCAACTAAAGCGGAGCCATTTTCATTTTCTTTGAAAACAAGGAATGTGATGGCGATCCGCTGTCTGGCAAATTCAATCGCCTTGTTCTGTATAAAATCTTCTACATTAGGCACTTAACTGTTTTATCTGCTGTGTCATCCTGCTAAAGCTCCTAACAGTTTTTTAATATTTTCTCCTTCTACATCTTCGGATAAATTCCCGCTTTACCATCAGCACAGCCTAAGGGGATGTTTACGTGACCATTGACAGCCCTGTATCATCATGATAAAGTAAAGCTAAAAAGGTGGGGCTTATGAGGGTAGAGGAAATAATCCTGGAAGTGACAGAGCTCTGCAGGAAGCATTCTGCAAAGCAGGTGATTTTATTCGGTTCAAGGGCAAAGGGGATAGCGAGGGAGCGAAGTGATATTGACATTGCGGTATCCGGTGCGGAGGATTTTGACGGTCTTGTGGATGTATATATTGATAAATTTTATCTGCTGCGGGATACAGTAGAGCATTTGAAACTGTCCGGCAGCGATTTGACGCAGCTATGAGCAGATGACTAGTATACCCCATACTAATTAACCGTACGTTTCGCGCGTCTAAATTTCCATCTGCTACGTTGTCATCAATCGACGCAGCCACCGCTACGCCTCATTCCTCCGCCTTGCAGGCTGAAAATTTATCCTGCGAGAAACATATCGGTAATTAGTGTGGGTTATACTAGGCTGTGGATATTCAGGGAGAGAATTATGATCACGATTACAAGTACGGCAAACGGGAGGGTGAAACATCTCGTAAGCCTTCAGAAGAAGAAAAAAGAAAGGGAAGAAGAAAATGTATTTCTTGCGGAGGGAATCCGCATGTTCCGGGAGGTTCCTGGGGAGAGGCTTAAAGAGGTATGGATGTCAGAGACATTTTACCGGAAGGAGAGGGCACTGGCAGAACGGGTTCTTGAAGGGAGCAGCGCAGGCCGGGTGCTTCTGTCAGATCATGTGTACGAGCATGTGTCAGATACGAAGACTCCACAGGGAGTTCTGTGCGTTGTAGAACGTAAAGAGCATGACCTTGCCGGAATGCTGGGGGGCGGGGCTCCGTTTCTTCTGGTGCTGGATAATCTGCAGGATCCGGGAAATGTGGGGACCATGCTCCGCACGGCAGAGGGCGCCGGGGTGACAGGAGTGATCTTAAGCCGGGACTGTGCGGATATCTATAATCCGAAGACAATCCGCTCAACGATGGGCTCCATTTACCGGATGCCGTTCTGTTATGTGAAGGATCTTCCGGCAGCAGTTGACCAGATGCGCGGGGCCGGGGTACATACCTATGCGGCGCATCTTGACGGGAAGAGAGATTACGATCAGGAGGATTACAGGAAGCCCTGTGCATTTTTAATTGGAAATGAAGGAAGCGGGCTCAGGGAGGAGACGCTTAAGCGGGCAGAAACATATATCCGCATTCCCATGAAGGGGCAGGTGGAGTCACTGAACGCAGCAGCGGCGGCATCGGTCCTTATGTTCGAAGCGGCAAGGCAGAGGAGGCAGTGAGGGCTATGAAGCCAGTGATTGATTTATCAAAGGAATATGGTCTTGTATTTGACGGCGGCGGCGCCCGGGGCGCATATCAGATTGGTGCATGGAAGGCGCTTAAAGAAGCCGGTGTGAAGATAAATGCAGTGGCAGGAACGTCGGTAGGCGCGCTGAACGGCGCGCTAGTCTGTATGGGAGACGTGGACCTGGCGGAGGAGATCTGGAGGAAGATGACATTTTCCACAGTGATGGATGTGGACGATGAATGGATGGAGCGCCTGTTCCGCGGCGAAACTGGCATTAAGGAATTCCTTGGCGAGGGGTGGAAGAAGGTGAAGGACGGAGGGATTGACATTACGCCCCTGCGGAAGCTGATTCATGAGACCATTGACGAGGAGAAGATCCGAAAGTGCGGGACGGAATTCATGCTGCTGACATTTTCCGTGTCAGATTTTAAGGAGCTTGATCTGAGCGTGGAGGATATACCGGAAGGGCTTTTGGAGGATTTCCTGCTTGCGAGTGCGTACCTGATCGGGTTTAAAAATGAACGGCTTCACGGGAAGAAGTATATCGACGGCGGCGTTATTAACAATGTGCCCCTGAATTCCCTGGTGAAACGGGGCTATGAAAACATCATCGAGGTCAGGATCTACGGACCGGGAAGAGAACCCCGGGTGAAGCTTCCCGAGGGGAGTGTGACCTGTGAGGTGTCGCCCCGGGTAAAGCTTGGAAGCATTATAGAATTTTCCGGAAAACGCAGCAGGCAGAACCTGACCATAGGCTACTATGATGCCAAGAGGATGATCTATGGGCTGGAGGGATTCATTTATTATGTGGAAATGCTCCATGACGACGCGTACTTTACGGAGTTTCTCGGCAGTATGCGGGAACGGGAGCGGGCAGAGACGGTCCTGACGCTTAAGCTGCCTTTCGGCCTTTCGGACAAGGAGCTTTTTATGGGAATGCTGGAGGCATCGGCAAAAATATTTCAGATTCCGAAATATCAGATATACACAGATGACCAATTATATGATATTGTATATGAGAAATATACAAATACAGGAGACAGGCTGAATTTACCGAGGTTTGTCCATATATTGGCAGGATTAAGGGAGGAACAGAACATGAACTTAAAGGGAAGAAGCTTTATTACACTGAAGGATTACACGCCGGATGAGATCTTATATCTGCTTGACCTGGCTGCAGACTTAAAGGAAAAAAAGAAACAGGGCATCACCGGCGAGAGCCTGAAGGGAAAAAATATTGCACTGCTTTTTGAAAAGCCGTCAACAAGAACCCGCTGTGCATTTACTGTAGGAGCATCTGACGAAGGAGGAATTCCCACATACCTTTCCGGAAATGAGATTCAGCTTGGACATAAGGAAAGTATCGAGGACACAGCCAGGGTGCTTGGAAGGATGTTCGATGGAATCGAGTTCCGCGGATTTAAGCAGGAGCATGTGGAGGCGCTGGCGAAATACAGCGGGGTACCGGTGTGGAACGGACTGACGGACGAATACCATCCTACACAGATTCTGGCAGACCTGCTGACCATGCGCGAGCATTTCGGTTATCTTAAAGGACTGAAATTCGTCTACCTGGGCGACGGCCGTAACAATATGGCAAACAGTCTCATGATCGGCTGTTCCAAGATGGGAGTGGATTTCGTGATCATCGCGCCAGAGTGCCTGTGGCCAACAGAGGAACTCACTGGACTGTGCAGGAGCTATGCGGAAGAATCTGGCTCATCCATCACCGTGACAGATGACGTGAATGCCGTAGAAGGCGCGGACGTGCTGTACACGGATGTGTGGGCATCCATGGGCGAGGAAGAAAAGGCGGCAGAACGTATTCGCCTCCTTACGCCATACCAGGTAAATGTTGCACTCATGGAGAAGACCGGGAAGGAGGGAACCATCTTCATGCACTGTCTGCCGGCAGTAAAGGGGAAAGAGGTGACCGAGGAAGTCTTCGAGAGTGACGCCAGCGTCGTGTTCGACGAGGCGGAAAACCGCCTGCATACGATTAAGGCAGTCATGGTAGCAACATTGGGGACAGGTCAATTTTAATTGGGGACGGGGTAAAATTAATTTTACCCCGTCCCCACCAGCGGAGCAGGGCATGAAGACAGCGATTTTACGTTTATTAAAGGAAGATGACAGCTATATTTCCGGACAGCAGCTCTGTGACAGGTTTCAGGTGTCGCGAACAGCAGTCTGGAAGGCGGTCGAGCAGCTGAAGAAAGAGGGCTATATGATTGAGGCAGTGCGGAATAAGGGCTACCGCCTTGTGGACAGTCCTGATGTGATGTCGAAGGCTGAGATTGAGAGCATGGTGAGGACGAAATGGGCGGGACGCAGTGTTATATATTATGATGAAACAGATTCCACGAATATCCAGGCAAAGCTTGCCGGGGAAAACGGGAGTGAACACGGAACCCTCGTGGTCGCCGACAGGCAGGTGGCGGGGAAGGGCCGCCGGGGCCGGTCGTGGGAATCGCCGAAGGGAGTATGTGTTTATATGACACTTCTCCTGCGTCCTTCTATTGCACCCGTTAAGGCACCTATGCTTACACTTGTGATGGCGCTGAGCGTGGCGGAAGCAGTGCGGGAACTGACCGGTCTTAAGGCTGGTATCAAGTGGCCCAATGACATTGTATTGAATAAAAAGAAGATATGCGGCATTCTCACAGAGATGAGTACAGAGATTGATTATATTAATTATGTAGTAACAGGCGTGGGAATCAATACGAACCAGGAGACATTTTCAGAGGAAATACGAAAGAGGGCAACCTCTCTCTTGATTGAGGGCGGCCGTCACATCAGCCGCTCGGAGCTAGTCGCAGCGGTGATGGAGCGGTATGAAGAGAACTATGAACGTTTTATGGAGACAAAAGATCTGTCAGGGCTTCAGGAGAAATATAACGGAATGCTGGTAAACTGCGGCAGGGAGGTGCGAGTGCTGGAACCGAAGGGGGAATACAGTGCGTTTGCGTCAGGCATCAATGAGGTGGGTGAACTGGTGGTAACGACGCCGGAAGGAGAGGAGAAGCATATCTTTGCGGGAGAGGTGTCCGTCAGGGGAATTTATGGATATGTGTAAATGGGGACAGGTCATTTTCAATTGGGGACGGGGTATTTTTAAAAATACCCCGTCCCCAAAGGAGGAGTAATGTACGAGGATAGAATTGTATTATGCGGTGCGAATTCATATGAGGAAAAATACTACCTGAATCCGGATTTTGAGAGTCTCCCGGATTCCATCAAGGACGAGCTGAAGATTATGTGTGTATTATACGTAAGTGACGTTGGCGGCATCCTGACGCTGGTATACGAAGAGGACGGGGAGTTGTGCTTCGAGGTTACCTCCCAGGAGTTTGATCCCATGTTTGATGACATCGGGAGCCGGCTGAAGATCAAGCAGCTCCAGCGTGAGAAACAGGATCTTCTGCAGGCGCTGCAGCTTTATTATAAGGTATTCTTTTTAGGCGGGGAGGTGGAGTAGAAACCATGCTTTTAGTTATAGATATAGGAAATACAAATATTACTCTTGGTGTATTCCGTGGCGAGGAGCTTCTTGGAACCTTCCGGATGATGACAAAGCTTCCGCGAACATCGGATGAATACGGGGTAATGATAAGAGAGCTTGTGGAGCGCCAGGGCATTATGAGCACAGACATCAGTGCCGCTATTGTGGCATCTGTTGTGCCGGATGTGATGCACTCCTTTGGAAGCGCGATGATAAAATATTTTGGAATCCGTCCGGTTGTTGTATCGGCGGGCATCAAAACCGGAATCCGTATTGTGACGGAAAACCCAAAACAGGTGGGCGCTGACCGGATTGTGGATGCAGTGGCGGCATACACGCTTCACGGTGGGCCGGTCATTGTAATTGATTACGGCACGGCAACAACCTACGATGTAGTAGGACCGGACGGAACATTTGAGGCGGCGGTAATCGCCCCGGGAATCCGTACCTCTGCCAAGGCTATGTGGGGGGAGGCGGCGATGCTTCCGGCGGTTGAGCTTAAGAAGCCGGATTCCGTACTCGGACGCGAGACCATTGCTTCCATGCAGGCTGGAATCGTGTTTGGACAGATTGGGCAGACGGAATACATCGTGGAGCGGATCCGCCGGGAATCCGGCTACACGGATGCAAAGGTCGTGGCCAGCGGAGGTCTTGGAAAGATTATTGCGGGAGAGACGGATGTTATTGATGTCTATGATCCCCAGCTCACGCTAAAAGGCCTTCGAATTATTTATGAGCGGAACAGAAGGCGTTAAGAAGGTGCGGGGGATGAAGATTGGAAATGTTACACTTCACAATCCGTATATTCTTGCACCCATGGCAGGTGTAACAGACCTGCCATTTCGTCTGCTTTGCAGGGAGCAGGGGGCTGGTCTTCTGTGCATGGAAATGATCAGCGCCAAGGCGCTGCAGTATAAAAATAAGAACACAAAGGCGCTTCTCGCCATTCACCCGGAAGAGTACCCGGTATCCCTGCAGCTCTTTGGATCAGATCCGGGCATCATCAGCGAGCAGGCAAAGCGTATCGAAGAGCTTCCATTTCAGATACTGGATATCAACATGGGCTGCCCGGTTCCAAAGGTTGTCAGAAACGGCGAGGGCTCTGCGCTTATGCAAAACCCGAAGTTAGTGTACGAAATTATCAGTCAGACAGTAAAGGCAGTGAATAAGCCCGTTACTGCCAAGATACGGAAGGGCTTTCGCGATGGCAGTGTAAATGCGGTGGAAATTGCAAAGGTTATTGAAGCAGCAGGCGGAGCCGCAGTGGCAGTGCACGGGCGCACAAGAGAGCAGTATTATTCTGGCACCGCTGACTGGGAGATCATCCGGCAGGTAAAGGACGCCGTATCAATTCCTGTTATTGGGAATGGCGATGTGGATTCCTGTGAAAAGGCGGCTGCCATGCAGCGGGAAACGGGCTGTGACGGCGTGATGATCGGGCGTGGAGCCCAGGGAAATCCATGGATATTTTCGAGCCTTCTGGAATATAATAGGACAGGCGTGATTCCTCCAAAGCCTGACTGGGAGGAGGTGCGTGCCATGATGCTGCGGCATGCCAGGCTGCAGCTTGAATTCAAGGGCAATTATATCGGAATCCGTGAAATGCGTAAGCATGTGGCGTGGTACACGAAGGGGATGAAGGGGGCGGCGAGGCTTCGCGCCCGGATCAACCAGGTGGAGTCTTATGAGGAGCTGTTGTTACTCACGGGCCCGGAATGCGCTGAAGTGCGCATTCCGTAAGAACGTGATTCAAGTGTGAGGGGCTATTTTTGCGCAGCAAAATTTTAAGCATCGCCGCGAATCGTTACTATGAGCGTACAGTTAGTCCGTGAATAGTAACGAGGCGCCTGCAGAACTGCTGAATTCCCTGCAAAAAATATTGACAACGCAGAGTGGTTTAGGTATAATGATTGAATTGTGAAAGTCTCACTATTCTGAGATGGATATTTTCAAGAAAGGAAATAGAAAGCTTATGGAAGCAAAGAAAAGATTACTTACTTATGCCGGTTTGAAAGCACTTGAAGAAGAACTGGAGAATTTAAAAGTAGTAAAGCGCAAGGAGGTTGCGGCTAAGATTAAGGAAGCGAGAGAGCAGGGGGACTTGTCTGAGAACGCAGAATATGATGCAGCCAAGGATGAACAGAGGGACATTGAGGCGCGGATTGAGGAGCTTGAGGGAATCCTCAAAAACGCGGAGGTTGTGGTTGAAGACGAGGTTGATCTTGATAAAATAAATGTAGGTTGTACAGTAAAGGTATTTGATATTACATTCGATGAGGAAATGGAATTCAGGATCGTAGGCTCTACAGAGGCGAACAGCCTTGAGGGCAGGATTTCCAATGAATCACCGGTAGGCCAGGCGTTGATTGGCAAGATGGTCAATGATGTGGTGGACGTGGAGACCCAGGCGGGAATGATGCAGTACAAGGTACTTGACATCAGCCGCTCTATGTAGTCTGCATATAGTTTCTTTGTAAAGGAGAGAAGAAAAAGTGGGTGAGCTTAAGAAGAACGTACAGGAACCGGATATTAACCAGCTGAGAAAGGTGCGCCGGGAGAAGCTTGTGGATCTGCAGGAAAATGGCAAGAATCCTTTTGAGATTACGAAATATGATATCACCTGCCATGCGGCAGATATTAAAGACCATTACGATGAGATGGAAGGAAAGCAGGTTTCCCTGGCCGGACGCGTCATGCAGAAGCGTGTGATGGGGAAAGCTTCTTTCTGCAACATTTTGGACCAGAGCGGAAACATCCAGTCCTATGTAGCAAGAGACAGCATCGGAGAGGATGCCTATAAGGATTTTAAGAAACTGGATATTGGAGATATTGTAGGTCTTGAAGGCGAAGTATTCAAGACGAAGACGGGAGAGATATCTGTCCATGCATCTTCGGTGAAGCTTTTGTCCAAGAGTCTTCAGATCCTGCCGGAGAAGTTCCACGGCCTGACAAATACAGATATCCGCTACCGCCAGAGGTATGTGGATCTGATTATGAATCCAGAGGTAAAGGATACATTTATCAAGCGGTCAAAGATTATCAGTGCGATCAGGAGGTATCTTGACGGACAGAATTTCCTGGAGGTGGAGACGCCCATGCTTGTAAGTAATGCAGGCGGCGCAGCGGCAAGACCCTTCGAGACACATTTTAATGCACTGGATGAGGATTTCAAGCTTCGTATCTCGCTGGAGCTTTACCTGAAGCGACTGATTGTCGGCGGACTTGAAAGAGTGTATGAGATCGGACGTGTGTTCCGCAACGAAGGCCTGGATACTCGGCATAATCCCGAATTTACCCTTATGGAGCTCTACCAGGCCTATACGGATTATAACGGAATGATGGATCTGACTGAGAATCTGTACCGCCATGTGGCCCAGGAGGTTCTTGGAACAACGATGATCATATACAATGGCGTGGAGATGGATCTCGGAAAGCCTTTTGAAA
>Ga0137306_100806_pt1 | contig 37956 bp, 30 predicted proteins | sample Inofroosms_March_FD_97187 | JGI IMG/M metagenome (GOLD analysis project Ga0137306, IMG submission 97187) | Mouse cecal microbial communities from Vienna, Austria - N-Acetylneuraminic and N-Acetylglucosamine D2O microcosms_March | ecosystem: Host-associated > Mammals > Digestive system > Large...
CACGGCCGACATGATCGGCACGACCGTAAGCAGTCTGGCAGCCGCCGAAGCACTTCCGGGAGTGTGCCACACACGACTGCAGGGAGAGCCACTGCCCAACCACGACGACACACGCCGTATCGTCGAGCTGTGCCGCCATCTGTTCTTCCCCGGCTTCTACGCCAACAGCCAGGTGAGACGCGACAATCTGCTCTACCATATAGGCATAGCGGTAGATCAGCTGCGCAGCATACTCTCCCGCCAGATCACCGCCGGCCTATGCTTCGAAACCGAATGCGGCACACCGCCTGACATGAAGGAAACCGCCGCGCGCGCCAAACGTCTCACCATGCAGTTCATAGAGCAGCTGCCCCACATGCGCGCTCTTCTGGCAGCCGACGCCGAGGCCACCTATCGCGGCGATCCAGCGGCCAACTCCACCGAAGAGGTGATATTCAGCTATCCCGGACTGCGCGCACTTACCTGCCACCGCATAGCCCATGCGCTTCATAAGCTCGGAGTGCCGGTGATCCCACGCATGATCAGCGAGCTTGCCCACAGCGAGACAGGGATCGACCTGCACCCAGGCGCAACAATAGGCCCGGGACTGATGATAGACCACGGCACAGGAGTGGTGGTCGGTGCCACATCGATAATAGGCGAGAACGTCAAGATATACCAGGGCGTGACGCTCGGCGCACGATCGTTTGCACGCGACGCCGACAACAATCCCGTCAAAGGGGTGCCGCGACATCCGATAGTAGGGCGCGATGTGGTGATCTACGCCAATACCACGATACTCGGCCGTATAACCATAGGCGACAGCGCCGTGATCGGCGGCAACCTGTGGGTGACCTTCGATGTAGCTCCCGGCGAACGACTCGTGCAATCCTCCCCCACCAATATCGTGCGACTCCCCGCAGAATAATCGGATAATAATCCGACACGCTTTTCTTTGACAGATGAAGCGGAATCGCTAACTTTGCACCACGACTGCGGCCATACAGCCCGACGGCTCCGCTATGCCGCAGCACGCAACGTCACATCCAATCCAAACAACCGACACACCCCATCTGACATTATGTACTCAACCGACGAATGCAGAGAGTTTGAAATGGTGGCCAAGACCTTCAAGGGTCTTGAAGAAGTGCTTGCCGAAGAGCTTCGCGGCCTCGGCGCCAAGAATGTCGAACCCGGACGCCGCATGGTATCGTTCGAGGGCGACCTCGCCATGCTCTACCGCGCCAACATGTGCTGCCGCACCGCGCTGCGCATACTCAAGCCCATATACAAGTTCACGGCTTCCGATCCCGACACGCTCTATTCCATGGTCAAGGAATTTGACTGGACCAAAGTGCTGTCGCTCGACAAGACCTTTGCCATCGACACCACGGCCTATTCCGACGAGTTCACTCACTCGCGCTTCGTCACCTACCGTGTGAAGGACGCCATAGTCGACTATTTCAAAGACCGTTTCGGCCCCGACAAACGTCCCGGCGTAAGACTGCAGGATGCCGACGTGCTCATCAACGTCCACATATCGGGCGAACGCGTCACACTGTCGCTCGACTCATCGGGCGAATCGCTCCATAAACGCGGCTACCGCGTGGAGCAGACCGAAGCCCCGATCAACGAAGTGCTTGCCGCCGGCATCATTCTCAAAAGCGGCTGGCGCGGCGACTGCCCTCTTGTCGATCCGATGTGCGGATCGGGCACTTTCCTGATCGAAGGCGCCATGATCGCCGCCGGCATCATGCCGGGCATCTACCGCAAGCGTTTCGCGTTTGAGGCGTGGCCCGATTTCGACGCCGACCTCTTCGACAGCATCTACAACGACGAATCGTCGGAACGCGAGCCGTCGTGCCGCATCATAGGCGCCGACATCTCGCCCAAAGCGATAGCCATAGCGCGCGCCAACATCAAGCAGGCCGGAGTAGGCCGCTACATAGATCTGGAGGTAAAGGCCATCAAGGACTGGACCGAAGCTCCGGCCGACGGCATACTCGTGACCAACCCGCCTTACGGTGAGCGCATCGTCACCGACGACATGGATCGGCTATACCGCGAGATCGGCTCTGCGCTCAAACATGTATTTACCGGCTACCACGCATGGATCATCGCCCTGCGCGAAGAGCATTTCAACGCCATCGGACTATCGCCGTCGGTGAAAGAGGAGGTGTTTAACGGCGCTCTCGAATGCCAGCTCCGCGAATACGTGATATTTGACGGCGACTACAACTCGTTCCGCCGTCAGGGCGGCTCCATACGCCACTCAAAAGACGCCGACGACGCCACACGCGAGAACAAGCGTGAGCGCAAAGGTCCGCGACGCATGAGCGATGACGAATGGCGCTCCGAAGCCCGGCGCAAAGGCTTCGGAGGCAAAGAACGGCGGACTAAGTCGGACCGCTATGCCCCCAAAAGCGGCCGGTTTGCCGAGAAGCCCGGACGCCGCGACGACAAGCGCCGTCAGGATTCAAGCGAACGTTTCGACCGCAGAGACCGTCAGGGACGTCATCGCGACGACGAACGCCACGAATCCGCTCCCCGCGAGAATCAGGAGAATCCGCTGGCACGCCGCCGCAACCCCGAAGCCCTGAAGTCGATCACCGGACGAGGCCCCTCCCTGCCTCCGCAGCATGGCGAGAACGTAGTGATGCGCAGCCGCAGAGGCTGGCGCAACAGCAGCAACGACAGCGACAAGTAAGAGATTATCTAAGAGATTGTTTGTTTTTAACACGAAGAAGATCGCCTAAGACCTGATCAGCAACGAATCAAACCACTCCACATACCCTTTTTGACATGAAAGTAATTTTGCTCGGAAGCGGTGGTCGCGAATCGGCCCTCGCATGGAAAATGAAGCAGAGCCCGCTGCTCGAGAAACTCTATATAGCGCCCGGCAACGGCGGAACCGATGCTTTCGGAACCAATGTAGCCATATCGCCGACCGACTTCGAGGCTCTGGCCGAATTTGTCGACCGCGAAGGGATAGATCTCATAGTGGCCGGCAACGAGGATCCGCTTGTGGCGGGTCTGGCCGACTTTTTCAAAGCCAAGGGCGGCCCTGCCGTCTGCGGTCCCTGCCGCGCCGGCGCAGCGCTCGAAGGGAGCAAGGATTTTGCCAAGCGTTTCATGGAGGCCAACGGCATACCCACCGCCCGCTACCGTTCTTTCACCGCCGACACCATCGAAGAGGGCTACCGTTTCCTGGAAGAGCTGAAAGCGCCCTACGTGCTCAAGGCCGACGGCCTCGCCGCCGGCAAGGGAGTGCTGATACTGCCGACGCTCGACGAAGCCAAGGAATCGCTCCGCGAGATGCTTTCGGGCATGTTCGGCAAATCATCCGCCACGGTTGTGATCGAAGAGTTCCTTTCGGGCATCGAATGCTCCGTATTCGTTCTCACCGACGGCCATGGCGGCTACCGCGTGCTTCCGGTGGCAAAGGACTATAAACGCATCGGCGAAGGGGACACCGGACTCAATACCGGAGGCATGGGTGCCGTAAGCCCCGTGCCGTTTGCCGACGACACATTCATGGAGAAGGTGCGCACCCGCATAATACTCCCCACCCTTGACGGCCTCAAGCGCGAAGGGATAGACTATCGCGGCTTCATATTCCTCGGACTGATCTCAGTGGAGGGCGAGCCGATGGTGATAGAGTACAACGTCAGAATGGGTGATCCCGAGACAGAGGCTGTGATGCTCCGCGTCGATTCGGATCTGCTGCAGCTCATGAACGCCGCAGCCCATGGCGATCTCGGCGATCTCGAACTGAAAGAGAACCCGCAGACAGCCGTGACCGTAATGATGGTATCTGACGGCTATCCCGGATCATATCCCAAAGGCAAGGAGATCACCGGCCTCGACACCGTAAGCGACAGCATCGCTTTCCATGCCGGCACAAGCCGCGGTGATGACGGACGCCTTGTCACCTCCGGTGGCCGCGTAATATCGGTCAGCTCTCTCGGCTCGGACATAGCCGAAGCCCTCGACCGCAGCTACCGATCGATCGCAGGCATAGACTTCGAAGGGAAATATTCGCGCCGCGACATAGGCCGCGACCTGATGAAGCTCCAAGGTATCGAGAAGTGACCCGTCCGGAGCAACGCCTTACCGACTTTCTGCGCTCGCGCGGATTCGCGTGGCTGCTCACAATGGTGGCCACTGCCGTGGCCTGCGTAAGTTTCATGCGCCCCATGCCGGACACTCCGGCCGACATGGGTCTGTGGCTTCCTTCGCCGGGGCTGTGGCTCTCCGACAGCCCGTCGACAAGCTTCGTCAGCGCCATGGCCGGAAGCATCGCCACCGCCCTGGCGATGGTGGCAGTGAACCGTGTATTCAATCTGCTGCGCACAGTTTCGGTGCTGTTCGCCGGTCTGTTCATGCTGCTTCAGAGCGCCACTCCGACCGAACTGACGCGTTTCAGCGGCGCGCCCCTGCTGGCCGTGGCCATGCTCATGTCAATGACCGCCCTATATGCGTCGTATCAGTCACGACACAATACCCGCAGGGTGTTTCTCATATTCATGACGATAACGACAGGGGCTATGTTTCAGTATGGTTTCATGCCGTATCTGATCGTCGCACTCATCGGTTGCTACCAGATGCGCCTGCTGGACCTGAAATGCATCCTTGCCGCTCTGACCGGCGTCGTGACCCCGCTGTGGTGCTGTCTGGCAGCAGGCATAATCGATCCGATGGCCATGCGTCTGCCTCCGATGCCCGATCCACACCTGTTTTTCAGCCTGCCGGTAGCTCCGAAACTCACCGTAGCCATCGGCGTCAGCCTGACCGCAGGCCTTGTGTGCGGCACACTCAATCTGATGAAAGTCATATCCATGAACGCCCGCACCCGCGCCATGCACGGCTTCCTTGCCGTCACAGGCATAGCAAGCGGAGTGCTATGCATCATGGATTTCAACAATGTAGTATTTTACGCAGGTCTGCTCAACGCGTGCACAGCCTTTCAGGTATCCTTCACCGTAAGGCTCTACGGCCATCGGCGCGCCTACATAGCCGTGATAGCGCTTACGGCGGCCTGCCTGTCGTGTATCTTATGGACTCTGACAACCACCTGAACGCCCGCCGCCCCGAAGTCATCATCGAGGCCAATATACCGTTTATACGCGGCATCCTCGAACCTGTAGCCGACGTGAGCTATCTCGAACCGGAGCGATTCACGCCCGAGACGGTAGCCACAGCCGACGCCATCGTCACCCGCACCCGGGTGAAATGCTGCGAGGATCTGCTTGGAGAGAGCCGCGTCAGTTTCATAGCCTCGGCCACAATCGGTCTTGACCATGTGGATCTGCCGTGGTGCCGCAGCCATGGCATAACCGTGGTCAACGCCCCCGGCTGCAACGCCCCGGCCGTGGCACAGTACGTATTTGCCTCTCTACTTTCGCTTCCTGACTTCGGCCCGCTTGATGGGAAGACGCTCGGCGTGGTCGGCGTGGGCAACGTAGGCCGAATCGTTGCCGACTGGGGCGAACGGCTCGGGATGCGGGTGATGCGCTGCGACCCTCCGCGCGCCCTCGCCGAAGGAGCTACAGGATTCTCGTCCATCGAGGAGATCGCCGCCGATGCCGATGCCATAACGTTCCACACCCCCTTGACACGCAGCGGCGACTGTCCCACATATCATCTCTGCGACGACAGCCTGCTCGCCGGGATGACACGCCGGCCGGTGATAATCAATTCCGCCCGCGGGCCGGTAGCCGACAACGAGGCACTGATCCGCGCACTGCGGGACAAGAGGATCAGCGATGTCGTGATCGACTGCTGGGAGAACGAGCCCGACATATCGCGCACACTGCTCGACATGGCCGCCGTGGCGACTCCGCACATAGCCGGATATTCACGCCAGGGCAAGATTCGCGCCACACAAATGGCGGTCGACGCCCTGACCGCACACTTCGGACTGCCGGCGACGCAATGGAGCGAAAAAATGGCCGACGGCGCAAAAGCGACAATCAGCGCCGGCCTGATCGCTGCATCGTATGATCCTATGGCCGACACCGCCATGCTGCGCCGCGATCCGGCATCGTTCGAGCGACTTCGCAACCACTACCACCTGCGCGAAGAGCTGTCGTAAGCCAACGGCGACATCCGGGACAGGGCACAAACCGACTATTAACCAACGTGAAAAGCAGCTCGACTCTGCGAGTTTTTTTGTATTTTTGCGACATTATATCCGACACAAGATGAAAATAGCACTGATAGGGTATGGCAAGATGGGCCATGCGATAGAAAAGATAGCGCTTGAGCGCGGCCATGAGATAGTGGCTCATGTAGACATCCACAACGGCGACGCCGCGATCGACTCCGACGCTTTCCGCTCGGCCGACGTGGCGATCGAGTTCACAACTCCCGCCACAGCCTTTGACAACATAAACGCCGCTTTCGCACAGGGAGTTCCGGTGGTGTGCGGCACGACCGGCTGGACTTCGCGCCTCGGAGAGATCAAGGAGATATGCGACGCCGGAAAAGCGACATTTTTCTGGACGTCGAATTTCAGCATCGGCGTGAACATATTCTTCGCCCTCAATCGCTATCTGGCCGCCTTCATGGCCGGATTTCCGCAGTATCGCCCGACGATGAAAGAGATACACCATATCCACAAACTCGACCATCCGAGCGGGACTGCGCTTACGCTCGCCGAAGGGATCATGGACTCGGATCAGCGCATAGGCTGCTGGAGCGAGCAGATCAGCGACGACCACACACTGCTCATAGACCATGAGCGCGAGGGAGAAGTGCCCGGCACCCACATAATCCGATGGGATTCGCCTGTGGACACCATCACGATCGAGCACCGTGCCAAAAGCCGCGAGGGATTCGCTCTGGGCGCCGTAGTGGCCGCCGAATGGGTGAAAGACCGCAAGGGATTCCTGACCATGCCGCAGCTCATGGAGGGGATGATCAGCAATCCAGCGCTGATGAAGACAGCAGGACTCTGAATCCACACCTTAAACACTTGACCACACAAAGCAATGGACAAAAATAAATTCGTTGCCGATCTGAAATCGCGCATCGGCTCCACCAAAGCCACGCGGTGGGTGAGATTCGGCATAGTCGCCCTCCTGTTTCTGGGCTGGGTAGCCTGGATGGGCAACTGGTGGCTTGCCCTTCTGCTCGTGCTTCTCTTCGACATCTACATCACCGGCTACATACCCTTCACATGGTGGAAAAACAGCCGATCCAAGACCGTGCGCACCGTCATGAGCTGGGTTGACGCCATAGTCTACGCCATTGTGGTGGTGTATTTTGTATTCGCTTTCGTAGGCCAGAACTATCAGATACCGTCATCGTCGCTTGAAAAATCGCTACTCGTCGGCGACTATCTGTGGGTCAACAAAATGGCCTATGGTCCGCGCGTGCCAATGACTCCGGTGCATTTCCCCCTGGTGCAGAACACCATGCCCGGATGGCTCGGAGGCACCAAGAGCTATCTTGACAGCCCGCAGATCAAATACCACCGTCTGAAAGGCTTCGACACCGTAAAGACGGGCGACATCGTGGTGTTCAACTTTCCGGCCGGCGACACCGTGGCCTCAAACATGCCCAATCCCGACTATCACACTCTGGTGAGACTCTACGGCCACAATGTAGTAAACTCCGGCGATCCGGCCTTCGGCGAGATCATTTACCGGCCGGTGGACCGTCGCGAGAACTACGTGAAACGCACGGTAGGACTGCCCGGGCAGACGATCGAGATACGCTCCGATTCGATCTATATCGACGGATCACTGCAGCCGATGCCCGCCGAAGCCCAGCACAACTATTACTTCCAGACCAAGCGCCCGCTCACCGACTCCGACTTCGACAATCTCGGCATAGCCGTCGATGACCGCCACCGCATATCGACCTCTCCGTCGGACTACCCCGCCCTGGCCTCGCTGGGCTTCGACACAAACGCCGACGGCACCATTCCGCCGATATACTTCGGTCCGCTTACAGCCGGAATGCGCGAACAGATGCTGTCGCAACCCAATGTGTTCAGCCACCTGATGAAACAGCCCGCCCCGACCGACGACACCCTGTTTCCCGCCGGAATCGCCGACGACTGGACTCGCGCACAGTACGGTCCGATATGGATACCCCGGCGCGGCGCCACCATACCCCTCACACGCGAGAACTGGGACATCTACAACCGCTGTATCCGCAACTACGAGGGCCATAACGACGCCTATATCGACCCGGACGGCACGGTGTATATCGACGGCAAGCCGGCCGACAGCTATACCTTCGGGATGGACTACTACTTCATGATGGGCGACAACCGCGACAACTCGCTCGACTCGCGCTACTGGGGCTTCGTGCCTGAAGACCATATCGTGGGCAAGCCTATCATGATACTGCTCTCGCTTGACAAGGACAAGGGTCTGTTCAGCGGCGGAATACGCTGGAACCGGATACTGCGCAGCGCCAACCCCAAATGAACGCTCCGCTCTATCCGCCCCAGTATTGCGCGCCGGCCGCCTATTATGCCTCGATGGCACGCCGCGGCGAAGCATGCATAGCCGACGGCCTGAGATATGACAAGCGGTTCAAATCGACCCACCGGTGTCTGATTCCCGGCAACCACGGCATGATCATGCTGACTGTGCCTACAGTCAAGCCACACCGTGCCGACGCCACATGGGCCGACGTCGAAGTGTCGGATCACGGATCATGGTGGAGCGAGCATCTGACAGCCATGGAATCGACCTACGGACGCACACCCTACTTTGAATTCTACATCGACGACTTCCGGCAGATCATCGGTCCACAGGCCGTAGGCCGTCGGCTCACCGACTTCGACGGCGATCTCGATACCCTGATACGCCGTCTGCTCGGCATATCGACCGAAGTCTCGCACTCCGCCGAGCCATTACACCCCGGCTCGCTCTGCGAGCACACCCCCGATCTGACGATCGGGCAATACTGGCAGATCAGACCCACCGAACAGGCCTCAACAGGCCGACTCAGTGTGCTCGACATGCTGTTTTGCCTCGGCCCGGAAGCCCTGACGCTGCTTCTCGACGCCTCCCGCTCACCAATCCAATCGCGATAACAATCCACGAAACAAGAACTCCGATCCAATCAAAGCAAAATGGAACAAATAAAGCAATTTCTGCGCTCGCGCAGCTTTATCGGCACTATCGTGTCGCTTCTGGCCATAGCCGCCATATCGCTGGCATTTTTCTATCCCGACGCCCTCGAAGGCAACGTGCTGCGTCAGCACGACATGCAGCAGGGAGCGGCCATAGGCCATGAAGCGGAAGCCTTCCGCGAAGCCACCGGCGAAACCACCCGCTGGACCAACTCATTGTTCTCCGGCATGCCCACCTTCCAGATAGCTCCCTCGTATCCCTCCAGCGCTCTGATAAACTGGGTCAATACGCTGATGGGGCTCGGCCTGCCCTCGCCGGCCAATCTGGTGGCGATGATGATGATCGGATTTTTCATCCTGCTGCTCAGCATGAAGATGCGCTGGTATGTGGCTCTGACCGGCGCCATAGCCTACGGCTTCTCATCGTATTTCATAATCATCATAGGCGCAGGCCATATATGGAAGTTCGTCACTCTGGCCTACGTGCCGCCCACTATAGCGGGTGTGCTGCTATGCTACAGAGGACGCTATCTCTCCGGAGGCGCCATGACGGCCTTCTTCGCCATGATGCAGATAGCCTCCAACCACGTGCAGATGACCTACTACTTCATGTTTGTCATAGCGGGCATCTCGATAGCCATACTGATATGGTCGGCCGGCAGAGGTCAGCTCCGCCGATGGCTTGCCGCCACAGGAGTGCTGGCCGTGGCGGGCATCATAGCCGCCGGCGCCAATCTGCCGAGCCTCTACAACACCTACGAATACTCCAAGGAAACAATGCGCGGAGGGCATAGCGAGCTCACGCAGCCCGACAACAGCGCCAACTCCTCGAGCGGAGGTCTTGACCGCGACTATATCACGCAGTACAGCTACGGCACAGCCGAGACATTCACCCTTCTGATTCCCGACCTGAAGGGTGGCGCATCCATGAAACCTGAGAAAGGGAGCAGCAAGATGCTTACCCTCGCCGACACCGACAAGGCCAGAGATCTTGCCGCGAAAGGAGAGATAGACCGTCAGGAACTGCAATATCTCGGCTACATGAGCCAGTATTTCGGAGAACCCGAAGGAACGAACGGACCGGTTTACGTCGGCGCGCTGATCGTGGCTCTGTTCATACTCGGATGCATCATAGTCAAAGGCCCCATCAAATGGGCGCTGCTTGCGCTTACGGCGCTGTCGATACTACTGGCGCTCGGCCGCAACTGCATGTGGCTCACCGACCTGATGATCGACCACATGCCGATGTACAGCAAATTCCGCACCGTAGAGAGCATACTCGTGATAGCCGAGTTCACAATGCCTCTGCTTGCCATAATGGCTCTTCAGAAACTGCTGACGACGCCCGATGCCTGGCAGCGGTTCAGGCGTCCGATGACATGGAGCTTCGGCACGGTACTGGCACTCTGCCTCGCCGGCATACTTATACCCGGCATCTACGGATCGCCCATCGGCGGTTCTGACCGCCAGATCGACGCCATGATCTCGCAGAGTCTCTCGGCGGGAGGCGCCGACCAGGCGACCCTGCAGTATTTCAGTCTGGAGAATCCCCGGATATATGCCGCTGTGGAAACGATACGCACCTCCATGGTTTCGGGCGACGCGCTCCGCAGCTTCATGATCGTGGCAACCGGCGCGATAGTGCTTGCGGTATGCATGCGCGGACGTCTTAAAGCCGGCGTGGCGATAGGCGCTATAGGCGCTATAGTGCTGCTGGATCTGTTTACCGTCGACAAGCGCTATGTGGATTCGGAAAGCTTCGTGGCCAAGCGTCTTGCCCTGGCTCCTCAGTTCCCGCTCAGCGACGCCGACCGGGCGATCCTCGCCGACACATCGATGAACTACCGCGTGATGGACATGCAGCGTTTCTGGCAGGCCGACCCCTCGTATCACCACAAATCCATCGGAGGGTATCACGCCGCCAAACTCACCCGCTATCAGGATCTCATCGACCGGCATCTTCAGCCGCTGCTCAGCGGCAATCCGAGTGAGGCTGACTTCAGAGTGCTCGACATGCTCAACGCCCGCTACGTGATCACCGGGCAGGGAGAGGCTGTGCTCAACGACCGCGCCCTGGGCAACGCATGGATAGCCGACTCGCTGATATATGTGGACGGAGCCGATGCCGAAATGGCCGCATTGTCGGAAATAGATCCCGCACAGACAGCTGTAGCCGACCGCCGCTTCACAGCCGCACTCGGCGAAAGCACCGTGGCGAAAACACCGGGCGACACCATATTCGAAACCACCTACGCCCCCAACCGGCTCACCTATCACGCCCGCTCGGCCAAAGGCGGCGTGGCAGTATTCTCGGAGGTCTACTTCCCCTGGGGCTGGAAAGCCACAATTGACGGCAAGGAGGCGGAAATAGGGCGCGTGAACTATCTGTTGCGCGCCATGCGTATTCCGGCCGGAAGCCACACCATAGAGATGCGCTTCGACCCCGACTCGCTCAAGACCACCACCGCCACGGCCTACGCCTCGATCATACTGGTATATCTGGCTCTCGCAGCCGCTATAGCCGCAGGCTTCAGGCGCATCATGGCCGGCCAGAGCGTATCGACGGCAGAAAAAGATGTCGACTGACTATGCTTCTCAAACACCTTAAACGCCCTATAAAGCGACGGTGGCGCGGACGCGGCAACGGCGTCCACTCACCGTTTGCCTACAGGTTTATCACCGAGGTGCTCCGTCAGAAAGACGCGTATTACGCCTACGACCAGCTTGACGGCTATCTGCCGCGTCTGGCCTACAGAGTGGCGCTTTGCGTGTCGCCTCAGCATGTGACCTGCCACACCGATGACCCGGCGATAGTCCGTGCCCTGCAGCTCGGACATCGCCACGGGCTGCTCAACCGGCGTCCGATCGACGCAGACTATGTAGAACTGACAGTCAAAGGCCCCTCGTTTTCAGCCGACATAGCAGCGATGCGCGGCCGTCTTGACTCCGCCGGGTGCGGCATGCTGTTCGAGGGACGGCGCGCCGCCATCGCGGTGTGTTCAACCATACTTCCACGCACCGACTATCTGACCGACACATGACCGAACTGCGCCGCATAACCGACATGTCGCGGCTTCTCGACACCTACGAGGCTCATATAAGCCTCGAGCGCGGACTGTCGGAAAACACCCGTATCAGCTACCGGATGGATGTGGAAAAACTCACCGGCTTTCTTGCCGAAGAGTCGATAAGCCTCTCCGAGCTGAGCCTGTCGCACCTGCAGAGCTTCGCAGCCGCGCTCCACGACCTGGGCGTCAGCGCCCGCTCCCAGGCCCGCATCCTGTCGGGAGTGAGATCATTCTGCCGGTTTCTACACACGGAGCATTTTCTGGCCACCGATCCGTCGCAGCTGCTCGAAACTCCAAGCATAGGCCTGCATCTGCCCGAAGTGCTCAGCGTGGAGGAGATCGATGCCATGATCGCGTCAATCGATCCGTCGACGGCCGAAGCCACGCGCAACCATGCCATCGTTGAGACCCTCTACGGCTGCGGGCTGCGCGTGTCGGAGCTTGTCAGTCTGGAGATAGGCCGCATCTATGCCGCCGAAGGGTATCTGGTGATCCGTGGCAAAGGCTCGAAAGAGCGTCTCGTGCCGGTGTCGGACACAGCCCTGGCATGGATCGAAGGATATCTGCCCGAACGCGCCGCCCTGCCGATAAAGCATGGCGAAGAGCCTTTTCTGTTTCTGAGCCGCAGAGGCACCCGCCTGACACGACAGATGATATTCACTATAATAAAACGTCTTGCCTCAGCCGCCGGCATAGCCAAGACCATATCGCCGCACACCCTGCGCCACTCCTTCGCCACACACCTGCTCGAAGGGGGCGCCAACCTGCGCGCCATACAGCAGATGCTCGGCCACGAGAGCATAGCCACGACCGAGATATACCTGCATCTCGACCGTTCGCGCCTGCGCCAGGAGATACTCGACCACCATCCACGCAACCGGCGTCACTGAACCGACTCCGGCACAAAATGAGTGAAGAGAAGTGAAAAACCGCTCCTGCGACAGCACGAAGCGACAAATGAGCTTGCGAAATAGACAGATAATAAGTAACTTTGCAGTAATCACCACACGAACGAGTGGATACCGACAGAACAAAATCATAAAAATCAATACCATTTTCCTACTATGACCATCAGCAAGTCAATCCTGACAGCCCTGGCTCTGGCAGCGATAGTGCCGGCCTGGGGACAGGACACCTTCGACCTCCAGTCGCAGCGCAAGGAGGTGCAGAACTATCTCGCCGTTCCGGGCGAAAAGCTCGACCACAAAGGCATCATCATCAATCCCACTCCCCACAGCCTCGAAACGAACGGCGCCGGCACACTCGGCATAGCCGACGGATTCAAGCTGAAAGGAGATCAGCGGTATGAAGCCGATCTACTTAAAGCATCGATCCCCACATCGTGGAAAGGGACCCTGCTGACCATCGTCAGCGGCGCAAAAGCCGCCAAGAAGCAGAAGGTGGAAGCCAAAGAGGGCGCCTACCGCCTGACCGTGGACAAGAACGGAGTGACCATCACCGGCTATGACGACAAAGGCGCTTTCTACGGCATACAGACCCTTCGCCAGCTCGTAGAAAGCCCGATAGCCTCCAACGGCACACTGCCCTACCTCACCATCGCCGACTATCCCGACCTGCCTCACCGCGGAGTCGTGGAAGGCTTCTACGGCACTCCGTGGAGCCACGAGGTGCGTCTGTCGCTGATCGACTTCTACGGCCGCAACAAGATGAACGACTATCTCTACGGCCCGAAGGATGATCCGTATCACAGTTCCCCCTACTGGCGACAGCCCTATCCCGAACAGGAGGCCAAGCAGATACACGAACTTGTGGAGGCCTGCAAGGCCAACCGCGTGAACTTTGTCTGGGCCATACATCCGGGCAAGGACATACGCTGGGACAAGGCCGACTACGACAGCCTCGTAAGCAAGCTCGACATGATGTATGACCTCGGTGTGAGATCGTTCGCACTGTTTTTTGACGATATCGAAGGCATCGGCACCGATTCCAACCGCCAGGCCGAACTGGTCAACGACCTCACCCGCGACTTTGTGGAGAAGAAGGGCGACGTGACCAACCTGATGATATGCCCCACCGACTACTCCCAGCTCTGGGCCAATCCCGGCCCGAAAGGACAGCTTGCCATCTATGGCGAGAAGCTCAATCCGAAGGCCGAAGTGTTCTGGACCGGCGCGGTGGTGTGCAGCGACCTGACCCCCGAAACCCTTGAGTTTATCGACAGCCGCATCAAACGCCCCGCACTCTACTGGTGGAACTATCCCGTTACCGACTATGCCCGCAACTATCTGCTTCAGGGTCCGGTGTATGGTCTTGACACATCGCTCACCTCAGCCCAGACCTCAGGCATAGAGAGCAACCCGATGGAGCATGGCGAAGCCTCTAAACTCGCCCTCTACGGCGTGGCCGACTACGCATGGAACGTAAGCTCGTACAACCCGATCGACAACTGGGAGCGCGGACTCTCCGAACTTGCCCCCGACCAGGCCGAAGCCTACCGCCTCTTCGCGATACATTCGGCCGACACCGAGACAGGCTACCGCCGCGACGAATCATGGGAAACCACCACTTTCCCCTTCGACAACTATACCCCCGCCCAGTTCGAGGCTCTTAAGAAAGAGTTCGAGGCCATCAGGCAGGTGGAGGGCAAGATGGACAAGATCAGCAACAAAGCCCTGCTCAAGGAGCTTAAGCCATGGCTCACACAGTTCACACGCCTCGGCGAACGCGGCGCGCGCACCCTCGATCTGATCAAGATCTTCGAGAGCGGCGACGACACAGCCTTCTGGAACAACTATCTGGCCAACCTCATGACCGATGAGGAGAAAGCCGCCTACACCGCCCACAAGTCGGGAACGATGAAGCTCCAGCCCTTCTATCAGAATGCCATGGACGGGATGCTCGAAGCGTTCTACAAAAAGGCCTCCGGCGAAGTCCCCTCGATGTATAAAGGCACCGGCAGCTACCGCAGCCTCGGCTCCGTACAGGCCAAAGCCATGCTTGACAATGACTCGACCACCTACTACCATTCGGGCAACGCCCAGCGTGCCGGACACTGGGCCGGCCTCGACCTGGGCGCAGTGCGCAAGGTGGAGGAGATCAATATACTCCAGGGCCGCAACTCGGTTGACGACGTGGATTATTTCGACAACGTGATCCTTGAGGCCTCGGCCGACGGAAAGGACTGGAAAGCCCTGACCGACTCGATGCAGCGCACATATCACATACACTGGACCGGCGCGCCTGTCGACGCCCGCTACGTGCGCATCCGCAAGCTTCACTCGCCCAAGTCAAACTGGCTTGCGATACGCACTTTTGACGTGAACCCTCTCACGCCCGAACGTCTCGGCAACAACCTCACCGCTCCCGATGACAAAGCCGTAAGGGCATTTGACAGCAACCCTGCGACCGAATACGCAGTAAAAGGGGAGATAGCCTTTGACCGCAAGCCCGACACCAAGAGCCTGACACTGCTGCTCGGCACCCCGGGCACCGGCTGCACCCTCGTGGAACTTGACGGCAAGGGCAACACCATACGCACCACTCCGATCAGCTCACAACTCGTCAAAACGGCGCTCGACGAAGCCACAACGAGAGTGAAACTGCTCGGCCCCTGCACCGTCTACGAAATTATAGCCGACAAATGATCTACGCACAACTTCCCACAGAGGGCGACCATATCGGTCGCCCTCTGCCATTCTATCTCGCGATGGAGGAGTGGCTGGCGCGGCGTGAAGGCCCGGACAGCTATTTCTTCATGTGGCAGGTTGACCCGACTGTGATATGCGGGCGTCATCAGGATGTGGAACTGGAAACCGATCTGGACTTCTGCCACAGCCACGACATAAGGGTGGTGCGCCGCAAGAGCGGCGGCGGCTGCGTATATGCCGACCGCAACAACATAATGATGAGTTATATCACTCCTTCGGCCGACGTGATGACCACCTTCGGCGAATACACCTCCGGAGTGGCGTCCATGCTCCGCTCTCTCGGCCTCGACGCCACGGCCGACACATCGCGCAACGACGTGCTGATCGGCGGCCGGAAAGTGTCGGGCAACGCCTTCTATCACCTGCCCGGACGGAGCATCGTGCACGGCACAATGCTGTATGACACCGACCGGGCGATGATGGCCGGAGCGATCACTCCCTCACGCGCCAAAATGCTGTCGAAAGGGGTGAAATCGGTCGAAAGCCGCATCACCACCGTCAAGGAACACTCCACCATCGGCATAGAGGCGTTCAAGCGAGCCGTGAGGGAGAGTCTATGCGGCGGCCATACACTGACTCTGACCGACGCCGACATAGAGGAGATAGAACGCATGGCCGAAGAATACTTCGCCGACAGCTGGCTCTACCGACGGCGCAGCCGAAGCGGTTCGGGGCGTCGCATAGAAGGAGTGGGCGAGATACGTCCGCGTATCATAACCGGCAGCGACGGACTGATAGAGCGCGTGGAACTGTCGGGCGACTTCTTCGCCATCACCGATCCCGAAACCGAACTGAAAGAACGTCTAAAGGGAGTGGCTCCAGAACGCGCAACGATAGCAACTGCTATTGAGGGATGGGACGCCTCACAGTATGTGGCAGGGCTGACGACGGAGGTGCTTGCGACCCTGATAAGTGAAGCGATCCAGAAATAAGTTATTTTTAGAGAGTGTCTGAAATGTATAAAAGGCAACGAGGAGATGTTCTCTCAACGTCTCCTCGCTTAGATAATAAACCAATCATTATCACATTTCTTGCAATGGAAAAAGTAATTTTGCTATGTACCAATAAAACGCGGCCGAATCCGGAAAGTTCGGTGCAAGAGGAAAAACTTTGATCGTTGGCGTTTTTTAACCGGTATGTGCAGTGTTTCTGCCCAAGAAAATTCGTAACTTTGCAGTGAGCGACAGGGCCGCACGCACTGTCGGCCACAACCCTCAAACCATAAGCGAACATGGAAAAGAAAAAAACAACCTCAAAAAAAGATAAAGAGGCCGTAGACCCCAAGAAGGCACGCCTCGACGCCCTCGCTGCCGCAATGCAGAAGATCGAGAAGGATTATGGCAAGGGGGCCATAATGAAGCTCGGCGACGACAATATCGAGGATGTAGACGTGATACCTACCGGATCGGTGAGCCTCAACTACGCCCTCGGCGTGGGCGGCTTCCCGCGCGGACGCATCATAGAGATCTATGGACCCGAGTCGTCGGGCAAGACCACTCTGGCCATCCATGCCATAGCCGAAGCCCAGAAGCTTGGCGGCATAGCAGCGATAATCGACGCCGAGCACGCTTTTGACCGGTTTTATGCCGAGAAACTGGGTGTGGACGTGAACAACCTGCTCATATCGCAGCCCGACAACGGCGAACAGGCTCTGGAAATCGCCGAACAGCTGATACGCTCCTCGGCGATCGACATACTGGTGGTAGACTCCGTGGCGGCTCTGACTCCCAAGAGCGAGATCGAGGGGGATATGGGCGACCGCAACGTAGGCCTTCAGGCACGCCTGATGTCGCAGGCCATGCGCAAGCTTACGGGCACGATATCGCGCACCAACACCACGTGCATATTCATCAATCAGCTCCGCGAGAAAATCGGAGCGATGTTCGGCCCGTCGGAAACGACTACCGGCGGCAACGCCCTGAAATTCTACGCCTCTGTGCGCATAGACATACGTTCGAGCACGACGATCAAGGATGGCGAGAATGTGCTCGGACGCCACACCAAGGTGAAGATCACGAAAAACAAGGTGGCTCCTCCGTTCAAGCGCGCCGAGTTCGACATAATGTTCGGCGAAGGAATATCGCGCAGCGGCGAGCTTGTGGACATGGGCGTTGAATACGGCATCATCCAGAAGAGCGGCTCATGGTTCAGCTACGACGGATCGCGTCTGGCACAGGGTCGCGACGCCGCCAAAAAGATGCTTCAGGACAATCCCGAACTGGCCGACGAGATCGAGGCCAAGATAATGGAAGCTCTGAAGGCATCGGACGGCAACAGTACGCGCAAGAGTGCTTCCAAAGCCGAAAAGCCATCGGCCAAGGCTCAGTCCGAGGATGCTGAGGATAACGCTGACAACATAGACGATCTCGACTTCGACAGCGATCTCGACGATGAGGAGTTCAGAATCGACGAAGAATAATATCAACTTCATAGAGGCGGCGCGCCGGCTAAAAAGCTGACGCGCCGCTTTATTTTTATAGGGGGTACGCTATGTGGCTGCAGGTGGCCCGGGCTGGCGCGGGCGGCTGATCTCGCAAGCTCCGCAGCTCGGCCGAGTGTGGGGCGGCTCCGAGGGTGTCAACGCCATCCGGTCGGGAGGGAGGAGGGAGGAGAGAGAGCGAGGGTGTCAGCGCATGAGGAGGGACGACCGTGAAAGCAGGGAGGAGGAGGGGGAGATAGGGAGATGGCGCGCGAGGGCGTCAGCGCCAGCCGGTGGGAAGAGGGGAATCGAAGTGATCAGGATAATAGGAGGGCGAGGGTGTCAACTCATCCTACGGGGAGACAGAGGTGGTCAATAATAGGCGAGAATGTCTGCTTCTTCGTATATGAGCCGATACCGAGATGAGGGATTGATGAGCGGACTGTCCCTGCGGCACATCTACGAAGATCCGCGAGAGTACGATACTACACTCCCGCCAAGCCGTCCTGCGGACGTCATGGCGGGGTTTACAAAGGTCGGTGGTCTACGACCGCCTCAACGGGGAGGGAAGAAGTCAGAGGAAGTGGGAAAATGAGGGGTCAGGCGGAGGGGACCGGAGCGGAGGTGGCGGGGGCGATGCGGATGAGTTCGAGGCGGGTGGCGGTGCGGCGCACTATGGTGAACAGTTTGCCGTCGATTTCTATCTGCTCGCCCTGCGATGGGATGGCTCCGACGTTGTGGAGTATGTAGCCGGCGAGTGTCTGGTAGTCATCGTCCTCGGGAATGTCGACATGATAGGTTTCGCGCAGTGTCTCGATCTCAATACGGCCGCTGCACTCGTAGACTCCCGGCTCTATCTCGCGCGCCATGGTGCGCGATGTGTCGTGCTCGTCCTGTATGTCGCCGAATATCTCCTCCACAAGGTCTTCGAGCGTGACGAGTCCGGCGGTGCCTCCGAACTCGTCGACCACCACCGCCATGGAGCGTTTTTCGGACAGCAGCCGCTGCATGAGCTTCTTGGCAAGCAGTGTTTCCGGGGCGAACACCATAGGCTTGATGGCCGTGCGCCAGTCGTTGTCGGGCTTGAACAGCTCGCTGACGTGGATATATCCCTTGACGTTGTCGATATCTTCGTCGTAGACCACGATCTTGCTTCGTCCCGACGATGTGAACAGGCTGCTCAGCTCGTCGCGCGTGGTGGTGGCCAGATTAACGGCTACGATCTCGTTGCGCGGCTGCATGCAGTCGCGTATATGGGTTGTCGAGAAGTCGAGAGCGTTGTGGAATATCTTCACTTCGTTTTCGACCGGAGCCTTCTGCGGGTTGACCTCGTCGATAGTGCGGTCGAGATATGAATTGAGATCACCGACAGACAGCATGCCCATGCGCGGGGAGTCGCTCTTGAATCCGCATAGCTTCATGAGCGCACGCGAGAGCCACGACGTGAATGCCGACACCGGCCAAAGCAGCAGGTAGAAGAGGTAGATCGGCAGGGCGAACACACGGAGCGATATGTTGGGATTGATGCGGAAGATGGTCTTGGGGAAGAATTCGCCGGTAATGAGTATCACGCCTGTGGAGATCAGGGTGGAGAGTATGAGCACTATGGCCTGATTGAGATGATAGTGCTCCAGCCAGCATTTTTCGATAAAGAACGCCGCACCCATGCCATAGATGACAAGCATGATGTTGTTGCCTACGAGGATTGTGGATATGAAGAAGTCGGGATCGGCATAGAAGCGTCCGAGAATGCGGCTGAGCATTCCTCCCTTCTTCACGTCGAGTTCGACTCTGACACGGTCGGAGGTGATGTAGGCTATCTCGGTGCCGGAGAAGAGTGCCGAGAACATCAGTGAAACGAGGGTGAGTACAAGCCAGGCTACAGGTGTCATTGTTGGTCGTTGATCTTGATTTTATGCGGTCGTTGCGGAACAGGTTTATGGGGTCGTCGTGCGGTGTCGGGCACAGCCACGGCTTTTGCCGGAGCCGGTCGGGCGGATGCCGCTTCCGGCTCCTTGCGCCTGCGGTCGGACGGGCGATAGCGCACCGTGGCCGAGTCGGTCGCGACCGACGCCGGGGCTGAAACCGAATCGGAAGCGGCCGGGGACGGATCACCGGGCGTGAACTGCTGCACGGGGAGGATCGCCGACACATTGCGCACCCGGAAGTCGGTCATCGAATTGTTGGACTCGAATCCATAACCTTCCATTATCCGGTCGTAGCGCTCAATGCGTATAAACGAATCGGAATAGACCTTGCCGCGCCGCTGATCCCAGAAAAGCTGCGAGGTGAGGAACCGGTCGGAGGCCATGTTGGTGACTCTCACATGCCCGTCGAGCCGCCAGAGCTGCTTGACCTTGAAATATGTGGCCGAGTCGCAGTCGACGGTAGCCTCGCGGTTGAAGAAATCGTCGAACCGCTCCAGATGCAGCCCTGAGGGGAAGCGCCAGCGGCTCTCCCGAGCCTCGTCGTAGACGAGCCACAGAGGCGTGACTACGCGATAGCGCGTGATGCCGGAGTCGGATATAAGGGTGCTGACGTCGGTGGTGGTCATGGTGGCCACCTGTTCGGGGTCGACATTGGCCGTGTACTCGCGGTGGTCGTCGCCTCCGCAAGCGGTCATGGGCCATGAGCAGACAGCTACGGCCGCTCCGGCCACAAACGGCAATATCCTCATCGACGCCCTAGGCATCAGTCGATCTTGCGCTTGTGGAACCACATCTCGTTGAAGTTGATGCCGAGAGTGATGCTGAAATAGTTTTCCTTGACCATAGCCACCGGATGAGCCTGACGCCGGCGGTATTCAAAGCCGAGGTTGATGATGCTCTTGGTGGAGTAGGTGGGGAATCCGAAGCCGCAGGCGAGTCCGTAGTCGCGGACGTGGTTGCCGCCGATGGTGATATAGTCGCGGTTGTAGAACGCTCCGAGGCGATAGGTCATGGCCTGGAAGTAGGATCCGCGTTCACGCGGACGGAACTGTGTTCCGAGAGCCACTTTCCATCTGTCGGCATAGACGGTGGTGGGGAAGTCGGACATCTCGGCGAACCTGGCCTTGGTCCAGGGCTGATAAGTGAAGTCGGCCTCCACGAGCAACTTGCCTGAGTGGCGATAGTTTATGCCGACGCCCCATGTGGTCGGGAGGGAGAAATTGCGGCGCAGGCTAATATCCTGAAGCGTGTCGGGCTTTTCGTTGCTCGACACATCGTATTTGATCACCCTGCCGCTGCCGAGGAGATCCTTGCCGGGCGCGAACACCAGACCGACTCCGATATATCGGTCGGCTGCGATCTTCTGCTCATATTGCAGTCCGAACTGCACGCGGAAGTCGCGCACCTGCAGTTCCTGACGGAACAGGGCAGAGTATCCTCCGTCGGGGTTGATATAGACCTCGTTGTTGTTGGTGCCGAAGAGGTAGGAGAAGTTGAAGCCGGCCGAGAGTCCGTTGACGATATTGTAGGCGGCCCCGACGTAGAGCTGGTTGATGCCTCCCGATCCCTGCTGGGTGTAGGATCCATTGTTGATTTCTGAGCCGAACGCATATCCCACCGATGAGAAGGGAAGGAGTCCGAAGCTTGCTCCAATGCGCTTGCTTATGGGAAACTGCATGGTGACATATTCGAGTCCGCCTCCGTTGTCGCTGAAGCGGGTGTCGCCCTGCGTGCGGTTGAATATGGTGAAGTCCACACCCATGTCGAAGAGGAATGTGAGCGAGTCGATACGCGAATATGACGCCGGATTCATCACGTTGATGGATCGTCCTGATCCGAGGGCATAGCCTACTCCTCCCATCTGGCGCTGGGCCGATGTGGCGTTGTCGCTGAGGGTGCCGAATCCGAATCGTGAGTAGGGGCTGGTAGTCTGCGCGCAAAGAGTCGCGCACGCTATTGAAGCCGCTGCGATCGCGGCTACGAGTCTGCTATTTATGTTCATTGTATGTGATTATTCTGTTGAGTCCGCGACTGACGAGCTCGGGGTCGACTGTCGCTTCGAAATCGATCAGTTTGCTGATTTCTCCGGCCCATCCGCCGGTGAGCACGGTGTGTGTGCCTTCGGGCAGATTCGCCCTGTAATAGGACAACGCCCCTACGATGCCATAGACTGCTCCGAGTATCATGGCCGATGGCGTGTCGAAGCCGAGGAAAGTGTCGTAGTCGATATTGCGCGGCACCTCGACCTGGGGCAGGCGTGCCGTATATCGATGGAGCGCGTCGAGCCTCATACGCATTCCGGGGGCGATGTTTCCGCCGATGAAATGTCCGTCGGCTGTGACGGCGTCGTATGTGACCGCCGTTCCCGCGTCGACCACCAGCAACGGTCTCCCGGCAAATGACGCCCAGGCTCCTACGGCGGCCGCGATGCGGTCGGTGCCGAGTGTGCACGGCGTGCGGTAGTCGATGGCTATGGGCAACGGCGTGGAGTTGGTCAGGCGGCTGACATTGTCGGCATATTTCGCTATAATATCGGTCAGGCGGCTTTCCTTGGCCGATACGGAGCAGAACATGGCGTTGGCCGGACGTCCGTAGGGCGACAGGAATCGCTTGATATGGGCGCAGGTGATTGTCGGCTCCACGATCTGATCGATAAGCCTGTCTCCGTCCCACAGGGCCACCTTGGCGGCCGAGTTGCCCTGATCTATGGTGAGGTTGAGTGACATTTCGCCGCAAAATTAACAAATTCCACTGAATTATGCCTCTTTATGTGGGCAGTGTCTGTGCGTGCCGTGGGCTTTTAACTCTTTTTACCCTTACCCGAAGCCTGCCTTGCGGCTCTTGGGAGCATCAGCGAGGCGTAGACCTCAATGGCTCCTCCGGCGAGTGTGAAGGCCATCCAGTCGGTCTGCCTCGGATACCAGAACATAAAGAAAGCTCCGACTCCGAACATGATGGCGGCCCACAGCTCGAGACGGACGAGGCGGCGCACCCTCAGATCGGGCGACGGTGATTTGGCGCAGGCGCGTCCGGCTATAGCCATTACGGCTCCGGCCGCGTATATCCACCGGTAGAGCTCCGGGGATATCTTCAACAGCGGCATAGCGGTGGCCGCGAACACGAGGAGCAGTCCGGCCACGGCGATCCATTGCGCCCAGGGGCGCTGAGATAATGTATTGTTCATTCTACAAGGAATATGTCTTCATTGGGACGCTGCATGTGGTATTGCTCCCTGACGATACGTTCCATCGTTTCGGGATCTGTGCGCAGCCTTTCGTTGAGCGCCTCGTAATATCGCAGTGTGTCGTAGTTGGCGGCGATCTCGGCCTGCAGCCGGTCGATTTCCTTCTGGTAACGGTAATTGTCGAGAATCGAATTATCGTTGAAGAAGAGCACGTAGACGAGCACTCCCGTCATCAGCACGAAGGGGAGATTGACGTAGCGTCGGGTCCAGCTCCATAGGTCGGTCAGTCGTTCGCTCATATCGGGTCGTGGGCAGTGTGTTACAGGAAACATGCAGTCTGCAGCCGTCGTGCGGCATGCTTGATGCTGCAAAGTTACATATAAATCGCGAAAACGCGGTCAGTGGCATCGTCTAATTTTATCATCCTTACAAACACACGGAGATGCAGTCTGCACAGACTTTGCGCCGGTGGGCGAAAGTGAATGAACTTTAGGTATTTTATTCAACAATTTTTACTTAACTTTGCGGCGCGCCGGGCAAATAGCCTGCGCACCATGAAACAAAGAACAATCAATCACAGTGCAATTGCAAGCAAAAGCATCATGACAGAAGAGACAAAAGTGCGGGCCATGGACAAGGTGGTGGTCCGCTTCTCGGGCGATTCGGGCGACGGCATGCAGCTCGTTGGCAATATCTTCACCAACGTGTCGGCCGGCATCGGCAACCAGGTATCGACCTTCCCCGACTATCCGGCGGAAATACGCGCTCCGCAGGGTTCGCTCGGCGGCGTATCGGGATTTCAGGTGAGTGTGGGCACGGGTGTGCACACCCCCGGCGACCAGTGCGATGTGCTGGTGGCGATGAATCCCGCCGCTCTCAAACAGAACTGCCGCTACGTGAAGGATGGCGGAGTGATCATAGTCGACATAGACTCTTTCAAGCAGGCTGATCTTGACAAGGCCAAATTCACCACTACCGACCCGTTCGGCGAGCTGGGCATCCGCGCCCAGGTGCTGGAGGTGCCGGTGACCACCCTCACCAAGGCAGCCCTGGCCGACAGCGCCCTCGACAACAAGAGCGTGCTGAAATGCCGCAATATATTCTGTCTGGGCCTCGTATGCTGGCTGTTTGACCGTCCGCTGCCTGCCGCCGTGCATTTCCTTCAGAAGAAATTCGCGAAGAAACCGGCTATATTCGAAGCCAACGAGAAGGTGATCCATGCCGGATATGACTTCGGCTCAAACATCCACGCCACCGTCTCGACCTACCGCATAGAGTCGGAGCCCGCACGCAAGGGCGTCTATACCGACATCAACGGCAACACAGCCACAGCCTGGGGTCTGATCATGGCTTCGGAAAAGAGCGGACACCCCCTCTTTCTGGGCAGCTATCCCATAACCCCCGCGACCGACATACTCCAGGAGCTTGCCAAGCGCAGGGATCTGGGCGTAAAGGCTCTGCAGATGGAGGACGAGATAGCCGGGGTGTGCTCTGCGATAGGCGCCGCCTTCGCGGGCAATCTGGCCGTGACGTCGACCTCGGGTCCGGGTCTGGCACTAAAGAGCGAAGGCATAGGCCTGGCGATGATAGCCGAGCTGCCGCTGGTGGTGATCGACGTGCAGCGCGGCGGCCCCTCCACCGGCCTTCCGACCAAGACCGAACAGACCGACCTCATGCAGGCTCTTTATGGCCGCAACGGCGAAAGCCCCGTGGCTGTAGTGGCTCCGGCCACTCCCACCGACTGCTTCACCATGGCATTCGAGGCCTGCCGCATAGCCATAGAGCACATGACACCGGTGATATTGCTGACCGATGCCTTCATAGGCAACGGCTCGTCGGCGTGGCGGATACCCGACGCCGACGAATATCCGGCCATCAATCCCCGCTACATATCGCCCGAAGCGGCTGCCGAAAGCGGCTGGAAGCCCTACAACCGCGACGAAGCCAGCAAGGTGCGCTACTGGGCCATACCGGGCACCGAAGGGCTCACCCACCGCATCGGCGGCCTTGAGAAAGACTATAATACCGGAGCTATCTCGACCGATCCGGCCAACCACGAGCGGATGGTCTACACCCGCCGCGAGAAGATAGCCCGCATAGCCGACGACATACCGGCTCTCGAAGTCATCGGCCAGCCGGGCGCCGACACCCTGCTTGTGGGCTGGGGAGGGACCTACGGCCATCTGCGCACCGCCGCCTCGGATCTTGCCAAGGAGGGCGCCGCGATAGACTTCGCCCACTTCCGCTACATCAATCCCCTGCCGGCCAACACCGGCGAGGTGCTGCGCCGCTACCGCCGCGTGATCGTGGCCGAGCTCAACACCGGGCAGTTTGCCGACTACCTGCAGTCGAAGTTCCCCGACGTGAACATCAGCCGCATCAACAAAGTCCAGGGCCAGCCATTCATGGTCAGCGAAGTGGCCGAGAAGGTGAAGGCCATCATGGACGAGAACCGTTAAGTAACCCAAATCAAGACAGAAGCAATGGACAACACTGCATACAATCCCGCTGACTACAAGAGCGACCAGCCGGTGCGCTGGTGTCCGGGATGCGGCGACCACGCCATACTCAACTCGCTCCACAAGGCCATGGCCACCATAGGCGTCGCTCCTCACATGACGGCCGTCATCTCGGGCATCGGATGCTCGTCGCGACTCCCCTACTACATGAACACCTATGGCTTCCACACGATCCACGGACGCGCCGCCGCCATAGCCACCGGCTTCAAGGTGGCCAATCCGGAGATGACCGTATGGCAGATCTCGGGCGACGGCGACGGCCTCGCCATAGGCGGCAACCACTTCATCCACGCCGTGCGCCGCAACATAGACATCAACATGCTGCTGCTCAACAACAAGATCTACGGCCTCACCAAGGGACAGTATTCGCCCACGAGCGCACGCGGCTTCGTGTCGAAGACCTCGCCCTACGGCACGACGGAGGATCCGTTCATCCCTGCGGAGCTGGTGTTTGGCGCACGCGGCAACTTCTTCGCACGCAGCATCGACGTGGAGCTGCAGATCTCGCAGGAGGTGCTCACCGCCGCCGCACGCCACAAAGGCACAAGCGTGGTGGAGATACTTCAGAACTGTGTGATATACAACAACGGCATACACAACTTCATCACTGACCGCGAGCACCGCGCCGAGCGCACCATACACTTGGTGGATGGCCAGAAGATGCTATTCGGCAAGAACAACGAGCGCGGAATAGTGCGCGACGGCTTCCTGCTGAAGGCTGTGGAGCTTGGCACCGACGGCTATACGATAGACGACGTGCTCACACACGACGCCCGCTGCCAGAGCAACTTCCTGCACCAGCAGCTGGCGATGATGGACGGCACCGACCTGCCGCTGGCCATCGGCGTGATACGCGACGTGGAGGCTCCGGTCTACAACGAGGAACTCGACCGTCAGGTGGAGGAGGTCAAGGCCGCCCATGGCTTCGACTCGCTGCGCTCCATGATCATGGCCGGCGAGACATGGGAGGTGAAGTGAGCGGCAGACGGTATCAGCATGTCATATCCAAAACATAATACAATACCCGCACGTTATAATAATCAAGCAACCATCAACACTCAACCATCATGAACATATTCAAGGCTATAACTCTTGGCACCGCAGTGGCAGTAATGGTCGGCGGCTGCACATCGAACAAGAAGTACACGGCACTGCAGAACCGCTACGACGAGCTGTCGAAAGACTACAACGCATCGCAGGTGGCCCTGGCCGAGAGCCGCGCCAACGCGCGCAGTCTGGAAACTCTGCTCGAAGAGGCCCGCCGCAACAATGCGGATCTGAAGCGCAACTACGAGCAGATGCAGGGTTCGCTCAACCAGAGCCTGCTGCAGAACCAGCAGGGATCGATCAACATATCCAAGCTCGTGGACGAGATCAACGCATCCAACCAGTATATCAAGCAACTCGTGCAGGCCAAGTCGAAGAGCGATTCGCTCAACATGGTGCTGACCAACAACCTGACCCGTTCGCTCTCGCGCGAAGAGCTCAAGGAGGTGGACGTGAAGGTGCTCAAGGGAGTGGTGTATATCTCACTGGCCGACAACATGCTCTTCAAGTCGGGCAGCTATGAGGTGAACAGCCGCGCCATGCAGACCCTGTCGAAGATAGCCAAGATCATCAAGGACTACGGCGACTACGACGTGCTCGTAGAGGGCAACACCGACAATGTGCCCATCAGCCGCACGAATATCCGCAACAACTGGGATCTCTCGGCTCTGCGCGCCTCGTCGATCGTACAGGTGCTTCAGAACGACTTCGGTGTCAATCCCGCGCGCCTCTCGGCTGCCGGACGCGGCGAGTACAACCCCATCGCCGACAACGATACCGACCTTGGCCGCCAGCGCAACCGCCGCACGGAGATCATCGTGACTCCCAAGCTCGACCAGTTCCTCGATCTGATCGACAAAGCTCCCGAGACCGACGACTCCGCGGCCAACGGCAACTGATCCGCACGATAAACAACCATATAATGGCGATGTGTCGAAATTATGAATTTTGGCACATCGCTTTGTTTTATATACGGACATAGAGAAGAGAGAGGAGAGAGGAGAGAGAGGAGAGAAATCAGGAAGTCAGAATGATCAAGATGGCACTAATCCGAATGCCCGGGTTATGACCCGGATGGATCATGATGACACAATAAGACGAAGCTGCGTCGCAAAATCACGACACTGCTTCGTCATTATGGGATATCATTGCCTTTCAGGCAAAGGCGGGATTATCTCTTTTCCGGTTCGTTGAGTTCATAGAATCGAACCCAGTCGACAAGCATCTCGACAGGAAGACCAGCGGGGTCGACCGCACCTACCCAATTGCCACCGAGCTGCATGTCGATCAGCAGGTAGTAGGGAGCCTCGGGGAAAGGGAACTGACCCTCAAGTTCAGTCTTTATGCGGGGATATGTGAATGTGTGGGTGTCATTGATGAAGAAACTGAGTGAATCGTCATACATTTCCACGGCATACACATTGTAGTCGTCAGGTTTGATCGTGCCGGTGCTGTAATGAGGCGGCTCGTTGTCCTTCTTGAGCTCGAGAGTGTAATATGAATGAACGGTCTGATATGCGAAAGTGTCGGCGCTGAGGCGTTCCATTATGTCGATTTCGCCTCCCTTAGGCCACTGGCTGTTGGGATATGCGGGATCGGGGAGCATCCATATTGCAGGCCATGAGCCCTGGCAGTGGCCAAGCTTCGCGCAAATTTCGATTCTGCCATTGCCGAACGATTTCTTTCCCTTGGTATATACTCCACCGGTAAGATATGCGGCCGTATCGGCCGATCCCTCATAGTTCCTGATGCCGTGCAGCACCAGATTGCCGTCGCGCATGGAGTAAACCGTGTCCTCGGTTGTCATGTAGTTGTTCCAGTCGGATTCGCCGCGCGGTATGCGCACCCATACATTTGTATCGAGGCTCTCACCGTCGAAGGTTTCCTCCCAGACGAGGTTCCATTTCTCGGGAGCCTCAGCCTTTTTCTGGCTGCACGACACAGTCGAGCCTATAGCCAGGATCGCCGCAGCAGCAGTAAAAAGAAGTTGTTTCATCTTACAAGTAACTCTTAAAAAAATTAGTTGAAACTATTAAACTCATCAGTGACCCGCGACACGCTGCGGGTTACTGATTGAAATCAGTCAGCAGATAATTCATGATTCAACGGTCGCCGGAAAGTCCGGCATTGCACAAATTTAGTTAAAATCATCAAACTATCATCCCTACGAAATAAAAATAATCAAGAGATTGTCCTATAGTATGTTTGATTTTAACACAAAGAAATAGACATGGACTTCTTTCTATCCCCTCAAAGGTCTTTTCGGGCGGTTTTCGTCAGGTTTCATCGGTCACGATGCCCGCATCGCTTCCTCCTCAACTCACGCAAATCTATCCGAGTATCGGTCTATAGCGGCGCAGGGATGGACAACATGCGTCGGATCACCCGCCGCCATAGCGTGAAGGTGGCATATCTGATCACTACCAAGAACCAGAACGACTGACGCCGGCCGACTGTCTCCCGCCACGCGTCACTATTTTTCAGTAAGGAAAGTGGATGTGGCGTCCACAGCCATCTCAAAAGCGCGCTGCTGGCCGGGAACGGTGATGAACAGATGTACGGCGGAGGGCAGGATGCTGTGGCAGACCTCCACGCCCGCCTCCCGAAGCCGAGAGGCCATGTCGACAGCCTGATCGCGGAGTATGTCACGGCCGGCACTGACCATCATCACCGGCGGAAGCTGCGCAAGCGATCCGGAGGCGGCACAGAAGGGCGACAGGAGCGGATCTCGCGCGTCGGCTTCTCCGGCATATGCCTCGTTGAAAGCGTCCATAATCTGACTGTCGAGTCCGTAGCCCGATCCGTAGGCCTTCCAAGACTCAGAGCGGTCGCTCCACGCTTTTACGACCGGATAGAACAGGACGAGAGAGCGCAGCGCATCGGCCGGGAGCCGTGCGTCGCCTGCCGACCGTCCGGAAACGATGGCGAGAGCCGCCGCCAGAGCGAGGTTGCCGCCGGCACTGTCGCCGCCAAGCGATATGCGCCCGATGTCGAACCCATAGGTCCCGGCATTGGCCAAAGCGAAGCCTACGGCCTCAAGCGAGGCATCGAGCGCGTGAGGAAAGGGATAGCGCGGCGCGAGCGGATAATCAACAGCCAGCACGGCCACACCCGCCCGGCGCGACAGCTCGGCACAAAACCGCGCGCAACTGTTGATGCTGCCGAAACACCAGCCGCCGCCATGCAGATAGATCAGCACCGGAAGCCGGGCACTGCCGGATGACGCGGGTCTATAAAGGCGGTAGATTTCCGAAATATCGGTGGAAACTACATCGGCGGGGATCTGCGGCGGCGCGTTGCGCGACGCTCTGACAGCCTCGAGCGCAGCATCATCGCCTGCCATGGCACGTCTGACGGCCTCTTCCTGACGCTTCTGAAGTCCCTCGGGCAACGAGCGCAAAAAAGCGTCGGCCTCACGGGCCAGAACGGTGTCGACACTCAACGTGTCGGCGCAGGCGGGGCGTGATGCCGCCATACTGACGGCTGAAGAGACGGAAATAGCTGCAGCGATGGCCAACAGATATGCAGAAAATTTTCGGGGCATAGGCGTCAATATAGATTAGAGCGGCAAAGATAGGCAAAAACCTCAGAACTATCGACACCCGGCAGACAGACGTTGAAAACCGCAATGACAGCGCCCACTGTGATCAGGGCAAAAATTCATGGCGCAGTGTGACAGAATAGTCGCCTTTCACATTGCGCCATGAGGGTTATTCGGCATTGTTTTTCAGCCACTCCGTACGGATCTTGTCGGGCAAATGCGTCACCTTGAAACCGGAGAATGTGGCGTTGAATCCATCACCGTCGGGACTGGCCGCGAACATTCCGATCTTCATGGGGCGGCAGGATTCCATCCACGCATTGCGCATCATGTGATATTCCTTGTCGTCAAATGAATAGAAAATTTCCACAGCATCAAGCCGACGCACAGCCTTGATCCATATCGCCTCTACCGGACGATCAAGAGCGATGACACTCCAGTCGGATGTGCGATGGGTGACTACAGTGCTGAGATTATACTTTCCATCGACATACTCTATCCCAGCCTTGATATAGTTCTCGTGGTCGATACGCAACATCAGTCCGGCCTGATCGAAACGCACCTTATAGTCGCCCGTGACCTTCACTTTGGCCTCGAATTCGCCTCCGTATTCGGCATAATAGAACGGAGCGTCGTCGACTGTAAAACCATAATGGGAGATTCTCCAGTAGTCGCTTCCGGGCGTCACCGCCATGGTGAGATCGTTGCCGGATATGTGCCATTGCGACGGCTCGTTGAACCAGTTCATTTTCTCAAGCGTCTGTGCCGAAGCCGGCTGAAAAGGGAGCATTGCAAGCAATGCGAGCAGTTTCGTTTTCATATAAGTAACTCTCCAAAATTAGTTGATATTATCCAACTCATCAATAGCCCGTGGCTTCATGATAACCATGTTTATTGTTAACTTTGCAAAGTTAATACGCGAATAAACAGACTGCAATGGCTAAAAATAACCATTTTTACTTATGGAACGACCATTGAAGCAACTTGACCGGCTGCTGCGTCAGTCACCGGCCGAACGCCACGAAAACTTGTTTGAAGCAGCCATGGCGCAGGCGCGGTCATTGGCCACTCTGGAAAATGTCGTGGCGGTGATCAGCGACATGACAAGAAACGAGAGCCGCATCATAGCGGGCGGCTTTGCCAAAACACTCGGACTGGACGGGTATGAACATGAGAATTCAATCTGGGAGAGCCGAATACTGTCGATGATGACCGAAGAGCAGCAGGAGGCAAAGGTGATAGCCGAGCTGCGGTTTTATCACCTCATGCGACATCTGCCCAAAGCGCGACGGCAACAGCACTGCCTGATCAGCCGGCTGCGCATGCACACCCACGACGACAGATGGGTGGATGTGATGCACAGGATGTATTATGTCCATGACCCGGCGTGTGACAATGTGCTGTATGCGATATGCCTCTACGGGCCGATGATGTTTGACTTCAAGGGGAGCAGCTATATGGTGGACATGACCACCGGCATCCGCGAAGAGCTGTCGGCGGAGGCCAACGGCGCTGTGCTCAGCCGCCGCGAGCGTCAGGTGCTGTCGTTGATCGATGAAGGGATGAAGAGCGTGGAGATAGCCCGGAGGCTCAATATAAGCGTCCACACCGTAAGCCGTCACCGTCAGGAAATATTGGCCAAACTTCAGGTTAAGAACTCGATCGAGGCTTGCCGCCGGGCAAAAGCCATGAAGCTGATATGAGCGACGGATTGGTGTGTTAACGATGCGACTAAATCAGCAAAGTAACTCTTAAAAGCTACACGCCATCGTCTGAAAGCAAAAATCACTCGAACAAATCTCAAAAATCACTCGCAGCTGATTTTTGCAAGTTACTTATTTTGTATATTTTTGTGGAAAATCTCAAAAGACCATGATACGATCATCCATACTTCGCTTTGTCGCCATGACGTTTTTCGGCGTGTTTGCTTCCGTGGCATCCGCCCAGTGGAATACCGTGCCGCCCGACGCCGTGGTGCCCGACTGGCGGTCGGAAGTGCCTATTGCCGTACACCCCGACACCTCACTTGTGAATCTCTACGAACGCGCATGGGAGATCGCTTCGGGACGCGTGCGCCGCGGCCCCGAGGGGATGGTGGCGTCGCCATATCTCGACGAGAACTGCTATGACGACCAGATATGGATCTGGGACGGATGCTTCATGGTGATGTTCTCCAAATACGCCCCGAATGCGTTTCCGGGCAAGGAAACACTAATGAATTACTACGCACCTATCCACGACGGCGCCCCGAGTCCGCTGCGCATACATCTGCGCGACAATCCCCCGCTGTTTGCCTGGGTAGAGAAGGAAAACTACCTGTTTACGGGCGACACAGCCCAGATCGACATGGTGGTCCGCGACAAACGCTATCTGCAGAAGCACTACGACTATTTCAACTCGCTCCAGTGCGGCGAGCGCAACGACGAGCTTTCGACGCAGCCGATCAGAATCACCGTGCGCCGCGACTCTCTCGGAGAGATCATAGGCTATTCATGGCACGGAGGAGCCTCCGGCATGGACAACACTCCACGCGGCCGCGACTGCGGAGGCTATCAGGGAGCATTGTGGATCGACGCCATAAGCCAGCAGGCTCTGGCGGCCACCAACATAGCCGATCTGTGCCGTCTTCGCGGCGACACTGCTCAGGCTTCGGCGTGGCAGAAGGAGTTCGAGCGGCTCCGCAAGGTGGTCAACGACCGCTACTGGGATGAACGCGACGGCTATTACTACGATGTGAATCTTGCCACTGGCGAGCCCTCGCGCGTGATGACTCCGGCATCGTTCTGGGCCATGCTGGCCGGCATTCCCGACTCGACACAGGCATCAAGAATGGTGGAACGTCTGCGGTCGGAAGCATTCATGGGCGGTGAAAGGCCATGGAACTCGCTTTCGCGATCGGATCAGGACTTCGATTCGGTGACCGGCAACTACTGGCGCGGCGGCATCTGGCTGCCGATCGTCTACATGGGATCGAAGGCTCTCGAACGCTACGGCTATTGCGAGCTGGCCGACTCTCTGGCCGAGAGAGTGGTGAGAATGCAGGCACGGATCTATGAGCAGACCGAACCCCACACAATATGGGAGTGCTACAGCCCGGTAGCCGACGGGCCTTCGACGGAACACGGCCACCGTGTGCGTCAGGAATTCTGCGGATGGTCGGCCCTGGGCCCGATATCGCTTTTTATCGAAAACATAATGGGCTTCCGCAAAGCCGACGCACTCAGCCGCACTCTGACATGGGACATCAAGGCCTCAAACGGCACTCACGGGCTGCGACGCCTGCGGTTTGGCGACGTGGAGACATCACTTGTCTACGACGCCCCCACCAATTCTATTGCAGTGAGCGCCAACCGACCCTATACCCTCGTGGCCCGCGGCCGAAGCATACCCGTAGCCGCCGGCGAGAGCACCATCAGCCTCTAAGCGCTACCTCGACACTGCATCGGGATCGGGAGAAAGAGCCCTATGATTCCCACAACAAACGCAGGAGACTGTGTCAATCACAAGGTTCAATAATTTTCCATTCGGTCTATGAGCTAAGAAAGATTTGAACCCGACGGGGATTCCGACTCTTTTACAGCAGTCCTAAACATGCTGACATTGTGTTAAGTTTTTCCCGATAAGCCGTCATCATATCCTTCGGCAAAAAGGATTCCTCGATGAGGGCATACCACTTAGGCAATGTCTTGGCAAACTTCTTGAAAAGATTTTCGATGGCTTTTTCATCCATTCCGCTGTCAAGCATTGCCTTTTCAAAGTCAGCTCTTTTTATCTTTTTTTTCTTGCCATTCAGAGTCAGTGCCAGCTCCTCATCATCTTCAGGCATCACGATTGAGGTGGACAGGAGGTCATAGGCAGGAGTCAGCATATAGTTGTCTGCCGGACGGTAAAGTGAGAAGTTCTTCAGGTGCATGTCGGCATTACCCGTCAGCCATGAGAAAACCACTACCTCCCAAAAGTTGACAACATCCAATAGCGGAGCCGCCGAGTATTGCTTTATCAATTTCGCAATACGCTCGTATGAACCTTTATATTTATCCTCGGTCAGACGCTCCGACAACTGGCACATATCCTCCATAGCAATCTTGTCGCCATTCTTGGTGCGATCAACGCGGTGGGTTATGTAGCAGAGTTCGCCATCGGCAAAGCGAATCAGCGAATGTGGCACAGTTTTGATTCCTGCCGCTTCCGCCAAATGCATAGTCAGGTCTTCATTCTCCGGAAGATTGGCAAAACGGTCGGTCTGAGGTTTGAGGATAAACCGTCCCCACAGCCCGACAATGGTGAAGCGTTGCGGCTCTCCGGCATGGCCCCTTGTAATGTCAAGCGACAGTTTTGCCTGCGCACCGGTCACAGTGGTGCTTGCAGAAACAATCTCCCGTGCCAGCTCCTTGATATTGGCTCTGGTATATGGAAGCACCGGAACGGTTGTCGATTCAAATATTTTGCGAGCGCACGACTTATGATAATCCACCTCGCCATCAGCGAGCGGTTTATAGCAATATAAACAATTCATAATTCATAATGCATAATGCATAATTACTTAGAATTAAATGTTGATTTTACTATTGAAGTAAGAATTTTAAGTAATTCTCGACAATCAGTGAGAATGCTGTCTTTCTCAGCGTTTGACAAGTACTCTGATTCACCTAATAGCTCAATCCAATATTCAGATTCGCTGGCTTCTTTCAAAGCAATATTCATTTTTGCTCCAAAATCCTGCTTACTTTGACCTCTTATTGCCTCTTTGACATTTGCACCAATGCTTGTTCCGCTACGTAATAATTGTTTAGATAAGACATACTCTTTTTTATCTTCACACAAGTAGCGATAAAGCTTTATAACCCTTAATGCAAATTGCTTGCTTTTATGCACAATTAAATTATCTTCAGACTGTTTCATCTTTGCGTTATGTTTTGTCATTATGCATCGTGCATTATGCATTGAATAGAGACATTGCCGATGCAATCCTTGCAACAGGCAAGGAGGAGTGAAAATCTGTCACGGTCAGATATTTTCCAGCTCTGCTCAGCTATGTCAAGAAGCCACCCTTCCGGTATCAGTCCATCGAAGAATGGAAATAGCACCTTATCGCGATATGGCTTTTCTCTCAATGGCATTGTCAGGCTCACAGCCTCAGCCTTGTCAGATTTCAGATACTCTGAATCATATTTGAACCCATAGCCCATATCGTCTTCAGTAAGCACTCCGGCAAGGCTCTTTCCTACATAAACTTCTGCCTGTTTCATGATTCGGAAATTTTACCCGGTGTCATGACGGCTCCGAACAGAGCCAACACCTGATTAACCTTGTCAAGCCGGAGGGTTTCCTTACCTTGTTCAAGTTCACGAACAAAACGCAGACCTACCCCTGACTTTTGGGAAAGATCAACCTGTGTAAGCCCGAATTGTTTACGCATCTCTTTCACATATTTTGCCAACTGAGTCATAAAATATACCCTTTTGGGTGCAAAGATAATAAATATATCTCAAACTACACCACAAAGGGTATAAAATAATGCAGTTTCTTTTTCCCAGTCATCATGTCCATTGCCCCCCCCTTACTACGCCACGGCTGTAAACCAGTTTGGTTTGGTTCGGGCTCTATATATGCCCGACTAAACCTATATAAACGAGGCTAGGCCAGAAAAAGTATGCTTGGGTGCAGAGTTGGGTGTAATGAGAGCCGAGACGCCGCCACGCAGCGTTAAGAATATACAAAAACACCCAATTTTACATTCTTGGGTGTAAAATTGGGTGTTTATTTTGCAATTTGCTGATTTTCAGCATTTATCGCAGAGAGAGAGGGATATGAAACTATAGTATAATGAGGTTTTATAGATAATCAATAATGCTGATACAATCCTTATTTATCAACTAATTACAATAATATATGATAAAGAAAATTAAATTTGAGTTTCCTTGATTGAATGAAAATTTGTATGTAATTTTGTATGGGTAAAATTGAGACAACCTCAAATACATACAAAAGAATCGTTCATGGATAAATACAAGCATCGCGTCAGTTTCCGATTGGAGAAGCGTAAAGATAAAAATGGAAACTTCCCGGAGGAAATGCCGATAAATGCCGACATTACTTTTGGCGGCATGCGTATATGGTATTACTCCGGGTATCGGATTGCCCCGGCAAAATGGGATGAAAAGGCTCAAAAAGTGAAGCGCAACAACTTCAACAGTGATGATGTGTCTGCCTCAGACATTAATCAACGGCTGATTAAGATTGCGTCTGCCGTTGACGATGCTTTTGCTCAATTAGAGCTGAGAGAGGAAGAGGCTACTCCGGCCACAGTCAGAGAGGAAGTAAAAAAGATACTCGATGAAGAGAGGTGCACCCGACTGACAGTATGCCAGACTTATGATATTCTTATTGATGAAAGGGAAAAAGAAATAAAAGAGACTCCTGCCACCGCTCAATGGTCAAAAGGTACGCTGACAAAGCATAAGACCATGCGGAAGCATCTGTCGGGTTTTCGAGCCACATTATATTTTGAAGACATCAACGATGAACTGCTTGCAAAGTTTGAGCTGTACCTAATCGGCAAGAGGCTCTCCAACAGCTATGTGTTCAAGTCCATGAAGGATATCAAGACTTTCCTTAACTGGGCCACTAAAAAGGGCTATAACCGCAATATCAAATACCAAAGCTATCAGCAACGTTTCCATGATGAGACAACTTCCGATACAGCAGTAAATCATTTCGCTCTTACTCCGGAGGAATTACAGTCCATTATGACTTTTCCTACCCATAGGCAAGCTATTGATCGGGCAAGGGATGTGTTTGTGTTCTGCTGTTTCACAGGGCTAAGGTTCTCGGAAGTTATGGCCTTAAAAAGGTCAAATATGGATGGGGATATACTTGATACGACAGCGCAGAAGACCAGACAACGAAAAAGAATTCCCCTTGCAGAAGACGCCATGCGTATTTTATCAAAATACCCAGCCGCACCTGATGAGGACGATCCGAGAATATTTCCCAAAATATCAAATCAAAAATTCAATTCACATCTAAAAGAAGTCGGGAAACTTGCCGGAATGACAGGCGATTGGATTATAGAAACACAAAACGGACGCTCTCGGACACGAACCACTGTAAAGAAATATGAGGCACTGGCCTCTCACTGCGCCCGAAGAACCTTTACAACCCTTTGTCTCCGTAAAGGAATGTCACCGGAGGATATTCGCGCAGTCACAGGGCATACTACGGCCAACATGATGATGAAATACGTCAAATTTGACGACGAAAGCAAGAGGGAAAAGATGAATTTTCTCAACAACAGCCATAGTCACGGTGTTGAAACCGTCTTTGACCATGCCATTACCGATGATGAAAGAATTCGTCTTGGCATACCGACGCGTGAAGCTTATCTTGAAATGTTCGAAGGCGATACTGCCTCCGTCAATGCTCACCTCGCAGTCCTCGCTCATATCCGTGGCAACCTCGATGACCGCGCCAACTACATCAAGCGTCTTCCCACAGATAAACTCAACG
>Ga0137306_100807_pt1 | contig 37939 bp, 33 predicted proteins | sample Inofroosms_March_FD_97187 | JGI IMG/M metagenome (GOLD analysis project Ga0137306, IMG submission 97187) | Mouse cecal microbial communities from Vienna, Austria - N-Acetylneuraminic and N-Acetylglucosamine D2O microcosms_March | ecosystem: Host-associated > Mammals > Digestive system > Large...
TGCTTTATTACTTTTCCGCAGTGATACGTGTATTCCCCGATCTGCCTGTTTCGGGACTTTTCTATGATATCCTCCACCGCATCAGATATTTTCATTGACTGTAGGCCCGGGTTCCATTTTCCCAGCAACTGGTTAATCCGCATCTTTTTTAAGGGGATCTTCTTACTTCCCCAACTCCGTTTCGGGAACACATCTTCCTCTTTCTCCCCAAGCGCATCCAATACAGCCTGAAATTCTTCCTTCCCGCTCTCATAAGGATACCCCATTTCCAAATAAGCATAGATATGCCACACCGCTTTATCCAGATACCTTGCATCATCTGTTGTCTCATACTTCTCCCTAAGCCAGACGATGCTCTGCTTCAACACCTCTTTACCTGACAATCCAAGGGCTTCTATGTTATCAAGCCCCAGTTTAATCACCTCTACCTCCACACTATTGTATCTCATCATATTCTACTCCTTTAATAACCTAATCATTTGAATAAGCGATCCGATCTGTAAACTACATCCACTCCGATAAGATATTCCACCTTCTATTTCCATATGCGCTTTTCTCCATTATTGCTCGAATACTATATCTTCTTCTGCCTTCGCATATACATCCAACTGATTCTCAATATCCAATTGGTTAACCAACCAGCCACGTGCCATACACATCTTGATAAAATCATTAATACGATTTACACCATTCATTTCCTTCAATGTTACAACTACTCCAAATTGAAGTGGTTCTTTTCTTCTCTGCAAGCGTTCTTTCGTATTTATCTTAAGTCCCCAAAGACCAAAATCATATGCTTTCCTTGGTATTCTTCTTTCTTTAATCTCTTCACTAATATGCTTGATATTATCCCATTTTCGATACATTTTTCTTGCATCTTCTTCATAAAGAGTAATAAATTTATCTTCAGATTGCTGGTTATTATCTATTGGTTTTATTTTAACTTTTCTGTTTTCGACAACAACTCTGCCAAAGTGTATATCCATTTCAGTGCTTGTATAATCGACACCCTGATTGCGATCACACTGTGGAAAATATACTAATGTTGCTCTTGCATAAAATGGATGTGCATTATCTACAATCGGTACTGGCAGGTTATATGTATATGTCTCATATTCCTCTGATGCACCAGTCAAAATAAAACGTATCTCATCATTCGATGATTTCATAATATCACTAATATGTTTTGGAACAACTCCATAACCGATACTATGTGAAACATCATCTTTCCTATTCCATCCCGCAGCAGCATCAATCAATAATGCTTTCGCAACTTCTCTACTCAGTCCCATAATGTAAATTAAATATGCCAGTTTTCTTGAAATCCACGGCGCTGCAAATGATGTTCCGCTTACATATGCTGCCCCCATATCATCACGACATACAACCATTTTATCCTTATAGCCTGAACCGTCTCCACCATAATAACTGATATCAGGCTTATGAAAAAAAGATAATACAGGACCAACTCTAGTATAAGATGCTGGTTTTCCTCTAAAATCTACAGCATTAACTACTAAAGAATTCAATGAATCTGCTGGCGATCCAATTTTCATATCCTTTTTTGTTTCACCATCCGGAATATTCGTCCCTGCAACAACAAAAATAACATCATACTCACTTTGTATATGGTCAAGTTCTGCTGCCTCTGGAGAAATAAAATTAGGCTTGATTTCGAGTTTGGAACCCAATGATAAATTCCATACTTTAATATCTCTATTTGAGGCAACAATATTTCGTATCATTTTTAACACGGTAAATGAACTAAAACCTCTATGTGTTGCGACGCCAAAATGACGTACTCGGAATCTGCCACACCCATCATCAAGTGCCGGATTACCCCTGGGACCATCTACAATGATATAACTTACTTCTGTCCCATGCTCATAATCTTTTGCAGTCAATGGAATATTCGGATCAAGTAAATTTCTATATTCCACCCACTCATGAAAATACACCTTTTCATTAAATTGTGTATCAATAACTCCTATTACAGGTTCGTTGGTCGGATGGGTAATCAAGCTTTCTTCATTACTAATTTCCGCCTTATCCTCCAACACCTCGTCTCTCGTAAGCTGAGAAAAATCAGTGACACTCATCGCAATCAGATACGAAGCACGATTATACAGCAGTTTCGCTTCATCCGGATTAAGTCTTAATGTAGTGCCATCAATTATACGTTCATCAACAATATGAATTCCAAACTTTGACAACAATTTCTTCGTTTCAATCCCGGTCTGATAAATTGTTATGATAGACTCCTCTGTTATCTCTTCTGTAGCTCGGTCAATATCAAAACATTCAACGTAAAATCCATCCACCACAGTGTTTAAAAAATTGGATTTAGGAAATTCACTAAGTCTATCCGCCGGTGTCTCTGCTATCTTTTCTGTTTCCTCGTTAGTAATAATACCATTAAAATATTGTTCAATAACAGATATTGTTTCACTCAAAACTTCGATTGCTTTTTCAATCGCTTTAAGCGAAACATAATGGGTAAATACATGTTTTTGTATCTCTTTACCGTCCTCGTCTGGTTCCCAGATAAACTTAGCTCCTCTAATAGATTCCGCAGGAGATTTACTATTCTCAGACAACAAAATCTTCAATCTATTACTCTTTGCAACAATATGTGTATAGTGTACGCTAACCAAAGCTCCACTAATATCTGTATTTGTTTTCCAGTATTGCAAAATTCTTTTCAATTGCTCAGATAATTCAATAAGATGTAACGAAGACACACTTTTTCCCTTCGGAAGTTTCGGCGATCCCGGTCTGGAGCTATTAGATCTTTGTTCAAATCTTCCTTTTAATTGTAAAATGTTATTCATTCACTACACCTTCCTTCAAATCTCTTGCAATACTACTTTTTGATCTTCCAACCAGTATTTCTATTTCTCTGACTGTAAATTTCTGGCTCTGAAGTTTTTTTAAATCTACCGGTTTTTCATTGCAGACTGCATAGTAAAGCCTTCTAAAATAGTCCATACCATCACTTGGATTGCTAAATGCAACGGACGTTTTAATCAAATTTTTCAGTTCCCCCGGATATGGTATCTGTGGCATTAGTTTCATTATTTTACGGAACAAGCGGATATCTCTATTTGCCAGTTTTAATTTATCAAGATATCGATCCAACATCTTCTCTGCAATCGAAAGAAGATCTTCCCTGGTATATCTGTCAAAATCAATGACTGAATCAAATCTTCTAATTAATGCTTTATCAAAGTATTTATAAAGATTAGTTGTAGCAACTAAAACTACATTTTCATTCATCCGGTCAAATTCTTTCAACATGGCAGAGGTTGCCCGCCCCATTTCCCGCAGATCATTCTGATTCGTTCGATCTAAAGCCAAAGCGTCGATTTCATCAAACATAACAATTACCTTATTCGGTTGAACGAAACTATTTATTTCCTTGAACAACATGGATAAATTCTTTTGTGTCTGTCCCAGCTTACTATCAATCACTGCTGAAAAGTCCACCATAAAAATTTCTCTATTCAATATTCGTGCAAGTTGCTTAACTGCCTCCGTCTTTCCTGTTCCTGGTGCCCCCTGAAACAAAAACTTATTAATTCCAATATGATGTTCAATTGCATTTACTACGCCCAATAAATCACTGGTAATTACATCCGGAAGTAACAGCATATCTTCCTTCCCACCAATTTTTTCAAAAAAGGGAGAAGCATTCTCCGATATCTGCGGTACAAACGTATTCACATTGGACAATAAGGACATAATATACTCTGAAAGCTGATAATCTCCAGAAGCATCAAATCCTTTAGCGATTTCATAAGCTTCATTCCGAAAGCCCGCATCATTCTTTTCCGTATAATATTTTATTAAGCTTATCACATTTTTTTTCTTCATGATACGCACTCTCCTTCTCATTTTTCTCTATGTTCTAATCATAACGCTTTGGGACATTTTTGTCAATACTGGGACAATAGACAAAAAAATCAAAAGAGCATTTACGCACAATCTTGTAAATGCTCTATAAGGGGACAATGTGACTCTCAAGAATCACATTGTCCCCTGTTTTGGACTATCTATTGAAACTACTTTATTTAATTGTTACTGTGATTGTTTTTTTCTTACCGCTGCCGTCTGTTGCTGCCGCAGTAATCTTAACCTTCCTGCCTTTTCCTGCTTTCAGTGCAGTCACCTTTCCTTTGCTGTTAACCTTTGCATACTTCGTGTTGCTGCATGTCCATTTCAATTTCTTATTTGCCTTTTTCGCTGCTGAAACCTTTGCTTTTAGCTGTAGCTTCCAGAGCCTTAACCTGGGCGTCTGCCTCTGCCTGGGTTGCTGTCTCGTTATCCAGTACTTTCCCCGCTTCTGCTATTGCTTTCGTGAGTGATGCAAAGCTTTCTGCTGTATAACCGTCTGCCTTTATCGCTTTCGCCTCATTATACTTCTTTAGCAATGCATCTTTATTGACCGTTTTCTTCACCAGCTTCCGAAGCGCATCACTGAGCTGATAGGTTGCTTCGTCTATTTCTGACTGCGTGGCATCGGCATTTTCAGCCACCTTTTTTACGGCTGCAAGCGCCTCCTGCATTACTGTCCAGCTTTCCGCTGTATACTCCGCCTCTTTCCTTTCATTCGCACGGTCGCCGCATTAAGTCCTGACTTATCCGCTCTTGACAGCTTCTCGAGCGCCTCTCTGAGCGCCGCTGTCGCCGCATTTACTTCATCCTGCGTAACTGTATCGCTTGTCACTGCCTGGTTCGCCGCCTCAAGCGCCCTCTGGAAAGCTTTCCAGCTTGATGCTGTATAATCGGTTTCCTTCATATCTTGTGTACGGGCAATGGCTGCAATTAAAGCATTTTTATTAACCGTTTTTTCCGCATCCAGCTGCCGGATTGCCTCACTGAGCTGACGGGTTGCCACATCTATTTCAATCTGTGTAGCATCGGCATTTTCCTCTACGGTTCTGGCATCTGCCAGGGCATCCTGCATAGCCTTCCACTCATCTGCCTTGCCTGGATAGTCTGTTTCCTTTTTCTCGCCGGCGCGTTCGATTGCTGCCTTTAGTCCCGACTTGTCAATCCTGGTCTGTTCCAGTAAATTAAGCGCCCTCCTGAGAGAAACTGCCGCCTCATTCACTTCCTCCTGTGTCGCTGTGACGCTCTCCATAATCTGATTCGCCTCTGCAAGCACTTCCTGCATCTGTGACCAGCTGGATGAAGGATAATCGCTTCCCTTCAGTCCATTTGCCCTTTCAATTACAACACTCAGCGCATTCTTATTGATTGTTCCTTCCGGATCCAGGTGTCTGAGCGCTTCGCTAAGCTGACGGGTTGCCTCATCTACATCTACCTGCGCTGCATCTGTATTCTTCATCATCTCCTCAGCCGCCGCAAGTGCGTCCTGCATGGCCTTCCACTCATCTTTCTTGTCCGGATAATTCTCTTCTTTTCTTGCATATGCACGGTCAATCGCGGCCTTCAGTCCGGATCTGTCCACCCTGTTTAATGCTGCGAGCGCATCCCGGAGTGCATCTGTCGCTTCATTTACCTCTGTCTGCGCAGCCGCCTCATCTGCTGCTGCCTGGTTGGCTTTCGCAAGCGCATCCTGCAGAACTCTCCAGCTGGATATTGTGTAATCGGTTTCTTTTAGATTTGCCGTACGAGCTATCGCTGCACCTAATGCATCCTTTTTAACTGCCTTTCTCTCCTCCAGATTCCGAAGTGCTTCGTTAAGCTGAAGGGCTGCTGCATCCACTTCCTTCTGTGTAGCATCTGCATTCTCCGTTACTTTCTTTGCCGCTGTAAGTGCCTTTTGCATCTCTGCCCAGCTTATTCTTGTGTAATCTGCTTCCTTCCTCTCGCCTGCACGCCTGATTGCATCATCCAGACCTCTCTTGTCTGCCCTTTGTAATCCGGCAATTGCATCTCTGAGCGCTATTGCTGCCGCGTCAACTTCCTCCTGTGTAACGGTATCACTCTCCATTGCCTTGTTTGCCGCTGCAAGCGCCTTCTCCAGCGCCGCCCAGCTAACTTCTGTGTAATCAGACTTATTCAGATTTTCCGTCCGGTTAATCTTCTTTACACTTACAACAAATGTATCCGAAGCTGTTTTTCCATTCTCTGTGAACGTCCTGAGATGCATTGTAATCACTGATCACTTTATCAAGAGCTTTCTGATGTCCCTCTGTCTCCCAGTAATACCAGATGGTTACTTCCTTCCCGGCTTCTGCCTCCTGCTTTCCCGAATCTGAACCCTCTGACTCTGTCCCGCCTCCGGAACCGCCGCTGCATCCTGCAAGCAGACCCACACTTAACATTGCTGCCATCAAAACAGATACTACTTTTCTAAGCTTCATCGCTTTTTCCTCCTCTTTGTTTTTTTCTTTTTGATGATCTTAGTTTATATCAGAAAAGCCGGTTGCGAAACGGGACATTTCTATAAAAGGTAGACATATCTAAACTACTTATGCGATTTTCTATATTCTGCCGGGGAATATCCTGTACACTCCCGGAATACCCTGCTAAAATATTTGCTGTCCGCATATCCTACCTCTCTTGCCACCTCATACTGCTTTTTCTGAGTTCCGATCAGAAGCTCCTTTGCCTTGCTGATTCTGTAATTTTTCAGATAACTGCTGTATGTTTCTCCCACCTCCCTGTGGAACTGCATACTTAAATATTCCGGAGTCACATTCAGCTTTGCGGCAATCTCATCCAGTGTGATACCGGACTGGTAAAATTCATGGATCATGCTCTTTACTCTCCTTACCGTAAGATGGGCAATGGCATCCTCATTTTTTTTATTCATCTTCACCTTCTGCATCAGTCCCTCCAGCGCTGCCTTAAGCTCCGTAAAAAGCTTCGCTCCCATTACCTGATCCAGAATGCTCTGCTGGTTCAGATTTCCATAATCCAACATGTCAATCTCCTTCGTAATATTGATAACCGCCCAAATAAAACGTACATAACACTCCTTCATATCCCGGGGAGTATAAAGCTTTCCTTCAGAAAAATACCTGTGAAAGCTTTCAATTACCTTTTTGACACGCTCCGGCTCACCAAGACAGATCTCTGCCTTGAAACAGTTTTCCAGCTCAATGGGGTAGATGCATACCGAAGTCTGTATCTGCAGGATCTTCGGATACGCGATCAGTACATCCTGCCCCAGCGTGAGGTTCCAGTCCATGTAACTGTAAAGAAGCTCAAACTTCTCCTGAAGGTCTCTGAAGTGATAGACCACGATCAGCAGCGCCTGCTCATAATCTGCCCTGATCATACAATACTCCATATCATCCCTCTGACTCAGAAGACTCGCCCATACCTTCTCTGCCCTGCCGGAATCCGCCCCATAATCATTTCCAAGATAGATACAGATTTCCACAAGCTCCTGCCCGGCATCCAGTCCATACCGGTTCATCAGATACATTTTTACCTCTTCATCCGGCTCCAGCTGCCCGTACAACACAGCTCCCAGAATCTGCTCCAATGTCCCCAGAGTCTCTGGCTGCAGCCTTCTCTCCTTCTCAATCTGAATCTTTATGGTATTCATTGCCCTTGAAAATTCATCCACCGACACTGGCTTTAGCAGATATTCCGTAACTCCCAGCCTGATTGCCTGCCTGGCATATTCAAACTCCGAATATGCACTCAGCACGATCACCTTTGACTGGATCCCATATTCCCGCACCTTCTCCAGCATCTCCAGACCGCTCATGTCCGGCATGCGGATATCCGTGATAACAATGTCCGGTTTTTCTCTCTTAATGAGTTCAAGTCCGGCCGTCCCATCTTCTGCCTCTCCTGCCGCCTCAAAATTTCCCTCCAGCAGCCCAAGAAGCCCTGTAATGCCCTCCCTGATTCTATCTTCATCCTCTACTACTATTACTCTCATAGCTCCGCATCCTCCACAGTAACTGGTATCTTAATCTGCACTCTTGTAAACTCCTCTTCACGGCTCTTAATCACAATATCTGCCTTGTCGCCATAGTATAGATGAATCCGGTACAGTGCATTCCTAAGACCGATCTGATTTTTATCCCCCGAGTCCGTGAATTTCCACTGGTTCATCTTATTTGCAATCTGCTCTGGCATTCCCTTTCCATTGTCCTCTATCATAATTTCCAGTTCACCATCTGTATGTAAACTCACGGAGATCTTTAATATGGGCTTCCTTCTGATTCCCTTAAAGCCGTGAATAAAGCAGTTTTCTATAAATGGCTGGAACAAGAGCTTATGCACCTTAATATCCATGACCTCTGGCGGAAAATCCACATGACTTTCCATCCCGTCCCTAAGCCTGGTCTGCTGCAGAAGAAGATACTGCCTGAGCCACTCATACTCCTCCCGGATTGTCACAACCCCGTTGCTGTTGTCTATTCCATAGCGCAGAATCACCGCCAGGGCCGTGATTGCCCTGCTAATCTCAAACTCCTTTTTTCCAATTGCAATCCAGTTAATCGTATCTAGCGTATTATATAAGAAATGGGGATTTAGCTGGGCCTCAAGCGCCGTAATCTCCGCATCCTTTTTCTGACGATTCAGAAGCTTCTCCTTTTCCACTGATTCCACAAGCTTATCCATCGTCGTATTATACTGCCGGGCAATTACCTCAACCTCCTTCGCCATCCTGCCGTCAAGCCGTACCCTCCTGTCAAGCTGTCCCTCTCCGGCAGACTGCATGATCTTTACAACTGATTTGATTGATCCTGTAAGCCCCCGGCTGATCAATACAATCATCACAATCAGCGCCACAACCGAGCAAAGCAAAAGCGTAAAGATCATCCTCTGCTGCTGATTAATCTTCGCCATGACCTCCTCCTGGCTGGATACATTCACAATATCCCATCCCCGCTCCCTGTCACGGATATAATTAATCGAAACCGAATTCTCTCCAAACACTTTTTCCTGTCTTACAAATTCCTCATAATCCTTCCTTCTGCTATCATATCCAAAGTCCACGGAATTCCCTAACAGCTCTTTATTCCGGTAGGAAACAAGCTTTCCCTGCCAGTCTACAATAAAATTATATGCCGGCAGGCTGTTATCGCCGCCTGTACAGATCTGATCCAGCATCTTCTCATCAATGCTGAGAATTACCACCCCGATCTTCTCATTCCGCTTCTTAAAATCTACAATCCTGTGTCCAAGGTGAAACAAAAAATACTCCCCATTCGATGCCTTAACCGCATTTCCTGTGGACATGACACTGGTCTTGTTATTGTCCATCACCGTACGGTACAGCTCATCCTGGCTGATTTCCAGTCCTGGAATCCAGGAATTCCTTGTAGTTGCCCCAGTAATGGAGTCATAGAATACCATGGTACCGCTCTTGGTAATCACCGTTATATCCTTTATATAATCCTTTGCATAGAAATATCCCCTCAGAGCCCTTCTCAGCTGGTTCTTACTCACCACCAGCTCTTCCCCTGCATTAATTCTGTTGATCAGATTCACTACCTCATCACTGGAATAAATCTGATACAGAACATCCTCATAGGATTCAATGCTAATATCAAGTGTTGTCTTAGTCCTGTTCAAGTGATACCGCATCAGCTCATTGTTATTGTCATTCACTATTTTCGAAATATTATAGTAAGAAAACAGATTGATGAACACAATCGGGATTATAGATACAATAAGAAATGACACAGCAAGCTGCACTCCAAGGCTTTTTCTTCTCACAGGAATCCCCTCCCTCACATCATGATATATGTAAAATAACACATTTTTAAGAAAAAATTAAGGTGTGCGTAAAACGCACACCTCATATTTCCTTTTCCTTATAACTGAGGACCTGCTGAAACAAGTGCCTTACCTGCTTCATTTCCTTCATATTTTGAGAAGTTCTTAACAAATCTCTGTGCCAGATCCTTTGCCTTTGTCTCCCACTCAGAAGCATCTGCATAGGTATTGCGGGGATCCAGGATATTAGTATCTACACCCGGAAGCTCTGTCGGAACCTCAAAGTTGAAGTACGGAATCTTCTTGGTTGACGCCTTCAGGATATCTCCGCTTAAGATTGCGTCAATGATGCCGCGGGTATCACGGATGGAGATACGCTTTCCAGTACCGTTCCAGCCTGTGTTAACCAGATATGCCTTCGCGCCGCTCTTCTCCATTCTCTTAACAAGCTCCTCTGCATATTTTGTCGGATGCAGTTCAAGGAACGCCTGTCCGAAGCATGCGGAGAAGGTCGGAGTCGGCTCTGTGATACCACGCTCTGTTCCTGCAAGCTTAGCCGTAAATCCTGACAGGAAGTAGTACTGTGTCTGCTCCGGTGTAAGGATGGATACCGGAGGAAGCACACCAAACGCATCTGCAGACAGGAAGATTACTTCCTTTGCAGCCGGCGCAGCAGAAACCGGACGTACAATCTTCTCGATGTGGTTAATCGGATAAGATACACGGGTATTCTCTGTCACGCTCTTATCATCAAAGTCAATCTTGCCTTCTGCGTCCAGAGTAACATTCTCAAGAAGAGCGTCTCTCCTGATCGCATTGTAGATATCCGGCTCTGACTCCTTGTCAAGGTTAATTACCTTCGCATAGCAGCCGCCCTCAAAGTTGAAGATACCGTCATCATCCCAGCCGTGCTCATCGTCACCGATCAGAAGCCTCTTCGGATCGGTGGAAAGGGTTGTCTTACCTGTTCCGGAAAGACCGAAGAAGATCGCGGTATTCTCGCCGTTCATATCTGTATTTGCGGAGCAGTGCATGGAAGCGATGCCCTTAAGCGGCAGATAGTAGTTCATCATAGAGAACATACCTTTCTTCATTTCTCCGCCATACCATGTGTTAATAATAACCTGCTCACGGCTTGAGATATTAAATACGACTGCTGTCTCTGAATTTAAACCAAGTTCCTTATAGTTCTCTACCTTAGCCTTAGAAGCATTGTAGACAACAAAATCAGGCTCGAACTTTTCAAGCTCCTCTTCTGTCGGCATAATGAACATATTTCTAATGAAATGAGCCTGCCATGCAACCTCCATGATGAAACGGATTGCCATACGTGTATCTTCATTCGCACCGCAAAAAGCATCTACAACGAACAGTCTCTTGTCAGACAGCTCTTTTAAGGCGATTTCCTTTACGGCCTTCCATGTCTCCTCTGAAGCCGGATGATTGTCGTTCTTATATTCATCGGATGTCCACCATACGGTATCCTTTGAATTCTCATCCATAACAATAAATTTATCTTTGGGCGAACGTCCTGTGTAGATACCAGTCATAACATTGACTGCTCCAAGTTCACTGACCTGACCTTTTTCAAAGCCCTCAAGACCCGGCTTTGTCTCCTCGTCAAACAGCATCTCATAAGAAGGATTGTGTACAATTTCAGTAGTTCCGTTAATGCCATACTTGCTTAAATTGATCTCTGCCATCTTTCATAATCTCCTTTTTTTATTAATATACGTATTCAGCAGGAGAGCAGGTCATCTTGCTCCCCCATCTTCATAGTATACATAGTTAAAAAAATAAAATCAACTAAAAATATTCTTTTTTCCAAAAAAAGATAATATTTTAACAATCCTGCCAGAACTCCAATGGCGGTCTCCCTCATTCTTTTCACATTCGATTTCATATCTCATATCCCCCAGTCTGAGATTTCATGATACAGTTCAGGCAGGTCTGTGCATTTACTGCACAGACCTGCCTGAACTGTTACATTACATTAGGAAATTCCCCGCATAGTAAGCTGAATCCGCTTTTTCTTCAGATCTACGCTCATGACCTTTACATCCACAATGTCCCCAACGCTTACTGCCTCTAATGGATGTTTAATATACCGGTCCGTAATCTGGGAGATGTGCACAAGCCCGTCCTGGTGTACGCCAATGTCCACAAATACGCCAAAGTCAATCACATTGCGCACGGTTCCCTTTAATATCATCCCCTCTGTCAGATCCTTCATCTCAAGCACATCCGTGCGGAGAATCGGCTTTGGCATCTCATCACGGGGATCCCTGGCCGGCTTTTCCAGCTCCTTCACAATATCCCGGAGCGTAATCTCGCCAATTCCGAGCTCCTCGGATAATTTCTTATAATCTTTTATTGTAAGGGACAGCCCTGTTAGCTTCCCGCCGCTGATATCTTCTGTCCGGAAGCCCTGTCTGTCAAGAAGCTTTTCCGCTGCCTCATAGGATTCCGGATGTACGCTTGTCCCGTCCAGGGGATTATCTCCTCCCTGGATTCTCATAAATCCTGCACACTGTTCAAATGCTTTAGGCCCCAGCTTCGCCACCTTAAGAAGCTGCTTTCTGCTAACAAATCTTCCGTTTTCCTCCCTGTAAGCCACAATGTTCTTTGCGATTGCAGAGGATATTCCAGAAATATAGGACAAGAGGGGAGCAGATGCCGTGTTCAGGTCTACTCCTACTTTATTAACACAGTCCTCCACAACACCTGACAGCGCCTCGCTGAGTTTCTTCTGGTTCATATCATGCTGGTACTGACCCACTCCGATGGACTTTGGATCAATCTTTACCAGCTCTGCCAGCGGATCCTGGAGTCTGCGGGCTATGGATGTAGCGCTTCTCTGCCCCACGTCAAACTTCGGGAACTCCTCGCTGGCCAGCTTGCTTGCGGAATAAACGGAGGCCCCAGCCTCGCTGACAATCACATACTGTACCCTTTCCGGTATCTCCTTTAACAGCTCCACAATAAACATCTCTGACTCCCGGGACGCCGTACCGTTTCCTACGGAGATCAGTGTAATTCCGTATTTCTTAATAATCTTTTTCAAAAGATCTTTGGATGCCTGTATCTTCTGGGGCGTTGTCGGCGCAGTAGGATAGATGACGGTCGTGCCAATGACCTTCCCGGTCGGGTCTACAACTGCAAGCTTACATCCGGTCCGAAATGCCGGATCCCAGCCGAGCACAGTCTGTCCCACGATGGGCGGCTGCATCAGGAGCTGCTCTAAGTTCTTTCCGAATACAGTGATTGCACCGTCCTCTGCCTTCTCCGTCAGTTCGTTCCGGATCTCCCGCTCAATGGCCGGGGCAATCAGCCGTTTATAGCTGTCCTCCACTGTCTCCTTAAGTACAGGCGTTGTGTAGGGATTACTGGTATGGATCGTCTTCTTTTCCAGATACCGGATTATGTCCTCCTCTGGCGCTTCCACCTTCACCGTCAGTATCTTTTCCTTCTCGCCGCGGTTCAGGGCAAGGGTGCGGTGCCCCGCAAGCTTACTGACCGGCTCTTCGAAGTCATAGTACATCTCATATACAGATTCTGTGTTCTCATCTTTTGCAGTGGAGACAATATGTCCCTTCTGCATCGTGTGCTTCCGGATCCACATCCGGTAGTCTGCCTCATCCGAGATACTTTCGGCAATAATGTCTTTTGCGCCTGCAATAGCCTCCTGGGCCGTATGTACCTCTTTCTCCTCATTTACGTACTCCTGGGCCGTCACCTCAAGAGGCTCCTTCGTCTTTTGCAGGGTAATAACAGCCGCCAGAGGCTCCAGTCCCTTTTCCTTTGCAATGGTTGCCCTTGTTCTTCTCTTTGGACGGTATGGGCGGTACAGATCCTCTACAACAACGAGCGTCTCTGCTGCCAGAATCTGTGATCTTAATTCCTCCGTAAGCTTCCCCTGCTCCTCAATACTTCCAAGCACCTGCTCCTTCTTTTCCTCCAGATTACGCAGATACAGAAGTCTCTCATACAGGCTGCGGAGCTGCTCGTCATCCAGTGTTCCCGTTGCCTCCTTGCGGTATCTGGCAATAAACGGAATCGTATTGCCCTCATCAATTAGTTTTACCGCAGCATCCACCTGCCACCGTTTCACTCCCAGTTCTTCTGTGATCTTCTGATTAATATCCATATGTAGCCCTCTCCTAAAAATTGTTCCTGAATGAACAGCGACCATTATTTTTCGCTATATCCGTGAACATTATACCCGAAATCTTTTTCCAGTGCAAGACGGAACCGTTACTGTCCACTCGTTACTGTTCACACAGGACTTTGCATTTACTGCAAAGTCCGTAAGAAAATGATTCAGGTGTGAGCAAATCCCATTCGCGAAGCGAATTTTAAATGGATTTGCGAATGTTACTGTGAACGGAGTGAACAGTAACATTCCCGACCCGTGAATAGTGACAAAGAAAAGTTTCTGTGCTATAATCGTGTTACCATTTATACGGCGGTTATGCTGACTGGCGACAACGCGGCAGGCGGCGTTCCAGACAAGTAAGCTGTATCTGTCACAGCCGCCGCAAGGCTTAAAGGGGTTATAATCAAGATGTGCGAATTAACAAAGCAACAGTTAAAATCAAAGGAAACAAAAGAAAGGATCTTCCGCGCTGCCCGGCATATTCTGCAGAAAAAGGGCTACGAGGAGCTGTCTATTAAAAATATATGCGAGGAAGCCGGCGTATCGAACGGAAGCTTCTATCATCACTTTAAAACGAAGGATGATCTCTTATCCTATTATATTGAAGATCAGCCGAGTATTAACCCTGATCTTCTTGATCTCCCCCGGGATTCCAGAGAGGCAAAGGAGACCATCATCTATGTTTATCTGAATTATGTGCATTACTGCCAGGAGCTGGGTGTGGAATTTATGGCTAATTATTACACCCCGAAAAATCAGTCTCTGAATCCCCTCATCCGTACCGAAAGACCTTATCCGATCGTGACTGTTCACAATTACCTGGATAAATGTATTCAGGCAGGGATCGTCTCTCCCCGCCTAAGCCTCGAAGATATCACCACAGATATCCGCATGATTGTAATTGGAAATGTGTTTGAATGGTGTCTTAAGACAGGCGACGCAGACTTTGAAGGAAATATGAAGCGTTCCCTGCAGGTTTACCTGGATGGGATATTTTAAATCATTTCATGAAGCACATAAAAAAATCCTTTAAGCAAGCGGTCTTAAAGGATTTTATAGAAGGGAATATGGTAGTGAACTACCAAAAACAATAATATCTTGTAACTGTATTGTAACTCTATATTCCTCAGAAATCCAATCACTTATTTTAATATATTTCCAGCGTTTATAGATGGCATCTATATAGGAGGTATTTATGTATACATTTATTGTAAATCCAAATGCCCGCACCGGGCTGGGACTGAGGATCTGGAGAAACCTGGAAGCTCTTCTGAAGGAATGGCAGATAAAATACCAGGTCTGCCTGACCCGGTATCCCCATCATGCCACAGAATATGTCCGGGACTTAACCGCAGGGAATGCTGCGCTTACTCTTGTAGCACTCGGCGGCGACGGTACCATCAATGAGGTAGTAAATGGAATACAAGATTTTTCCAAAGTTACACTCGGATATATTCCCATTGGCTCCAGCAATGATTTTGCAAGATCTATGAAATTAGCAAAGGATCCAGAACAAATATTAAAACAGATACTATCTCCCTCAGAGTATGCATATATTAATATCGGGAAGCTTGTCTCCGGCGATTCGGTCCGTCGATTTGCAGTAAGTGCCGGTATTGGCTTTGATGCAGAAGTGTGCTTTCACAATACCTCCTCCCGGATAAAAAGATGGCTGAACAGGTTAAAGCTTGGGAAACTCTCTTACACAGGAGTGGCTCTCTTTCTTCTGCTTGCCCTAAAACCGCGCCCCATGGCGCTTACGCTGGACGGAAGGCTGGAAGCCTTTCAAAAGGTATTCTTTGCCACCGTTATGAATCAGCAGTATGAAGGGGGCGGTTTTTGCTTCTGTCCGGATGCTGACCCGGGAGATGATCTTCTGGATCTGATTGTTATTGCCGACATGCCAAAGCTTAAGGCGCTCCTTCTTCTGCCCACAGCGTACATGGGATGGCACACACGTTTTAAGGGTGTACATATCTATACCTGCCGGGAAGCAGTTCTTCTGGGCAGCCAGAAGCTGCCAGTGCATACCGACGGCGAGCCTGTCATGACCGTCCCTGGTATGACATGTTCACTGGAGCCGGAAAAGCTTCGGTTTATCCGCGGCTGATGCCACGATTATTTTCAGAAAAGAGGTCTGTCTATGTTGATCATTGCATTTATTTTTGTTATTGCTGCTGGTTTATACTTTTGCGCTCTTGTTCCGGAAACTTCTAGAAAAGCGCAGATGTCTGCATATCACGGCACTATGTTCGCCCACCGCGGCTGTCACAGCTCCGAAAGGGGAATTCCCGAGAATTCCATTCCGGCCTTTAGGGCTGCAGTTGAGAAAAACTACGGGATTGAGCTGGACATACATATCACAAAGGACAACCAGCTCGTTGTCTTCCACGACGATACCCTGACACGCATGTGCCATCTGGATAAAACTCCGGAAGAGATGACACTCCAGGAACTTAAAGGCTGTTCCTTGTCTGGAACAAGAGAACACATTCCCACCCTTGAGGAAGTACTGGCTCTCGTAAACGGACAGGTTCCCCTCCTGATTGAGCTAAAGCTTCCGGGACGCTCCACTGCCCTCTGCAAACGCGCCTACCGCGCATTAAAGTCTTACCATGGACTCTACCTGGTACAGTCATTTAATACTCTGGGGCTCCACTGGTTTTATGTAAATGCTCCCCACGTCCTCCGCGGGCAGCTTGCCTCCAACCTCACCAAAAGCGATGATAAGCCCCACTGGCTTTTCCGCTTCCTTGCGAAGCACCTAATGCTGAACTTCTGGGGACGTCCGGACTTCATATCCTATAAGCTTGCAGACCTGCCCACACTGAATACAAGCCTTCTGCGCAGGATTTTTGGCACCCCCTTCGCTGTATGGACACTGAAAAACAGTGAAGCCCTGAAAGAGGGGATCCGTCACTATGATATGCAGATATTTGAAATTACTGCCATGAACGGTTCTTTGGAATGAACGAAGTGAACAGTAACAATAATTTATGAAGATCTCATTAAGAAATCATGAACCTTCTTGTTGATTTTTTTCTTTCATGCTATAATACAAAATGGAACGGATAACTATTCAGCAGGTTCGCGTACAACTGTGAAGATACTGAATAGTTATACAAATATTTGCAATTGTTAAAGAGGGATTTTCATGAAGAAATTAGAGAAATTAAAACAGATCATTTACAAGTACCGGCATGCATGGGTGTTATTATACGGATTTATTTATATGCCCTGGTTTCTCTATCTGGAGCGGCGTCCGGACATCCATTATTATATCATCCACTCGCCGCTTGATGACTATATTCCATTTATTGAATATTTCATTATCCCGTATTTTTTGTGGTTTGTATTTATCCTGGCTGTAGGCGGATATTTCTTTTTTACAAGCCGAAGAGACTTCTATCGGTTTGCTGCATTTTTATTTACAGGCATGACCCTGTTCCTTATCATATGCACTGTATTTCCGAACGGTCTTCATCTGCGTCCGCAAACATTTGCAAGGGACAATATATTTACAGATCTGGTGCGCATGCTGTACCGGACCGATACCCCTACGAATGTACTGCCAAGCATACATGTATTTAATTCGATCGGTGCGGCCGCTGCAGTTGCACACAGCCACTCCCTGAAAAAATATAAGAAGGTTCAGTATGCCTCTTATGGCCTGTCATTCTTAATCATCCTGTCCACAATGTTTCTAAAACAGCATTCTGTTACAGACGTGATTGCGGCATTTGCCATGGCATGCATCATCTATCCATTTGTATATTCCACGGAAACCAAAAAGGCTGTTACGATTCACGGACTAGCCGTTACTGTTCACTCCGTTCACAGTAACATTCGCAAATCCATTTAAAATTCGCTCTGCGAATGGGATTTGCTCACTCCTGAATCACTTTCTTACGGTCTGTGCAGTAAATGCACAGACCTGTGTGAACAGTAACGACTAGCCGTCCGTTCACAGAAAGGCATCCAGCCCATTTGACATCTATCTTAAAATTTATTATTATATTAGAGATAATTATTTTTAACCGAAGGAGGAACATTATGAGAGCGGAATTTAGCGAAGACCTGGTTACTGGAAATGAACTCATCGATTCACAGCACAAGGAGCTGATTGACAGGATCAACAAGCTGTTGGACAGCTGCGAGGCAGAAAATGGAAAGGTTACGGCTGTAAAGACTCTAGATTACCTTGCAGATTATACCGATTTCCATTTCAACGCAGAGGAGAAGCTTCAGCAGGAGATCAATTATCCCGGCTATGATAAGCATAAGGCACAGCATGACAGCTTCAAGCAGACCATTAAGGAGTTAGATGAGATGCTCCAGGAGGAAGAAGGCCCATCCGATGCTTTTGTCAAAAAGGTAGAGGAAAATGTTGTGAAATGGTTTTATACCCACATTGCAGGTTTTGACCGTTCAGTTGCTGAGTATAAAAATATGTAAAGTCCAAATTGGGGGCGGAGATTTTTCACCTCAAAAGCTCCACTGGAGCTTTTGAGGTACGAGGTACGCTATGGTGAAAAATGCCCAGTCCCCAACTGAATATACTTTTCGAATGCCGATGGAACCGGATATTCTTTCTGTATTTCCTCTAGATGGATAAATAAAAGTTCTCTTCTGTTCGTTTTTTCCAGTTCATCCACCTGTATTGCGTAACCTGTCATATGCCATTCCACATGGCTGAATATATGCTTTGCGTCAGGAAGCTTTCTGACACGGACCGGCATCAGTCCTATGCTTTTACTATATCTTGTTACTTCGTCTGTATTCAGATGCCCTTCCACGGACGGCAGCTCGTACAGGCCGGCCAGAAGGCCTTTTTCCGGACGTTTTCCGATGGCAAGTTTGTCTTCATCGCAAAACAGAAGGATTGTCTTCTTTTCGATTTTCCTTGCTTTCTTTTTTGCCTTTACAGGAATTTCATGGGTACATCCTTCTTTTCTTGCAGCGCAGTATCTGAAGGCCGGACACTCTTTGCATCTAGGCTCTCCGTTCGGTACGCAGACGATCGCCCCCAGTTCAATAAGAGCCTGATTAAAGTCTCCGGCATCTTCCGCGGGAATAATTCTTCGAAGTTCTTCCTCTATGCTCTTTCTGGTCTTCTGCTGCATGATATCGCTGCGGTTTCCTGTGATTCTTGTGATGACGCGAAGTACATTCCCGTCCACGGCGGGTTCGGGGATTCCGTAGGCAAAAGAACTGATGGCGCCTGCAGTATAATTTCCGATGCCGGTCAGGGTAAGGATCTCTTCATAAGTGTCCGGAAACCTGCCATGATAATCTACCATGATCTGCCTGGCTGCTTTTTGCATATTGCGCACCCGGTTGTAATATCCCAGTCCTTCCCATAATTTTAACAGCCTGTCCTCAGGAGCCTCTGCCAGTGCTTCTACTGTTGGCAGCTCGTTCAGAAATCTTTCATAGTAGGGCTTTACAGCCTCCACCCGTGTCTGCTGCAGCATAATCTCGGAAACCCAGATATGGTAAGCATCCTTTGTATTCCTCCAGGGGAGGTCTCTTTTGTTCCTCCTGTACCACCGGATCATATCCTTTGGAAGGGAGCCAAAAGGATCCTGGGCGTCCAGGACAACCGGAACTTCACCGGCGATCTGTATGCTGTCCTTCGTCACCTTGCAGTCGTAAGCCAGCAGCTTTACACCTACCTTTTCCGCCTCACGAAGCGCCTCTGCGAACTGTGGATGTGTATCTGTATTGGGCATGAAGCAGCAGACGTCCTTCATCTGGATAACAAAAAAAACGTAGGCTTCATACCCCTCCTTTACTGCCCTCATAAGCTCCGTTACATGCTTCACCGCGCGCTCGCTCGGCGCATCCGGGAAACGTACGATGCCTTCCTCCTCCAGTGTTACGCCCTTTACCTCGATCAGAATTCTCCGCCCCTGAGCTTCCACGTAAAGGTCAATGCGGGAATTTCCATATGTGTATTCCGGGCGGATCTGAGTAATACCTGTGAAAAGGCATTCCTTTTCAAGCCACTCCTTTACCACCTTATTGGGAACCTGGGAATCCATGTTAATCAGACGGGAACCCTTCTGTACACAAATCAAATCCCAGCGGGTTTTCCGCGAGGGATTTGATTGTAATGTGTCCTGTATGTAGACCGGAGTGCCGGGGATTAAAAGCTCGGCACACCGGCCTGTGTTTTTTACGTGAACAATCTCTTCCTTTCCGTCCAGATCCACATGGGCAATAAAGCGGTTGGGGCGGTTCTGGAAAATGGCTTTAGTAATGTTCTGGTATTGCATAATGAATCATTCTCCTTTTGAGGCATTTTCCAGACATAATTTGATTGCTTCGTTGAGTGTGAGCATCTTTTCATCCAGTGACGATACCATCTCAGCGCATTCACGTAAATCTCTGCTGATGTAATCTGGCGCGTTCCCCTCAAATTTGTAATAAATCTTGTGCTCAAGGCTCGCCCAAAAATCCATGGCTATGGTCCGTATCTGTATCTCTACCTTGGTGTCCACCACACTGTCTGACAAAAAAATAGGAACAGATACCAGCATATGATAGCTTTTATATCCGCTTGCCTTCGGGTTTTTAATATAGTCTTTGATTGATAATACTTTCAAATCACTTTGATTTCCAATCATCTCTGCAAGACGGTAAATATCTGACGTAAAGGAACAGATCAGACGCACGCCCGCAATATCATTTACGTATTTTACCATGTTCTCAATGGATGTTTCGTAACCGTATTTCTTTAGCTTTTTTACAATACTTTCTGCTGACTTTACTCTTGTCTTAATATGTTCGATTGGATTATACTGGTGTACATGCTGAAATTCGTCATTCAATATCTCAAGCTTTGTTCCCACCTCTTTTAATGCCGATGAGTATAAAAACATAACAGTCTTCCAGCTGTCCACATCTTCATAGCTTTTTATTGCATTCTGCATATATCACCCCTCCTCCTTTTAACCCGAAGAGTGAGCTTTCGCACTGCTATTAGTATAACATATTTTGCTGCTTCTGTGCCGGATTTCATATATATTTAATAACTTTCCGCATGTGGGATAGCTGCGTCTAATATTCAATGCCCTGCCGGGAGGACACTCCTTTATCATAGGGATGCTTTACTTTTCTGATCTCTGTCACATAATCTGCCAGAGCCTGCACCTTCTCTGATACTGCGTGGCCTGTGAGTATGACCTCCAGTCCTCTGGGCTTATGCTGAAGGAAGCCTGACAGCTTATCCTCATTCAAAAGTCCCAGCTTCACGGCACACAAGGACTCGTCTAATAAAAGCACGTCAAAGGAGGCAGCAAGTTTTGCAATCTCATCCAGCGCCTTGTTATTATAGCGCTTTACTTCTTCCTTTTCTCCACTGCTCATCTGCCTGGAAAACTTTACATTTTCTTTTCCTGGAAGACAGGTTACATTGTCAAGTCCTTCCAGCACTATCCGCTCACCAGATGTGTTGTCCTTTAAAAACTGGAATACAAGCACGCGAAGACCAGTTCCTGCCGCCCGCATGACCAGTCCCATTGCAGCTGTAGTCTTCCCTTTTCCATTTCCATAATAAATATGTATCCTTCCTGTATCTGTCATTCTCCCTGGAATCCTCCTTGTTCTTTCTGTTTTTATACTCACGGCCATGAGTATCGCAAAAGCCGCTTTATAAATCCAGCTTCATATCTCCTGGCTGGATTATTCCTTTCTTTCTCATAAGCTCTGAGACGATAAGAGTGACGACAGCCGGCAGGATAATCTGAATCACCAGTATTTTTACAAGGACAACTGCTGCCGCCTCCGTCTCTGTCATTGTCTGCCAGGTCATGATCTGTCCTACCAGACCGGCTGTTCCCATACCAGAACCTGTTGCATTACTTGTCATATGAAATACAAGAGTTCCCACTGGTCCCAGGATCGCGCTTGAAATAATTACCGGAAGCCATATAACCGGCTTCCTTACAATATTCGGCACCTGGAGCATGGAAGTACCGATTCCCTGTGCAAGAAGCCCTCCAATCTTATTTTCCCGATAGCTTGCTGCTGCAAAGCCTACCATATTGCAGCAGCACCCTACTGTTGCTGCGCCGGCTGCAAGCCCGGACAGGTTCAGGATCACGCCAAGTGCCGCAGAGCTGATCGGCAGCGTCAGTATCATGCCCATCAATACGGATACGATAATCCCCATGAGAAATGGCTGCTGTTCCGTTCCCCAGTTGATGATTGAGCCAAGCCATGACATAAATCCGGATATAGGAGGCCCCAGCAATAGCCCCACTGCCGCCCCTGTTCCGATTGAGACAACAGGAGTTACAAGAATATCCACCTTCGTACGCCCTGACACCAGGTGTCCGAAAAAGATGGCAACATATGCCGCGATAAATGCCCCAAGCGGCTCTCCCGGCCCCGCATAGACGATGGCGCCGTCCACAAGCACCGTCCCTGCCAGAATTTTGCCCGCAAAACCGCCCGCCATGCCTGCTGTAGCTGCAGACACTGCAACAAGAGGACTTTCCTTAAACTTATATGCGATTGCAGCCCCAATTCCGGCACCAGTAAGTGATGCGGCGATCTTTCCGATTACAAATATCATATTCCCCGCCGGTCCGCCAATAAGCGTGCCAATCTGTTGGATAATCGTTCCGATAATCAGTGTTGCAAATAATCCCTGTGCCATTGCGCTCAGTCCGTCAATAAAAATACGTTCCAAGGCCTTCTTAAGTCTTTCCATAATCATTCATCCCTTCTGCGCTATATCTGCCATTACAAGTGTCTTGTCAGTAATTCTTCAAAAAAGTTTACCACAGAATGGAAATGAAGTCAAACCATTAAACAATTTCCGCCATTACAGCGAAAACCCGCTCACCTTGCGGCTTGCGGGTTCTCGTCGTTGTTATAGTTATCTAAAGGAATGAGAGTAAAGTGCGGCATCGGTATTCCCGATGCGTTACTTTTATGAGGGGGAGATAGTTGATGTGTTTATCAACTATCTGACTTAAAGTATAAAGGATAATTATGTCCAAAGTGTGATTAATATCTAAAACAAATCGAAAATTTCTTAAGAGAACCTTAAAATTCCGGTCAGAAGCTATAATATGTACGCCCTGTCTTCATTGGTTTCCCCTTAATAGCGGCAAGCTCTGTAACCGTCACCATCTCATAGCCTTTTTTCTTAAGGTTCTTACAGATACTGTCCACGGCATTGGCTGTGCTCATATGAATATCATGCATTAGCACGATTGCGCCGTCTCTTGCATTACTATTCACATAAGAAATAAGCCGGCCCGTGTTTCTGTATTTCCAGTCAAGTGTATCTACTGACCATAGAATATGGGGGCACCCTGCCGCGCCAAGTACACTGCTGTTAGATGAACCATAGGGAGTACGGCACACTGTTGCACTCCTTCCGGTATATTTTTTAATGCTTTTATTCGTTCTCGAAAACTGGCTCTTCACCGCAGCACTCCCAAGCCCGGTCAGCAGCGGATGCGAGTAAGAATGATTCCCGGTCTCACACCCAAGCTTTGCCTCTCTCTTCAGCAAATTACCAGTACTGCCATTGATACTGGAGCCAACAAGAAAAAAGGTGGCCCGGCATTTATTTTTCTTCAGTGCATTCAGCACCTTGGGGGTTGTCTTAAGTCCAGGACCATCATCAAAGGTAAGCGCAATATGCTTTTTCTCTTTATTGTACATGAGTACATCGCTCTTTTTCATGTATCCCTTTACAGAACCCTTTTTTACCTCGTACCATTTCTCTGACTGGACCAGTATGCGGATTTTCTCTCCAAACTTCACCTTTTGAAGCGCCCTGGATCTGCCTGCTTTCTTTTCACGAATCACAGCAGATGATACCTTCACTGCACCCCTCATATCCGCAGGAACCTTTTTGAACCTTGCCGCTGCATTTACCGGCAGTGTGCAGCAGACCGCCAGCACCACTGACAGGATCAGCCAGTATCCTTTTCTCATATTTATATGTATTCCTTTATTCATATGTATTACTCCTTGCTATGCTCATTTAATCCCTTGCTTCCTACAGATATCATTCAGACAACATTTCTCACAATAAGGCTTTGTCCTGGCCGTACACACATCCCTCCCATGATAAACAAGACGGTGGCAAAAATCACTTCCCTCCTCTGGAGGAATTATTTTCCACAGCTCCATCTCCACCTTTTTCGGCTCCTTCATATCCTTTACAAGCCCGATGCGGTTACAGAGACGGATGCAATGCGTGTCTGTCACGATTGCAGGCTTTCCAAATACATCACCCATAATCAGATTCGCGCTCTTTCTTCCAACGCCCGGCAGCTTAAGAAGTGCGTTAAAATCATTCGGCACATGACCGTCATACTCATCCCGGAGAATTTTCATACAGGCACTGATATCCCGCGCCTTACTCTTTCCAAGTCCGCAGGGTCTTACAATCTCCTCAATGTCATCTACCTCTGCCTCTGCCAGGGCATCCACATCCGGATACTGGGCATAAAGCTTTTCTACCACAACATTTACCCTTGCATCCGTACACTGCGCCGCCAGACGGACGCTGACCAGAAGCTTCCATGCCTGGTCATAATCCAGGGTACAGCCGGCATCCGGATATTCTTTTTTCAGTCTGTCAATTACCTCAAGTGCTAACTCCCTTTTTCTCATAGCATCTCCTTATCATCTTATCTTCTCATTACTTTTATTCAATTTGAAACCGATTCGGAACCGGTTTCTCCAATCGAATTTCTTCATGTCTAAAAGCTATATTTATTCTATCAGAATAATCTGCATCTTTCAATTGGGGACGGGGTATTTTTAATTTTACCCCGTCCCCAATTGAAAGATGCATCCTCCTGTGATAGACTAAAAATGCAAAACCAAATTATATTGTGTCCTTTTTGCAAATTGATAAAAATGGAGGTAAATTATGAAAAAAATATTTATTTGTTTCTTATGTATGACACTTTTTGCTGCCCTCTCTGCCGGATGCAGTACAAAGGACGACGGTGCCGCCGAGACAGGAAAGAGCAGCCAGAAGCAGTCAGAAAAAGCAAATGGCACAGATTCCGCTGAAACGGGAGACACTGTGAAGGGACTTCATCATGTAGAAATTGACGTGAAAGATTATGGCACAATCACATTAGAACTGGATGCAGACACTGCACCTGTTACGGTCACCAATTTTCTGAATCTTGCAGAAGAAGGCTTTTATGACGGTCTGACCTTCCACAGGATTATCAGCGGTTTTATGATCCAGGGAGGAGATCCGGACGGAAATGGATCCGGCGGTTCAGACCAGGAGATTAAGGGAGAGTTTTCTGAAAATGGCGTGGAGAATAATATTTCTCATGTACGGGGTGTCATTTCCATGGCAAGATCCAATCTGCCCGACAGTGCTTCTTCCCAGTTCTTCATCGTCCATGAGGACAGCACCTTCCTGGATGGAAACTATGCAGCATTCGGCCATGTAACAGAAGGTATGGAGGTTGTTGATAAAATATGCGGGAATATCCCTGTACAAGATGACGATGGAACTGTAGCATCGGAAGATCAGCCTGTTATTTCCTCCATTAAGGTGACAGATTAAGTTGGGGACGGGGCATTTTTAATTTTGCCCCGTCCCCAACCAGTCAAATACTGTCTGCGCGAAATATGTCGTTTCGTGCCAGAGTATACTTTCATCTACCTGAAAGCCGGAGTTATGTAGTAAACCGCCTGCTTCAGAACCGCTGTCAGATATGTTGAGGAAAGCCTATCCCCAATTATTCACGGGTCTTCCCAAAAACGGTCAATGTGTTATAATAATAAATAGAACCCGTTAACCAATTCAGTCAGCGAGGCATTTCTTATGAATGAAAGATTTTACACCCTTCCGTCAGAAAAGCAGCAGAAGATCATCAATGCCGGCTTCCGTGTGTTTTCACAAAACTCTTATCGCAAAAGTCCTATGCAGGAGATTGCGGATGAGGCAGGGATCAGCAAGTCCCTTCTGTTCCACTACTTCCGCAATAAGAAAGACCTTTATCTGTTTTTATGGAACACAGCCTCAGATATTACCTGCGAGTATCTCGCCCTCAGCCACTGCTATGACTCTGAGGATTTATTTGAAATGATGGAGCGGGGCATGTATGCGAAGATTCAGATCATGTGCCGCTATCCGGACATGGCAGCATTTGCCATGAAGGCATTTTACGAAAAAGATGAGGCCGTCAGGCAGGACATCCAGGAAAGCTACCGGGAACATTTTAACAGGAAGGCGGCAGATGCCCTGACCCGGCTGAATCCGGAGGATTTTATACCAGGCCTGGATTTAAAAATGATGCACCGGCAGATCTACTTAATGTCAGTCGGATATCTGTGGGAAATCTCCCAGCGCGGGGATACCCTGGACGCAGGCAGGCTTAAGAAGGATTTCTCAGAAATGCTTTTATTCTGGAAAAATGTATATCTAAGGTAACTATCTGGCAGTTCTGCTGCAGAAAGGAGTGTTAAAACCAGATGGATGCAATAAAAACAATTTCCCTTACAAAATATTATGGCCGTTCAAGAGGAATCATTGATATGAATCTGACTGTGGCAGATGGCGATTTCTTTGGCTTTATCGGGCCAAATGGTGCAGGGAAGAGTACCACGATCCGCACCCTTTTAGGACTGATTGCCCCGTCAGAAGGAAGTGCACAGATCCTGGGAATGGACATCATCCGCGAAAAAGAAGCGATCCTCTCACGAGTCGGATATATGCCCTCGGAAGCTTCCTTTTACCGAAATGCGCGGGTGGCGGATATGATCCGGTTCTCGGCCAGCCTAAGACATAAAGACTGCCGCGCAGAGGCTGAGGTGCTCTGCGAACGCCTGGAACTGGATACGAGTAAAAAGATCCGGGAGCTGTCCCTCGGCAACCGCAAGAAGGTGTCCATCATCTGCGCTCTTCAGCATATGCCTGACCTCTGTATCCTGGACGAACCCACAAGCGGGCTGGATCCGCTGATGCAGCGGGAATTCTACGCCATACTGGAGGAACGGAACAAAAACGGCACTACCGTCTTCATCTCCTCCCATGTCCTTTCAGAGGTTCAGCGATACTGCAGGCATGCAGCTGTGATCCGGGGAGGCCGCCTGCTGATCTCGGACAGTACAGAACATCTGGGGCACACGGATGCTAAAAGAGTCCGGATAAGGGGCATCACATCTCCGCCCGCTCTGCCGGACATCAGGGATGTGCAGACAGATGCAGACACTGTCAGCTTCTTATATGGAGGAAATCCCCGGGAGCTGCTTCAGGCTTTGTCTGCACTTCCACTGACGGATGTCTCCATTACAGAACCGGATCTTGATGAAATCTTTATGCACTTTTATGCGGAAGGGGAGAATTAATATGACGATCATCCGACATGAACTGAAACAGGGACGAATGACCTTTATCATATGGACATGTGTCATTGCCTTTATGCTGGCAGTCTGTATTCTGATTTATCCGGAGATGGGGACGCAGATGGAAGATGTGGGCTCTATGTTTTCGGAAATGGGAAGCTTTTCTGCTGCCTTTGGCATGGACAGGCTTAATTTCGGGGAATTTCTAGGATTTTTTGGCGTAGAGTGCGGTAATATTCTCGGTCTCGGCGGAGCTTTTTTTGCGGCTCTTTCTGGCATCTCCATTCTAGCGAAGGAAGAAAAGGAACAGACCGCAGAATTCCTTCTTACCCACCCGGTCAGCCGCCGGAAAATCGTATTACAGAAACTGACTGCTATGCTCATCCAGATTCTGTTCCTAAATCTCTTCGTCATTGCCGTTACCGCAGCCTGTATCAGGGTAATCGGCGAATCACCGGAGGCCCGCCCGCTCTTTCTTTTGTTTGCGGCATATTTTATACTCCAGACAGAAATTGCCTGTGTATGCTTTGGAATTTCTGCCTTTTTAAGCCACAGCGGAACCGGAATTGGACTTGGCATGGCAGCGCTTCTTTATTTTCTTAATATCATATCCAATCTGACAGAGAAAGCAAAGTTTCTAAAATATCTGACGCCATTTGGTTATACGGAAAGCGCGGATATTATTGCCGACGGAAGACTGAATATGGGATACCTGTCTGTGGGGCTGGGATTTATGGTGATCGGAGCAGTAGCCGGCTGTTTCTGGTATTGCAGGAAGGATATACTTTAGGGGACGGGGCATTTTTAAAAATGCCCCGTCCCCAATTACATTCCCATTACCGATACGACGCGTCCAGCCTCCATGGCTGCATTGCGCCTCCCTGCTCTGCCGGGCGGCACATCTGCGCATAGATGTTGAGAACCCCTTTCTGCTGCTTTAGCGGCGGACATATCCATTTCCTTCTTCTTGCTTCCAGTTCCTCGTCCGGTACCAGAAGATTCAGGAAGCCACTGGCTATATCCATCTCAATCACATCCCCGTTCTCAATGAGTGCAATTACTCCGCCGTCATAAGCCTCCGGAGATATGTGACCAACGATTGCACCATAATTGAATCCGGAAAATCTGGCATCTGTAATCAGCCCGACACTTTTATCCAGTCCAAGTCCGATCAGCGCGTCAATGCTAAGCATCAGCTCCTTCATTCCCGGCGCCCCTTTGCAGCCCTCGTAGCGGACAACGATGATATCACCCGGCACAATCTCACCTGCCATAATTGCCTCGTATGCTTGCTGGTCTCCTTCGAATACCTTTGCCGCACCCTTAAGATATTTTACCTCGTCAAATACAGCCGTTGGACGGACAATGGCTCCTGCCGGAGAGATGTTCCCCCTAAGAATCTTTAGTCCCGGCTCTCTTGCAACCGGGTTTTCCAGAGAATGGATCACCTTATTCTCACTTGCCGTAACCGTATCCAGGATATCCTTCCAGGTATTCCCATACATGGTCGGTGCATCTGTGTGAAGCTTTCCCTCAAGCATCTTCATCACATTCTTCACACCCCCTGCATAGTGAAAATCAACAACTGTATATGGGCCGCTTGGAATCACTGCATTAATGCAGTAAATCTCCTCTGCATACTTCTCAAAGTCGGCAAGTGTCAGCTCAATGCCAAGCTCGTAGGCATACGCAAGAATATGAAGCACCGCATTGGTAGAACCTGCCACTGCCATATCAAACATAATTGCATTTTCCAATACCTCTTTTGTAATGAGATCCTTTGGAGTCCTTCCGGATTTTGCAAGCTCTACCATATATTTCCCGGCAGAGCGCGCCGCCCTAAGCCTTGCATTATCGGATGCCGGAATGGTTGATGTCCCTGGCATGACAAGATTCAGCACCTCACCCAGCATCTGCATGGTATTTGCTGTCCCCATGGACGGACATGCCCCGAAAGAAGGACAAACGCTGTCTTCCATCTCCATCAGTTCCTCCTCAGAGGCACCGGAAAATCTTGCTGCATCCAGATCTGCCTCCACCACTGTATCTCCACAGTAATTACCCGCCTGCATAGAGCCGCCTGTTACTACCATAGCCGGAATCTCCAGGCGGCATGCCGCCAGATAGCAGCCAGCGTCAAAATTATGTACTCTTGATACAAATTCAATGGACATGGCTACAATATCCCGGCCTGCCTGCTCATATTTCATCTCATCCGCACCGTTTGCGACATTACCGCAGGTCGCTGGAATCCCGAACTCCACCGGGATTCCCCCTGCTGCCCATATTCCCTCCTTCACGGCCTCCGTTACCTGCCTGAGATGGGCCGTCCCCGGAGAACCCGCCATATAGGAATTGGGCACTCCGATGTGGGGCTTTTTCCGGATATCCTCATCCAGATATCCTGCCGCCTTCATCATCACCCGCCTGTGCGCCGCCTCTGCACCGTTCCAGTATTCTCTTCCCATTTTTCCAAAAACCTCCCTTTTTACTGTTGGGGACGGGGTAAAATTAAAAATACCCCGTCCCCAATTGTCTTGCTGTCTCTTCATCGGTAATCATAATATTTACGATCCCGCCTGCCATGGCTGCATGGATTGCCGCGGTCTTTTCTCTTCCGAATGCAATCGCGATCCGGTTTGGTATCTTCATATAATCCTCAATCGTTGCACCGATCACGCATTCGGAGATGCCCGGGGCATTGAATTCGCCTTTGGCATTATAGAAATGAAACATAATATCCCCGACACAATCATGCTCCAGCCTTTCAAACCTCTCCTTCGGGTAATCCGCCGAGATATTTTCCAGTACTACCTTCGGCGTCCCGATACCAGATATGGCCATCTCTGCTTCCAGAATCGTCTCGTATGCCTTTGTAATATGGAATTCATTCATAAAGAGCTGGCGCTGCTTTGGCGTACTTACGATACCGGGGGCTGACAGGTAAGTTACATTGCTGTTGAGCTTTTCAGACCATCTCTGGGCAACCGACATTCCCGGGATTCCATCGCCAAACACACCGGTCAGCTGCACGATATTCAGCTCCTTTACCCTGTCCACCGGGTAAAAATAATCCGCTGCCGTATACATGGTCTTTCCGCCGGATATGGCGAGTATTCCCTTCTCGGGAACGATTCCCTGGATATATTTTGCCGCAACATTGTAGATTGCATCTGGTCCGGAGTTTCTTGCAATCACCAGATCCCTCAGATGATACTTTTTCTGCAGCTCTGTCTCCAGCTCGGTATGGCGAAGCCCTCTGTCCTGCCCGCAGATATAGATCTGAATAATTCCCTCTTCCCTGCCCTCAGCAAGAAGCCGTACTACTGTAGTACGGCTTAATCCCAGTTTATCTGCAATTGTCTGCTGGTTCATCTGCAGAATGTAATACATTCTTCCTACCTGTTCAATTAATGCATAATTGTGAATCTTTGCCTGCTTCATTTCTCTTCCTTTTTGTTAATTTATTTGTTTTCTGACAGCCGCCCATCTGTCAAAGTATTCCCTTATCATCCTGTTTTCCTTTGGATGGAAGACCCTCTCCTCAGGGCTTATCTCATTTTTTCTTCCGAAATGGTCATTACAGAGCTTCACACATCCTATGACGGAAGCCTGTCTGTAGCTGCTCCGGATGATCAGTGTTTTCTGCGCAAGATCTGCAATCAGCTGGCTCAGTACCTCAGACTGGAAGCCTCCCCCGCACCCCAGGATGAAGCTCCTTTCACAGAGGATCATCTCACACAGACTATTATACTGCTGAATTACGCTGCATGCAATATCTGCCACCAGGGCAAATGCAAAATCATAGCGGTCCATTTCCTCATCCAGCGGCGCGGGCATATAAAATCCACCGTTCTTCAAGGTCTTGTTCTCTGAGAAGATCAGCGTCCCAAGTGACGCCACGCACATAATCCGGGATTTTTCCTTCATTCTCTGATCCAGTACCGGATAGTCCACATCCTCAAAAAAGATACGCTTCAGTATCTGATAGTTCCTGCCCGAGACTCCGGCATTTGTCTCGACCTGATAGCTTCTGCCGTCTATATAACAATCCACCCAGCATCTTTCTGCCCTGTCAAAGAACCTGTCCGGCACAATTGTCACGACAGGAGAGGTCGTCCCGGAGACAATCACGATCTCCTTTTCCTGTGCATCTGTTCCGTACACAGCGACCTGGGTATCTGCCCCTCCGACAATGAATACAGCTTCCTTCGGAAGACCCAGCTCCTCACACAACGGCTCCTTCACTCTTCCAAGGGATGACGATGCCCGGCAGACCTCCGGAAGGATGCGCATGTCAATATCAAACAGGGCGCACAGCTCTTCATCCCATTCCCGCCTCCCAATATCAAACAGCTGGGATTCGCATGCCTGGGAGTATTCCATGACAAGTACCCCTGTAAACACATATCCGATCCACTCGCTCAGGCTTGTAATTCGTTCTATACGTCCGTAAAGTTCCGGGCTTAGCTTCTTAAGTCCCATCAGCTTACCTGCCGAGAATACCGGGGAGGCCCATCTCCCCGTTTTCCGGTATATGTCGTCCTTCCCGGGAATGTCATCTATCCATGCTTCCCCTCTGTTGTCAATATTGGGCAGGCCGTAAAACCAGTGTCCATCCCGGTCAATCAGGACAATGGATTCCCTTGCACCCGCAGCGGTCACCGCCTCGATCCGGATCTCCGGGTGTGCCTTCAGCAGCTCCTTTGTACAGCGCATTGCACACTCCAGCAGCTCCTCTGGTTTGAAATAAAGCGCATCTTCGTATCTGAAATCCCGGTAGTACTTATTTTCAAATGTCCTGAGTTCTATGATCTCCTTTTGTTCTGACACAATGCAGACACGGGAATTCCCTGTTCCTATATCATATACCAGATATGCCATAACATCCTCCCTAACCTTATCACCTTTGCTTTTCTTTGTCAATTATTGATGCCGTGAATAATAACGAGTTACCTCATGCATCTGTTGAGAACCTGTTCCAGCATTTCTTCTTCGAATACATAGGTCTCCGGGCTGTCCAGCACTCCCTGAATGATGTCTGGAATCATGCTTTCTGTCACTCCAAGCTCTCCGAGTGTCACTGGAAGGCCCCATCTTCTGAACACGTCTTTTAGTGCATCAATCCCTGCCTGTCCGTATTCCACATCACTCATGCCTGCTGTCCTCTCTATCCCGAACACGCGCTCTGCAAACTGCACAAATTTCTGTGGATGTTTCTGGTTAACGAATTCCAGCCATGCCGGATTGATCACTGCCAGTCCCTCGCCGTGGGAGGAATCGGTCAGAGCGCCTACCGCATGCTGAATCCAGTGGGCCGGGAAGCCTGCATTGGACCGTCCGCAGTCCTGCAGTCCGCTCATGGCAAGCGTTGCCGCCCAGCTGAGTGCCGCTCTCGCCTTCAGGTCATCCGGATGATCCAGTACTCTCTCATTCTCTATCACCGTCATCACGAGCCTCCAGTTCAATGTCAAATAACCTGAAAAGTTGTTCCATCTTTGACTTGAGTGCAGCGGTCTTATGACTCTCATTCTCTAGAAATGCACTCACATAATATGTACCCGGGTCCTGGTGTTCTCTTAAAAATTTCCTGTAGATTCGTTTTCCTTCCTTTATGTCCATGCTTTTGTCCTCGCAGACCTGAAAGAATTCTTCCTCATAAAGAATGAGCATACAGACCACCTCACAGAAGCGATAATCATATACCACCGGAATGCCAAGATCCTCTGCAATGATCATCTGTATAACCATCCGGGATAATTCCATCCGTATCTCGCAGTCTCCGTACCCTGCATCTCGGTATCGTTCCCCATCCAGCCGGTCAAGCTTTTTAATCACATTTTTCGCTGAACATCGGCTCTAACAGCTTCTTCTGCACATCTGTCAGACGGCTCTCTGCCCCGTCCCGAAGCCGTCTTTCAAAAACATCCTCGTAAATCTTCTCCCTCTTTTCCTCATCCAGCTCCATTCTCAGCGTCATGAACCCGTCCTTGCTCTCACCGACCGGATAAAGCCTGTCCGCGCATGCCGCCTCGTACATAGCCCGCATCATCATATCTGCAGATGTATCCGGATTTTCCATGTACATGTCAACAAATGCTGCCTTTGTATTTACCTTGCAGCATAGACCATTATATATCATTTTATTCTTTACCATAGGCAGTCCTCCATACTCTTTAATATCAATTAAAATTCTTTTATCTCTTCTGATACATGAATTGTTCCATGCTGACGCACTTCCACAATCCTAAAACATACTTTGACTTTGAAATAATCTGGCGATATGCCAGAGATAATCTGAAAGTTTATGAATATAACCTGACTCTGTTCATGATTCTGTCACCGTTAATTATACAAGGCTGTACCAGTGCCTCTAAAAAGCAAAGGGTCAGCAGCAGACCCTTTACTTTTTCTGAAGCCCGTCAATAATAGCCTGCAGCTTTTCAATTTCCTGCTCTTTTTTATCCAGCTCCTGCTGCTGCTCTGACAACTTTTGCTCTGCTCCCTCGGCTCTCTTCTCTGCTCCCTCGGCTCTTTCCTCTGCTTTCTGCCTCTTCTGCTTTTCTTCATCAATCATATACCAGACTGTATTCCGGTCCATAATTCTCAGTGCATCTGAAAACATCCTTACCGCCTCCTCCGGGTGATACCTGAATTCATTAATCTCCCTGTACAGATCCGCGAACCATGGATAGCTTTCAATCACCTTATAGATATGCTCCACCTTGTCCGATCCGATAAAGTACAGCCATGCCTCCAGTTCGCTCATCTGTGTTCCTTTTCTTTTATTATCCATGATATCCAGGAAATTATCAAGTGCTATGTAACACATTCTCTCTAAATGCTCCGGCTCAATTCCTGTGTCATACTCATATTTCCCACGGTGGATGTACTGTCCCGACATTTTTCTGAACTCTCTGGTGCTGTTTTCCATAATGACTATTGTGTATACCTTCTTCATATCCCGGTAAGTAAAACGGTCTCCCTTTATGCCTTTCACGCGCTCGTACTGCCGCATCACCATGTCTGAGGAATAGCAGGATGCCCTCTGCCCCGGGAAGCGGTAGCCGATCTTCTGAATCTCCACATCCGCAAGCTCCCCGGTTGCAAATTCCACCAGGACATCCAGAATCATAAGAGAGCCCATGTCCGTAATCCTCTGACGTTCATTCGGCAGCATCCTCTTTACCTCCAGGGGATGTCCCAGAATCTCTGACAAAAATCTTGAGAGTCTTTCCGGGTAAATCTCTGCATTAAAAAACTTCTTAAAAAACGGATCACAGGTCATCTTCACACCCCGCACTCCCATGCAGAATTCCACAAATCTTTCCTGGAACTCCTCGTCAAGTCTCAAAAAGGCATCATGGGTAACCGGATTTCCTTGGATCTCCTTAAGTACCCCGCTCCGGGTTTTCACATCATCAAAAATTCCCGGATGCCGTTTCTCCTGTACTGCATTCGCCATATGCTAATACTCCCTTCTTTCTGGCCTTTTTATAAAGACACACTGATTGTAACTGTTTCGTAATTGCACAGCCACACTATTTCTTTGTTACTATTCTTCACTGTCATCGGTATTTTTCTTCGATCTGAAGAATCCGAATTCTTGACGCTTAAAAAGCTTAGATTCTTATGGGCAGTCAGAACAGCTGCCGCTACTATCCTTACAGATTTCTGTAATATATGGATAAATAAGATGAAAACAGAATAACACATTTTCGGTATCTGTACAATAGAAAATACTGGGATTAAGAATAATTTAAGAACTTACCGTTACTTGACATTTCCTCTGAAATCAGTCAAAATAAATAGAAATTATATGGAGGATACTTTATGGAAGCACATGAAATACTTACGAAATTACAGCAGGGAGAAATATCCGTGGAGGAGGCAGAACTCTTCTTCCGCCGCCAGCCCTTTGAGGAACTTGGCTACGCGAAGCTTGACACCCACAGAAAGCTGCGTTCCGGATTTCCAGAGGTAATCTTCTGTATGGGAAAAGCGGACAGCCATCTGCTAGAGATTTTCGGGCGGCTTTATGAGGCAGAGGGAGAAGTAATGGGGACAAGAGCCACCTTGCATCAGTATGAATTATTGAAGGAGCGCTATCCTGATGTCCTGTATGACAAGGTTTCAGGAATCGTAAAGATCGAAAAAGCGGATAAGAAACACACTGGCTGCATTACGGTCTGCACCGCCGGAACAGCGGATATTGCTGTGGCGGAGGAGGCGGCGCAGGTGGCGGAATACTTCGGCGCTTATGTGGAACGGGTGTATGACGTAGGGGTGAGTGGACTTCACAGGCTTCTTTCCAGCCTTGAGACCATACAAAAGGCGAACTGTGTAATTGCCGTCGCAGGCATGGAGGGAGCTCTCGGAAGCGTAATTGGAGGCCTGGTGGACAAGCCGGTTATCGCAGTGCCTACTTCGGTTGGATACGGGGCAAATATGAAGGGAATTTCCGCCCTCCTTACTATGATCAATTCCTGCGCAAATGGTGTCGCAGTGGTGAATATTGACAATGGATACGGGGCCGGCTATATGGCTGCCCAAATAAACAGACTGGGGGTACGGGAATGAAAACTTTGTACTTAGAATGCTACAGCGGAATCAGCGGCGATATGACCGTGGGGGCTCTCCTGGATCTGGGGGCAGACCCGGATGTGCTAAAGGCACAGCTTGGGAGTCTTCCAGTGAAAGGCTATAAAGCAGAGATCAGCCGCGTCAGAAAATCAGGGCTTGCTGCCTGCGATTTTAATGTTATACTGGACAAGGAACATGAGAACCATGACCATGATAATGAATATCTGTATGGGCATCACGGACATCCCCAGGAGGTACATGGACATGACGGACACGGTCATCAGGAATACCACCATGAAGAGCATGCACATAGTCACGGAAGTCACAGCCAGCCAGAACATCTCCGGCATCATGAGCACAGTCATACGGAACACCTCCGCCACCATGAGCACAGTCATGCGGAACATCCCCACCATCATGACCACCGGGGACTTCCGGAAATTCTGCGGATTATTGAGGATTCGCAGATGACGGAGCGCGCCAGAATAATCGCATCGGACATTTTCCGGGTTCTTGCGGAAGCGGAAGCGAAAGCGCACGGAACTTCCCTGGAAGAAGTGCATTTCCACGAGGTAGGGGCTGTAGATTCGATTGTTGACATTGCAGCCGTCGCGATCTGCCTGGATAACCTTGGAATTACGGATGTCATTGTACCTGAGCTTTACGAGGGACGGGGCGTGATCCGCTGCCAGCACGGACTGATCCCCGTTCCTGTGCCTGCCACAGCAAATATCGCACAGTCGCATGGCATTTCTCTCCATATGACAGATACAGAGGCAGAGCTTGTCACGCCGACAGGAGCGGCAATTGTAGCTGCTGTCCGCACATCGGACCGTCTGCCTGCAAGATACCGGATTCTAAAGACAGGCCTCGGCGCCGGCAAACGCGATTACGGAAGGACAAGTATTCTCCGGGCCATGCTGATTGATGAGGATCCGGATACTTCCGATATCATCTATAAGCTAGAGACAAATATTGACGACTGCACCGGAGAGGCACTCGGCTATGTAATGGAGCGTCTGCTAGAAGCCGGGGCACGGGACGTCCACTATATCCCTGTCTTTATGAAAAAGAACCGCCCCGCCTGGCAGCTGAACATTATTTGCAGGGAAGAGCAGATACAGCAGATGGAGGAAATCATTTTCAGAGAGACAACAACAATCGGCATCCGCCGGATGAGAATGGAGCGGACCGTTTTAAACCGGAGACTCTGTACTGCAGAGACCTCCCTGGGAACGGTGGAGATCAAGATCTGCAGCCTGAACGGCAGCGAACGGATCTATCCTGAATACGAGAGCATATCCCGGATCAGCCGGGAGAGCGGGCGCTCCTACCAGGAGGTATGGAGCCTGGTCTGCCGGGAGCTGTGGGATAGCTGCGATGTATCCGGTACAACATATACGAATATATGATATGAAAGGGAGGGCTGCGCATCTGATGAATGAAAAGACAGAACAGTTAAAGAAAATGATAAGGGACTATGCATCTGAGGATATTGCCGTGGCATTTTCCGGCGGTGTGGACAGCAGCCTCCTTCTTAAAATGGCAAGTGATGCGGCGGCGCTTACCGGAAAGAGTGTCTATGGGATCCTTCTCCATACTATACTGCACCCCGCCGGGGATATAAAAACCGCGGAACAGGTTGCGGAAGAGGCAAACGCCCATTTCCTCGTACTGGAGCTTGATGAGCTTTCCCAGGCGGGAATTGAGGAAAATCCGGCAGACAGATGTTATCTTTGCAAAAAATACCTTTTCCGGGAACTCCAGAAAAAGGCGGCATCTCTCGGAATCCACACGATACTGGAGGGAACGAACAGAGATGATCTGCGCGCATACCGCCCGGGCATCCGCGCCGTAAGAGAACTGGGAATCCGAAGCCCGCTGGCGGATGCCAGCTTCACGAAGGCCGAGATCCGAAGCCTTGCAGAGGAATACGGGATCTCTGTATCCGGCAGACCTTCCACCCCCTGCCTTGCCACCCGTTTTCCATACGGGAGCAGGCTGTCCTATGAGGCGATGCGGAAAGTGGAGGACGGAGAAGCGTTTCTTCGCGGTCTGGGTTTTTACAATGTGCGTCTTCGTGTACATGGGGATATTGCAAGAATTGAAGTAGATTCGGACACTCTTACAGAGCTGATTCTGAAAAAAAATGAAATCATTTTATACTTAAAAAACCTCGGATATACTTATATT
>Ga0137306_100811_pt1 | contig 37795 bp, 34 predicted proteins | sample Inofroosms_March_FD_97187 | JGI IMG/M metagenome (GOLD analysis project Ga0137306, IMG submission 97187) | Mouse cecal microbial communities from Vienna, Austria - N-Acetylneuraminic and N-Acetylglucosamine D2O microcosms_March | ecosystem: Host-associated > Mammals > Digestive system > Large...
GAGAACCCGCCCGCACTGGTGAAGAAGATAGGCCGCACCACCTATATCGTGCGGATTCATTTCAGTAAGACCAGCACGGAGACCATGAGCGACAAGATCAAGCGTATGCTGAAAAATGAGATACAGCAGATGTAAAAGGACAGGGCCGGAAGCTGTTACAGTTTCCGGTCCTGCCATACAATGCTGTTTTTATTCCATGCCAAGAAATTCAGCCGGTGTCATAATCATTGGATTCTCCAAACCTGATTCCAGAAAATCCTTGTCGCCGGTGAGCAGGACATCAGCCCTTGCCGCAATCGCCGCCCTTAAAATGGGACGGTCATCTGCATCCCTGACCTGTGATTCCGACGTGTTTTCGTCTGTCGGGATGGGTACTAATTCCAGCGTCAGTAAGGCTATTGAAAGAAATTTGTCCAATGCCGCCAGACGTTTGGGGAATTTTTTATTGAATATCCGTTTCATTTCGTCCACATTCTGCTCACAGATCAATCCGTGGTTAGGATAAGAGGCTGCTTTTACATAAGCCCGATAGGGAACACCGTTTGCACTCAATGCCGCAGATATGAGGACATTCGTATCAATCAGAACCCTCATACGTTTTCGTCCTCATTTCTCAATTCTTTTACAAGTGCCATAACATCATCGTCAGATGTGAGACCAGCCCGTTCTGCTTCGCCTGCCATTTCCCCCTGGAGCATCTGCATGGCATAGACAGCCGAATTAACGATACGGACAGTGCCGCCCTCCACAATAAAAGAAATGCGGTCTCCGCTTGCCACACCAAGCACTTCACGGACATCTTTTGGGATTGTGACCTGCCCTTTGGCCATGACCTTTGCGTTGTCAACAAAAGCATTTGCTAACATATCTTTCACCTCCTGAAATATGGAAAGTAGGGATTTCCCTACTTACATTATATGCGACTGCCAAAGAAAAATCAAATGAAATTCATGGAATGGGCTTTATCAGACATTGGAAATGTGAATTTTTTGTGAAATTGATTAAAAAGTCCTTGACGATTTGTCTCTGGGAAAACGGATTAAAACATTTTGATAAGTATGTGGAAAAACATAATGGAGATGTATTAGTACCAACAAGGTATGTAGATGAAGATGGATTTCCTCTTGGTGGATGGGTTTGTCGTAGAAGAGGGGAATTAGATTCACTGCCAGAATATAAAGTTGCTGAACTTAATAAAAGAGGGTTTGTTTGGGATGTACTTAAATATAGATTTGAAAATAACATAAAAGCCGTTGCAGAGTATTATGAAAAATATCCAGTTACAAATTCAAAGGATTCAGAAATAAAAAAATTAGGGATTTTTATAAATTGTGAAAAAAAGAAAATGCGTGATAAGGATATACCCTATCCTGAATGGAAGGTGGAAATATTAAATAAATATTTGCCGGATTTTTCTTGCGAATATAAGAGTGATAAATCATTTGATGAATTTATCTATTATACTAAATTATACAAAAAGAGATATGGACATTTGAATATAGGATGTAAAGATGTAATCAATGGATATAACATAGGAACAAAAAGAAACACTTTAAGTTGTTGTAAGTCGTTATCAGAAAATCAAAAGAAAGAGTTGGAGTATTTGGGAGTGTATTTTGGTAACAAACTTGAAAAGCAGTTTGATGACAAAATGGATTTGGTAAAACAAGCAATTAATGAGGGGGTAATTATAGGCAGAAAAAATCAAAAGTATAAAGATAAAAATTTATATATTTGGATAATGGTAGCGGTAAAAAATAGATATAAAAATAATAAATTGTCTTTAAGCGAAATACAAATTATTGAAAAACTAGTTGGGAAATCATTAGATGATTTGTATTGTGGTAAAAACGAACCTATTAAAGTAAAAGTGATAGATATTGTTGAAAAAAAAGAGGTAGGAATATTCAAATCACTAAAGGAAACTGCAAGAAGAATGAAAGAAAGATATGATATCAAAATAAGTTACTCAAACTTCCCACGTCAAAAATGGGATTCGCACCTTGAAAAATCAATACTTTAGTCCACAAAATACCCTTATGCGGCTGTTTCTCTCCGTTCCAATGCGTCCTGCATGTATTTTGGGAGACGCTCAACAAAGCTGGCTGTGAATTCCTCCAGCTGCGATTCTGTGATATGGAAATACTCCATCACAGTATCCATCAGTGCGTCTATGATGATGCACATGGAACGGCTGAACGTGATATCCTCCATTTCATCCAGCAAGCAGAAACAGAGTTCGCATATCGTTTTGTCATCCTCATTTTCTCGCTGCGCCACCGACAGCATCATATAACGGGCAAAGACAATGGACACATGGGCACACATGGCATCATAAGAAATCCCACGGTATTCCTTCACAAGTTTCAAATACGATTTGCAGGCTTTGAAAAAGACCTCAATGTCCCATCTCTTTCCATAAATACGGATGATCTCTTCCTCCGAAATGGAGATGTCCGTACTCACCAGTACCAACCAGTCCTTCCGTTTGCTCTTATTGCGGACGAATACCAGCTTTGCAGGGATGCTTTCCCCATCCTTTTCGATCTCCACAAGTACGGACAGAAGATAGCGGGAACGTCCCCTTCGCTTCTTGTTGCGGCTGTAGATCTCTTTGACATTGAGCCTTTCACCCTGGTATCTGTATTTTGTCTTGCTTTTTTTCATCATGGCTATGGTGTCAAGATGCTCCTGCTTTTTCAGTTCCAGTATGGTTTTGGGCGCTGAAAACCAACTATCGAACAGGACAAATTTTGCCGTGATGCCCGCACGCTGTGCGGAATGGATCAGCTCCACCATGACATCGGTGGCTTTGCGCCGTGACTGGAGGCGTCTTCTTCCCGCAAGGGAGCGGCCGTCATGCCGCTTACCCCCGCAAAGCAGGTTTTTGTCCTCCGCCGCTGAAAGCAGGCTGTAGCTGACCGGGATAAAGGAGTTCCCGTCCGACCATCCCAGAGTGAGCATCCGGAATCCGGATCGGTATTTCATGGAACAGTGGTCGAAAACCCTGGCAAGCATCTCTGCCTTTTTGGACCGGGAGCGGTCAAACAGACTGTCATCAACGATAAACACATCTTTCCGTTTTTCATCAGTCAGTGGCTTCATGAAACGGCAGATGATTTCAGCGGAAAGCAGCATCGTGAAGCGCTGCCAGTTGATCCCTGCATCGTTCAGAAAACGGTAGATGGTATTTTTTGAGAATGCCCCTTCAAATGTGCCGGTCTTCATCTGCATATAGATGCTCCTGTCGGAAAACATCATGCAGAAAAGATACCGGAAGATATCTATGACAGGGATGCCTTTTTCTTTCCCGGCATTACATTTGAAAAGAAAGCGGCCGATGTGGAATCTTTTCATAAATTTTGTGGCAAAATCCGAAACGTTGTTTCCGTTATCTGTAATCTGTGGTATACTTGACATGGCATAAATCTCCTTGCTGTGTAATTGGTTTTGGCAATTCAATTATACCATATGCAAGCGGTTTGTGCCTTTTTTATGGGTTAAAGTATTGATTTTTCAAGGTTCAACACATCAAAACGGTGTGGGAAGTTTGAGTCATCTATACAGCTTTGCAATCTCCTGATGCCCGCCCGTCGATACGGCACGGACAAACTCCTGCCTTACCTCTTCATTTGGAATAAAAACGCGTTTTGTCCCGGCATCATATGCCAGATAACCCAGATGGACTAAAAGAGTAAGAATATCATCCTTTCTTTTAATCGTAGTCATATCATTCTGAAAGGTTCCTGTGTCAATCTTGGCATGCGCCCCTCCAATCATCTGAACGATCGCTTCTTTCAAACCATCCTCATTGAGATCAATATAGATTTTCAAGGACTCATATGTCTCAGACTGTGTCCAATAATTCCCAATCCGGTTTCTTGACAAAGCGTCCATAACCGACTTTGGACTATAAATGTGCATATTGTCCCCCAGGATATAGCCGTCATACCATTCACAGACTTCTGAGAAACTCAGCTTTGAATCCTCACATAATTCACGGACTTCGTCTTCCGTAAATCCGATAAACTCCTCTAACGGTTCCGGCTGAAGCATGGTATATTCCCTGAAATCCGTCATTGCAGACTGGGTACCATATTTTTTAATCGGCAGAATACCTGTCATATAGGCAGCCTCTATCATCTTATCAATCTGACCACTGCTTTTGAACAGCCCCCGCAGAAGCTGGATGTACTGCTCCTGCAGCGCATGGTCATTTCTAGCCTCACGAAACAGGGCATCCCATTCGTCAATAATGATGATAAAACGGTTTCCGGTTTCTTCGTTGATTTTAGCCAGAGTCTCCGGGAGTGTCGCTTCCTGTGCAACATTTGGATAAATCCCGCGCAATTCTTCCACTACTTTAGCCTGCAGCTCTGTAACCGTATCTTTGATATTCCTGGCAATGGAGATAAACCATGTGATGTCAAGATAAATTACATTATAACGGTTCAGATGTTCTTTATAGGAACGATCCCTTGTAATCTTCAAATTTGAAAATAATCCGCTGGAATCACAGCTTTTATCGTAATATGCACACAACATCTGGGCTGCATAAGATTTTCCAAAACGGCGCGGCCTGCTGACGCAGGTAAGCTTCCTCTTTGTTCCTAATGTACTGTTAATAAATGATATTAATTCTGTTTTATCCACATAAGTCTCCCGGACTGCAGCCGCAAAACCCGCATTGCCGATATTCACATAATTACCCACAGAATACACCTCTTTCTGAAACGCTGCATAAAACAGGTTTTTTAAATTATAAATATTCTATCATGGCTCTTATTCTAAAGCAAGTTACTAACCGGGGCAATATTTAAAGTTTTGCTACGCAGAAATTGCCCCTCACCCTTAGATCATGTTCTCACAAAACTCCGTCTAGCGCATTCCTGACCCGTGAATAGTAACGGTATTTTATCTTAGAGCAATAAACTCTATTGACTTTCAGAGCAATAAACTCTAAAATATACATAAATACATTTGAAGTGGAACTAGATATTCCCTTGGCGAAACCGCTGATGATTGCACTTATGTTATTTGTTGATAATACAGCATTGGATAAAAAGGTGGAAAATGCAAATGAATAATTATGCCATTATAGCCCAGAAAATGTTAGAGAGTATTTTTGGTAGTGATATATTTATATTGTTTGCAGGAATCGCAACTTTGGTATTTATGATAAGTACTCTTCTGCTAGCTAACGCAATTAAGCGTCGTACAAAAGAGTGGGGAAAAAATAAAAATGTACAGTTCTCCAAATTTCTTTTACATGGTACAAGCATGTTTTATACATTATTTGTAACCTTTATTTCAATATTTCCACTTCTAGGTATGCTTGGAACTGTATTTGGATTGCTAGGTCTGGATTTGGCAAGTGGTGACATGGAAAATATAAAAAACAATTTCTTCATTGCATTAACATCAACAGCCTGGGGTATTATCTTTTCAATAATTTTCAAAATATTTCATGCATTCATTTCTGATAACGTAGAGGAACAGATTGAAACAGCTAAAAAATTAGCAGAAGAAATTGAAAAAGAATAGGAAGAATATGAAGGTAACACTATGAAAAAACGAGATGTAATATTGGATTTTACTTCTCTATTGGATGTGACACTTATTGTAATCTTCTTTTTTGTGCTGTTTAGTCATTTGGATGGTGAAGAAAATAAAGCACGTACAGATGCAAAGGTGCACGAAGTAGAGGTTGCTATACAAGAAGCAGAAAGCAGAGAGAAAGTAGCAGTCGAAATGGAAAAACAACTTGAGGACGAAATTGCAATTGTACAAGAATACAGTGATAGACAGGCATCAAATATTTCCGAGATACTTGAATTTAATCAGAGCGAAAATATAAAAATAATACTTGATATGAATTCCGATAATTGGAGTGTAAGGGTTGTTAAAGGTGATTCGGTTATTTCAACAATAGAGGAAAATGATAATATTGGTTTTGGTCTGAAAAACGCATTGTCAAACGCTAAATATGATAATACAAAAACCATATTTTGCGACTTCGTATTTGATGGCAGTTTGCCTGGGACAGCATCGGCATATCGCAAAATAAAAAAAGGGATTGAGGATGTTTCTAAAGAATATAGATATTTTTATTCATCAGAAACAGACTTATCCGTTGGAGGAGAATAACAAATGAAAAAAATATTTAAAATATTACTATTATTATTTGTAGCGGTTGCTATTGCAGTTATATTGGGAATTGGCTTTGGCTTTGGAAAAGGTACCGGAGACGGGAATGACGATTGGAGTGCTAAAACTACACAAAAAGAGACAGTGAAAGCTGAAAAAGATGTGATTGATAAATATGTTGAGACTGAGCAGAATGATAATGAAACAGATGCTAACAAGGAGGTGGAAATTTTTAAGATTAGTGTGGTTGGCAATGAATACTTCTATGGAAATGAAAGAACCTCCTTAGATGATTTTATCACAAAGGTTAAAGAAGCAGAAAGTGATGTTAATGTTGAAATAAAAGATGATAATGCATCATTAAAAACTTATAAAAAACTTATAGAACAATTGGAAAAATCGAAAATTCCATTTACCGAAGAATAGATGGAGGAATTTATGAATGTATTTGAAAAATATCTAATTGTTGTAAATGTAGTTGGATTTTTGATGTATTTCATTAGCTTTTTACTCTATAAGCTTACTAAATCTGTTAATGTTGATAAGATATTAATTTTGGTATCGTTGGCGGGCGGTTCATTAGGAATGTTCTTATTCATCATACTCTTTGACAGGAAATCGGTAAAAGAAAATATGATGTTGAGAGTATTTCTGCTATGCATAATGATTATACAAATTGTTATTGTACTGTTTCTTAAGGGTGCGCATGGGGAACAATTAACATTTGCGTTTTGGAAGTTTTTTGGAAAATATAAAATTCTTATTGTATATTGGGTGATAATAAACTTTATTTCTTTTGCCGCTTTTGCAATTGATAAAATAAACGCAATTGAGGGAAAGTACAGGATTAGAATTCTTACTTTGCTGGGATTAGCATTTATCGGTGGCTCGGTTGGTGCATTGCTTGGAATGTACCTATTAAGACATAAAACTAAGATCAACTATTTTACAGTGGGAATCCCTCTAATTATGATAATGCAGGTTGTGGTTTTATTTTTTTTGATGAATATCTGAACCAGTCCCGACGATACACTGGACCGGAAGATTATTTTCCAGCCATGGTATTTATCAGAAGCCCAAAAGACCGCTTACGAGATTGGATGATGATAATATGCTTATTGGAATAAAAACATAAAGGGACTGCCGCATCATGAGCTGGTGCGGCAGTCCTCTTCTATCCCTGGCCTACTTTTCAATCAGTTTAATCACCGCAGTATTGGCATATGTCAGCGGTTCATTATGCACAAAAAAAGCAACCCTGCCCAAAGGGGCATAGAGTGTTTCCAGAATATCTCCTTCATACGGATTTATAATATTTGCCAGGGGCTGCCCTGCCTCCACCTTCTGTCCTGCCTTGATCATAGGCTCAAAAATACCGGATTTTGCTGTTTTTATAAGTGTCAGATCCGCATCATGCACCACCTTTGAAGTCAGCTCATAAGGCACACTGTACTTTATCATTCCCTGCCGGGACAAAAAATTCATGACTGCAAGGACCGCCTGTCCTGCACTGTTCTGATCAATGCGTGAGGTCGTAGAGGTATATAGTGAAAATGCCTGGGTATCCCACACCTGCCAGTTGTAATTCAGAGTCGTCGTATCATACGGCCTCACTTTACGGAGCACCACATAGGGCAGGCCAAACTGCTTTGCTGTCTCCGGCTTACTGAAGCCTTCGTCCATGATCCGCACATGGGGGACAAAATCTCCCGGCATATAAAAGGATGTAAACTGAATTCCAAACTGATATCCTGAGATTTCCCGGAATACCCCGTCTGCAATTCTCTGGGTTGTCTCACCCAGATCATATCCAGGGAACATCCGGTTAATGTCTGTATTGTCTGTTGGCCAGAATCTTTTCTGAATATTCATGGAATACGGGTTAATGGAGGGCAGAATCAGGATTTTATGTCCGTCCACAATTCTCCCCTCTTCCTCCAGCTGCTTCATTTTCCTTACCAGCCTGGAACAGCAGTACAGCTGCTGCACTTCATTTCCCCTGGAGCTTCCCACAATACAGAGTGACTTTTCCCCTGTTCCGAATTCATATCCCGTCACACGGAATGCGTCCCGGTACAGACCTTTCATTTCATAAATCAATCTTTTATTCATAACCACATACCTTCTTCTTTAACAGCCGCCCCATAAGAGATCCCTCCAGCACAATCGGATAATCCCTTATAGTAAACAGCATTCCATCCTCCGGAGCCCGTACCTCATCCAGTACCTTTCCGCAGAGTGGATCTACAATCCGCCCTATGGTTTCATTTCTCTTAAGCTTTGCGCCATGCTGCACGGACGGGATAAACACGCCTCCTACGCTGGCATTCAGATAGCTGACATCTTCTGGATTTCTCGAAATAACCGGTTTTCTCACCGGCTTTACCTCTCCGCTCCATATTCCCATCTTGTGCATTAAATGAAAGATTCCATCTACCATCTGATTGCCATATGCCTGTGTAATGCGCATCCCCACACCCATTTCCACTACCAGCACCGGTGTGCCGGTATGGTTCAGGCTGTAGGCAAAGGTAGATTCCAACACCGTACTGGCTCCATGGATCCATATCAGATCGACATTGCTTTCCTCTGCCATAGGAACAAGCGTATCCTGATGCAGCTCATTAATGCGGATCTGCGGTATTTCTGTCAGGTAAATGTTGCTGGCATGAATATCCAGCACACAGTCTGAGCCTGCCACATCCTCCATAATCCGCGCAATCACATATTCCATCATGCTTCCGTCAATATCTCCTGGAAACAGGCGGTTCATATCCAGGTCAAACGCAGGGATTCCCCTGGTAATAGAATCAATTCCCAGAGGATTCATTGCCGGATAGATGTCTACAATCCCTGTCAGGCACTCCCTCTGCTGTTCGATACGGCGCTGAAGTTCAAAGCAGACATACTGCCCCTCCAGCTCGTCTCCATGGATTCCTGTCACAATACTGATACGCTTCAGTCCCTTTTCCCCGCCCTCTGGCTTCAGCCGGCTTCTTTGGATCCCAAGCCTTTCATCCACCGGAAGACCCACAGATGCTATTGTCTTTCTCATTTTTATTACTCCTGTTTTTTATCCTTTTTCAGTGACACTGACACTGATCTGCTGTGTCTGTATTCCGCCGCCGTGCATGACTCCCCGGTTGATCTCACAGTCCCCTGCATCACGGCCTACTCCCAGTTTAATATGGGAGTCTGTTACAACCAGATTATTTGTCGGATCAAATGCATACCACCCGTTTTCACACAAAAGTTCTGCCCATGCATGGCTGTATCCCTCTCCCACAAGCATTCCGCAGACATAACGTGCCGGAATTCCTTCCAGGCGCGCAAGTGCAATCATGATATGGGCATAATCCTGGCAGACCCCTCTTCCTAACCTCCATGCCTCCTCCGCAGTCGTATGGATATCCGTTACGTTTTTTTCATATGCATAATCCTGATACAGCCGGTGCATCAGTGCAGCGCCTTTCTCATATGCACTGCCCGTCAGCTTAAGAGTCCTGTAATAGGCCGCAAGCTCTTCTCCCGGTACGGCGAGGCCATGGGGATAGCGGAACAATCCCAGCATAGCTTCCTTTCCTTTGGATTCGCACGCTGTACGGTTCACAGACACGTCCCCTGCAATATGGAAAGAGAAGTCCGTATGGTCTCCTTCGACTCTACCGTACAAAATCTGATTGCCGAAGGAATCCCGGCTCCTGCCGGGATCCTCCTTTGCCGATAAAGTAATCTCCGTCTTTTCCAGCCTCTGCCGGTCTGTATCCGGCGGTATGCATTTTATAGTGTAATGGCAGGTACTGACCGGCTCCGAATAATGAATCTGCATTGTATAATCAAAATGTAACCTCTTCACTTGCTATCTGCTCCTTAGAATAAAGAATGTATTTCGGCATATTCTCATGATACACGGATTGTTCCGTGCTAACGCACTACACAATCATAAAATAGTCTCTGCTTCATGCACTACTTTATAATAATCAATTTCCGGCTTTTCTACAAGCTCTTTCATATATTTTATCTTTTCCGCGTCATATCTGATGCCGCTCCTTGCAACTCTCGGCTCCAGCCTGCAGATTTCACGATACAGTTCTTTCCTCCCCACGCCGAGCCGGGCATACAGATCCAGCCGTTCAATACGCTTTCCCGTTTTGATGATATTGCGAGTCTGCTCACTGTCAATATTGTCATCTGCAATTCCCCAGAACGCAAGAATATTATCCATCACACGCTGCAGCTCTATGAACGGCGCACGGCTGATCTTCGCCTTATTCATTGCATAGATGGCAAGCTGGATGTATGACAACGCTTCTGAACCGATCTCCTCCCGCAGCATAATCGCATTGTCATATGCACGGTTCAGGTTGCTGAATATGGAATCCGGATTTTCTTCATCAAACGGATACTTTTCCTTAAACACCTCTTTGGAGCCATAAATATCCGGAATATCGATCATCTGGCAGAAGCGCGCATATGCGTTTTCCCCCTCATTCTTTCCCTCGTCAATCATTGTATCATAGCTGCTGTAGTATAGCCGGAGCGTTGTATATACGCGCTCTGTATATCTGCCCAGCCAAAGCAGACGGACTGTCTGTTCTACTGAGATAATACCCATGTGTCTTTAAACCCTCCTCCCTGAGATGAATTCACAATAAATGAATCCGGATTTCTTGAAAATCTCGTAAGTCCGCTTTTCCATACCAGCGGCTCATCCGCCATCAGCACAAATGCCCGCAGATCCGCTTTCCGCGGAACTGTCTGTTTTCCGTCCAGAATATCAATATCCAGGAAATCGATGACCTCCTGCGCGATAAATCTGCGCGGTTCCCTCTTAAGGAGCCGGATGAATTCCTCTTTCTGCCCTTTTGACATTTTCTCCCCGAAAACAACACCATAGCCGCCTGCCTCTGCCACATCCTTTAATACCAGCCTGTCGAAGTTTTCCCGTACATACTGCATATCTTTTTTATAAAACGGCAGATATGTCGGCGCATTCTGCAGTATCGGCTCTTCATCCAGGTAATATCTGATCATTTTCGGCACAAAATAGTAGATTCCCTTATCATCTGCCACCCCATTTCCCGGTGCGTTGATTAGGGCAACATTTCCTTTGCGGAATACATCATAGATATGGGGAATGCCAATCACAGACTCTGGGTTAAAATTCATGGTATCTAAATATTCGTCCGAAATTCTCCGGTAAACAGCCCCGATCCTTTCCAGCCTCCCGTCATAACCAACATAATAAAGCTTATCCTCTTTTACCTTAAGCTCTGCTCCGCTGACCAGATGCGCTCCCGTCTTCTCTGCAAGATAGGAATGTTCAAAATATGCCGCATTGTACCTTCCCGGCGTCAGGATCACCGTGTGTCCGCCAGTATTCACATAATCCATCGTCCTGCGCAGAAGCTGCGCATAATTGCGATTATCCTCCAGCAGAGTATTTTCAAACGTGGACGGGCTGCTTCGCCTGCACATTTCCCTTGCAATCATCGGGTAGGAAGCGCCTGACGGCACCCTCAGGTTATCTTCCAGGACATACCACTGTCTGTCCTTCCCCTGTACAAGGTCAATGCCTGAGATATGTGAGCAGACCTCCTTCGGCGGAATAACGCCTTCACATTCTGCCATATACCCGCTGGATGCAAAGATAAAATCCTCCGGGACAACACCGTCCTTCACAATCTTCTTATCACTGTATATATCCCGCAAAAATAAGTTTAATGCCTGTACACGCTGCTTTAACCCGGCCTCCAGTCCGGCAAATTCCTGCTTTTCAATGATCCTTGGAATAGCATCAAAGGGAAACAGCTGCTCTTTGAATGTGTTATTTTTGTAAATTCCAAACTTAACCCCATAGCGGGCCAACAGTTCATTTACCGTATCTGTGTGTTCCAGCAACTCATAATTATACATAAGCGACACCTCCTTTGTAATAAAATGCAAAAGGCACACTGCAGTCCACCTGCCAATGCGCCTTCACATTTGTCTGACAGACATTCTGCAGGGCACGGTTCTTCAGGATGTGCCTGCTGTACGGCAAAAAACTTTGATATCTTCCAGCCGGAACTAAAAAGGATGCCACGATATTCCGTGACATCCCTGTCTGTCTGCTTTTATTAACTTACGAATATTTTAATCCATACGTCCTGTTCTGTCAACCGCATAACTGCCCAAAAGATTCTGCAGATACACTTTTTTACTGTTCATACGGTATACTGTCCCTATATTTATTCAGCAGCCTTATCCTCTTCCTGATCTGACTCACTGGACTCTTCTGCTGCGGCAGATGCATGAACTTCTGTGATTATAACAACCGTAGTCTCCGGATCCGTCGTCAGGCTGACATCCTTGTCCTGTGCAATCGGCAGATCCTTAACTTTGACGGTATCTCCGACCTTCAAATTTCCGGCATCAATCTCTACCCTGTCTACCAGTGCAGCCGGAAGCGCCTTGAATGAGATCTCCTGCAGCATCTGCAGCGGTACGCCTGCGGACAGCTTGTCCAGATTAATCAAATGTATTTCAGCAGTAGAGTGTACCTGTTCATTGCTTACCAGCGCTTGAAAATCAATCTCATTCACATATCTTTTTAATGAATTATAATCCACTTCCTTAATTAACACATTGTAAGTCTTTCCTTCCACTTCCAGCATGACCCGGCCGCCTTTTCTTTCCTGCTTCAGGAGCTACTCAATGTCACCCTTCTCCATCTTCAGCGGAATGGATGTCTCCAGTTCATGGCCGTACAGGTTACCTGTTACAAATCCTTCACGTCTGAGTTTTTTTGCTTTGATTGACAAGTCTCTCTTTTCAGCTTTTAAAGTATTCATTTATCTTTTCCTCCAAATACTGAATCTCGCTTAACAGCCTTCTGCTTTGCTCTGCAGGCAGGTACTGTTAGGTTTGGTTTTCCTGTTACTTTTTTATTATACACCGCTTGTCAAGTCACCTGGCTGTATCCTGCTGCTCCGTTTTCTCTCCGGAACCTTCTTCTGATCTCCTGCCGCAGGAGAACAGGACCCAGCAGCGCCGTGGTACTTGCGCAGCAGAGAAAAAAAGGATATACTCATAAATATCAACTAGTAAGGAGGGGTATCCATATGCCAAAGAGATTTTGCATTACAGGAATTTGCATTCCGGGAAAGAATTATATGGCAGATATTCGCAAAAGATTAGATCAAATCGTACAGGATTATATTGAAAATGGCCTGTATTTTACGATAAACCGCGCAAGGCAATATGGAAAGACAACGACACTTTATTTGTTAGAGCAGCGTCTGGCGGAAGATTATCTGGTATTGAGCCTGAGTTTTGAAGCTGCGGATGAATATTTCCTGACATTGGGAAGTCTGGCAGAAGGACTGGTAATGGATATCGAAGAATGTCTGAAAAAGCAAAATGTGTCTGCCGAAATCCTGGAAGAGTGGAATAAACCGCTGCCGGAAAAATTTCCGATGCGCTCATTAGGAATGAAGATAAGCACTCTGTGCCGATCCTGCCAGAAGAAAGTGATTCTGATGATCGACGAAGTGGACAAGAGTTCGGATAATCAGATTTTCCTGTCTTTTTTGGGACTGCTGCGGGAAAAATATTTGAAATGGCAGCAGGGAAAAGACCAGACTTTCCAATCGGTAATTCTTGCCGGTGTATATGACATCAAAACACTGAAAATAAAGCTGCATCCCCAGGAGGAATCGAAATATAACAGTCCTTGGAATATTGCTGCCAACTTTCAGATAGACATGAGTTTCAGCTGCAGGGATATCGAATCCATGCTGGAAGATTATGAAAATGATTACCATACAGGAATGAATATTCATGAAACCGCCGAATTATTATATGAATATACTTCAGGGTATCCGTATCTTGTGTCAAAAATCTGTCAGCTGGCAGATGAAAAAATTGCTGGAAGCAAGGAGTTTCCTGTGAAGGCATCCGCCTGGAAAAGGGAAGGTATTTTAGCTGCAGTTAAACTATTATTAAAGGAACCGAACACATTATTTGATGACATGACGAAAAAACTGCTGGATTATCCGCAGCTAAAAGAAATGCTTCAGAACATTCTTTTTGGAGGAATTGATTTTCCATTTAAGAGAGAGACTCCGATCATCGATTTAGGCATTACTTTTGGGTTTTTAAAAGATAAAAACGGATTTGTTGCAGTTTCAAACCGTGTTTTTGAAACACAGCTGTATGATATGTTTTTAGCAGAGATGGCTGTGAACAACAAGCTGTATATGGAAACGGCATCGAATCCGAATCAGTTTGTTGTATCGGGTATGCTACAGATGAAGCTTGTGCTGAAGAAGTTTTATGAATACTATGAGGAAATCTATTCGAACAACGATCAGAGATTTATAGAAGAAGACGGAAGAAAGCTTTTCTTGCTGTATCTAAAGCCAATCATCAATGGAACGGGGAATTATTATATTGAGGCAAGAACCAGAAATAACAGACGTACAGATATTATTATTGATTATAAAGGAAAACAGTTCGTCATAGAGCTTAAGATCTGGCGCGGTGATGAATATCACAAACGGGGTAAAAAACAATTATTCGAATATCTGGAATATTATAAACAAGAAGAGGGCTATCTGCTTAGTTTTAACTTTAATAAAAATAAGAAGTGCGGAATTCAGGAATTGGAACTAGAAGGAAAGAGGATATTCGAAATAATCGTGTAACTACTCAGCAGGTCTGTGCAGGGTCTGCCCCAACGAAGCAAGGGTATTTACTGCACAGACCGTAAGTAACTGATGCAGGAGTGCAAAACTGGAGGCTAAAGTCTCTCCAATATCCGGCGCTTATATTCCAGGAACTCCTCTGTCAGATTAAACTCCTTTTTTCTCGGCCTCGGCTCCTCTATTACGATTTCTTCTGTCACCCGACCCGGTTTCCCCGACAGGAGGCAGATCCGGTCTGACAAAAGAATCGCCTCGTCAATATCATGGGTAATAAAAAGAGTAGACAGATGAATCTTATCCATAACATCCAGATACCATCTGTGCATCTCGCTCTTTGTAAGGGTATCAAGAGCGCTGAACGGCTCATCCAGCAGAGCCACGTCACTGGAAAACATATAGGTTCTAAGCAATGCCGCCCTCTGGCGCATACCTCCGGAAAGCTGGCGCGGGTATTTCTTCTGTGTCCCCTCCAGTCCGAATTCTTCAAAATAAAGCGACACCTTCTTCCGGGCCTCCTTTTTCTTCTCGCCCTTAAGCAAAAGCGGCAGAATCACATTATCCTCTATGGTCCGGTACGGCAGAAGCAGATCCTTCTGCATCATATAGCTGATCTGACCAGGGCAGCCTGTAATGTCCTTCCCGTTTAAAACCACTTTCCCCTGCTGCGGCTTATGCAGACCGGATATGATATGGAACAGTGTCGTCTTTCCGCATCCGCTTGCTCCGAGAATACTCACCAGTTCCTGCTCATGAAGCTCCAGGCTCACGTCCGCAAGAACAGGCATCTCTTCATATGCAAAAGTAATTCCTGATACCTTTAGTTCAGCCATAATACCTACTCCAAATATTCATTCGTGAATCCGGTATTCTCAGGAATCTCTTCTTCTGATAAGCCCTTCTCACTAATCCAGTTGTAAAATGCATTCCATCTTTCTGGATCTATGTATCCCCATCTGTCTTCTTCCGCCTTATACTGGCCGGATATATATTTCTGGCTTGCCTGCACCATCTCCTTATCCAGCTCCGGCGCAGCCTGGCATAAAATCTCTGCGGCTTCGTCCACATTCTCTATGGCAGACTCATATCCTTTTTTCACAGCGCCAAGAAACGCTTTTGCGGTCTCCGGATTCTCCTTAAGCCAGTCCTGATTCCCGATTATCACAGGCGTATAATAGTCAAACACAGGATCTATATCCCGAAATGCAAAATAGTCTGTCTCAAGACCCGCGACCTCCGTAGCGATTCCGGCCCATCCGTAGAAAATCCAGATTGCATCCACCGATTTGCTCTGCAGCGCCGACACCTCGTCCGTTACGGTACTTGGGATTAATTCTACCTTGCTGAAATCCCCTCCGTCCTTCTCAACTACCTGTTTTAACGTCGCCTTTTCAATGTCCAGATCCCAGGTGGCATATTTCTTTCCTTCCAGCCCCTTCGGCCTGTCGATTCCTTCTCCTTTACGTGACACAATCCCGGAGGTATTATGCTGGAGGACTGCCGCAACCGCTTCAATCGGAAGTGCGTCCTCTCCTGTCACTGCCGGCATTATGGTATCCTGAAAAGAAATGCCGAACTGTGCTTTTCCCGAAGCCACCAGCACCTCTGCACCGTCTTCCGGAGGCTGGACAATCTCTACCTCAAGATCTGCCTCCTGAAAATATCCCTTTTCCCTGGCCACATACAGTCCTGTGTGGTTCGTATTGGGCGTCCAGTCAAGAACCACTGTAATCTTCTTCGAATCCCCTGACCTTTTCTCATCGTCTGAATCATTGCCTGCACCGCCTGGCTCCTGGTTCTCTACATCTTTCTGAACTGACTTCTCATCCTGATTCGCCGCGCATCCGGCCATGGTTCCCACAAGAACTCCCGCCAAAAGCACTGCCAGTAATTTCTGTCTCATCTGTTTTCCTCCTCCCACGGCATACTGATCCTCTGAAGTATATTTACAGCCCACATCAGGAACAGGCTGATTGCAGAAATCAGAAAGATCACCGCAAACATTTTGTCAAAGGAAAATGCCTTCTTCACTCTTGTCATATAAACTCCTAATCCGTTAAATCCGCCCAGCCATTCTGAAATCACAGCTCCCACCACCGCATAGGATACGGAAATCCGCAGACTTGCAAAAAAAGAGCTAAGCGCCCCCGGAAACTTTACATACCGGAAAATCTGTGTCTTCGAAGCCCCCATGGACCGGAGCAGGCTGATGGTATCCTGATCCGATGCCCGGAACCCGTCCAAAAGGCTTACTGTAATCGGAAAAAAAGTGACAATTACAATCAGAATTACCTTCGGGAGCATCTCATATCCGAACCATAACACCAGAAGGGGTGCAATGGCTACAGTCGGCACTGTCTGCGTCAGCACAATCAATGGGTAAACTGCCTGGTATAACCACTCAAAGCTGTCCATCAGCACTGCCATCACAAACCCAACCAGAACGCCCACCGCCAGTCCGGCAAAAGCCTCAAGAAGCGTCACCTGTGCGTTGTCCATAAGCAGCGGAAAATCCTCTGCGAATGCCTTTACCACCTCAAGCGGCGATGGCAGCAGAAACCCGGAAATCAACCCCGCCGCACTGGCTGTCTGCCAAAGAGCCAGCAGCGCAACAACAGCTGTAGCCGGCAGAATCTTACTGGTGATGTTTTGTAACTTTCTTTTCAATGGTCAGCACGTCTCCTTCCGGTCTGTAGGTAACCTTGATATAGGCCGCAACCGAAGGGGCCCCCGCCCTAATAGCAATGTGCTGGCATTCCTTTACAATATCCATCAATTCGTCATAGTCTCCTTCAATTGCCGTCTCAAAGGGACCCACATAATAATTCAGTCCTGTACTCTTGATATAGTCAATCACCTCGTCTACAATCCTAATTAATTCCTCATCGTTTGCTGCCTCCGGCAGTGACTGAATCGCTACACTTGCATTCATTTTTTTCTTCCTCCTGTTATAATATTAGTTTTTGAGAAAACTGATCCCTGTATCTTTGGAAACTCTGCATACGAAAAACAACGTTTCCCATACCATAAGGAAAGCCCTGCCGGAACACCGGCAGGGCTTCTATTTCACTATGCATAAGGCATAAATCTTCTGTAAGTTCCTACGCTGGCATTATCCAGATCAGGTATAAGAGTCAAAGAAGCGCTCTATTCTTTATCTCAGCCGACTTGCCGCCAGCCCCTCTCTTCTTCATTCAGTTTTCAAGGTTTTTGTACATCTAGTTCCTCTGTACATGCTTTAGTCTACACTCCCTGGGTAAAAATGTCAAGTAGGAACAACTCGCATCCGCCTCGCCAGCGGCAAGTCTTTGTAATCTGACATTCTGTTAAAGCGACCTTTGAACAAACAGAGCTATATTTCCTGGACAGTTCAATGCTCCTGCTGTTGTCCAATCTGTTCACCATCCTTTCTGCCTCACCTTTATACTACAGATTCAGCAGAAAATATCTCTGCTTTATTCCAAAAAATACCCCATGTCAATGCGAACCTCTTTCTTTGATATATCATTGTTAGAATAACAGCAGCTGTCGAATCCTATGAGCCGGAATCCCTCATGCTCATAAAAGCTGATTGCAGCTGTATTGCAGGACTGTGTCTCCAGGATAATTGCCCTCCGCTTCTCCAGGGCTGCCTGCTTTTTGGCCAGTGACATGAGTCTGTGTCCAATTCCCTGCCTTCTGAGCTTCTCATGCACCCACAGTTCTGTAACCATCAGGCGGTTACTCCATTCCTCCGGGCAGACTTCAATACAGGCCAGCAACTCCCGCACATCTCTTTCCTCTCCCACAATTCCCCATGCATAAGCCTTCTCCCAGTGCGGCTGGTACAGCCTGTCAGGGAAATCATATTCCTCCGGATAATGGGATACCAGTGTGTCAAATCTCTGTCTTTGGATTCTGACATCATATCCATCCGCATTCTTTCCAATCTCTACGTCAAAATAGTCCTCTGTTGTATACCTCATTGGTATCACAGTCCCTTCCCATTCGCTTTTCGGAAGGTGAATAATCTCCAGGTTCTGTTTCATAGCTCCTCCTTTTGCGATCTCCTGATGCCTGCCCGCCGTATAGTGCAGATAAAAGACTCCTATGTCTCCTTTTCGAAGTGCTGCACAAGGCAGGTTCTCTTAAATTACAAATATTCTATCATGAGACTTATCCTAAAGCAAGTTGCTATGACACATTCCGGCTCCTCGCTAAAAGCATTACTATTCACGGAACCGATGAGGTGGTGATTTTCAGCATCCAGCCCCTCGCGAACGGTTAGTCCATGAATAGTAACGTAACTTCGTAACCGTGAAGCCTTCCACGATATATAATAAAAGGATTGACATACAGAGAACCATACCTTATATTATAAGTACAGAAAACCGTACGTTACGCTTCACAGTCTGGAAGGCCGTGAATCGTAATAATTATACTTTTATTTAGGAGGTATTTCATTATGTTAGCTGTGAACTATACGAATCTCCGTGATAATATGAAAATGTATATGGATAAGGTAACAGATGACTATGAGACTATGATTGTGACAAGAAAGGATAATAAAAATATAGTTATGTTATCGGAAGAATCTTACAATAATCTCATGGAGAATATTTATGTTATGGGGAATAAAGATAATTATGACTGGCTAATGAAAGGAAAAGCGCAGTTGGAGAATGGACAGTGTGCTATCCATGAGTTACTTGAGGCAGAAGATCATGAATAAAGTGTTTGCAGATACTGGCTGGGAGGATTATCTTTATTGGCAGACAGAAGACCGTAAAACCCTTAAGAAAATTAATCAGTTAATAAATGATGTTGCCCGGAACGGCAATGAAGGGATCGGAAAGCCGGAACCACTAAGCGGGGATTTATCCGGATACTGGAGCAGACGGATTAATGATAAAGACCGCCTGATTTACAGAATAGATGAAAATAATATATATATTCTGGCATGCCGGTATCATTATCGCGACAGATAAAATTGGGGCTGAAAGACAGGGTTGCAGCCTTCGCTGTATCCCTGTCTCTGTAGTACCCGGTAGCAGGAATCCCCAAAGCAGTGCGAATTCTTGTTACTATTCACGGACTAACCGTCCGCCCACCGTAAATCGTCTTTTTTCATCCTGCACAATTTCCCCTGTTTTCCGTCCATACTTCAGTCCTCTTTCCACCGCTGCCGCCAGTGCGGCTCCGCTGCGGGCATAACCCATTGTCCGGACTGTTTCCCGGACCAGTTCCTCTCTCCCCAGTGCACCCTTTTCACGTAAAGTACAGTAAACCGCATTTTTTAGTTCCTGCTGACAGATCTCATCTGCTGATCTTTTTTCGCCGGAATCCGCATCCTTCCGGTATACTCTGTACAGTTCCGGATCCTGGTCTTTTCTCCAGTAGAATTTTACCCCGGACTGCTTATTCACACGCGACGATGTCTTCTTCAGTGCCCTGTCAGTTGCCTCCAGAGTCTGTGCACTGGACCGTGCAATGTGAAAAGATCTGAGCGTCTTTTTCATCAGTCGGTCATAGGTGACTGGTGCCTCAGTATCTATAATCTGCTGCAGTCTCCTGCTAATCACCGGAAGATTTTCTTTTTTCACATAATCTGCCGCAGACAAATCTGTAATCTCTACATCTGCAGACACATATTCCTCAATCCGGTACTCCGGCTCTTCCTGTTCCATATACCTGTCATCAGGCGGAAATCCACTCCCTGCTGCTACTTTTCCGGCAGCTCTTCTGGCAGCCTCTCCTGGCTCAGATATCAGCCTCTCTCCAACCGCAACAATTGCTGTTTCATACTCTTTTAGTTCTTCCGGTTCTGTTATAACAGTCTCCCCTGCTTCTTTTACTTCTGCCAGAGCATACTCATTTACTATGTCTGGTTCTACAGCTGCGGAAGCCTTCTCTGCCTTCTTCCAGTCTTCTTCCTCATATGCCCGTTCTTCACTCACCTCTTCCACTGGCTCTCCCTGGCACTGCCGGCGGGCCTCTTCCTTTCTTTCGGACAGAATTGTTGTAAGCTTCAGTAGCTCTTTCTCTCTGTTATCCCACCAGTCCATCGTCCACACACGGTGCAGTCTCCATCCCAACGACTTCAGCACACTGATCTGTGCTACTTCACGGTCCTTTGTATTGGCAGACTGTCGGTAGGATTCCCCGTCCAACAGAATCCCGAACAGATATTCCTCTTCTTTGTAAGGATTAATTACTGCAATATCCACCTTAAACCGGGAATGCCCTACAGCCTTCTGATACTGATATCCGGCATCTGTGATATGCTGGCAGATATGTTCCATAATCCCCTGATCTTTTGAGACTGTGGTTTCTGCATACTCACTCTGCAGCCGTCCTTTCCCTGCAAACTCCAAAAAGTTTTTCAGAGACTCAACACCTCTTGATTTTGTACGTCTCAGGTTAATCATTTCAGCTGTCATGATGGTAAATACCATCATTTCGGATCTTGCACGGGATACTGCAACATTCAGCCTCTTATAACCCCCGTCTTTATTGAGAGGTCCAAAGTTCAAGGACATCCTGCCGTCGGCATCCGGGCCAAATGCAATGGAGAACAGAATCACATCTCTCTCATCCCCCTGGACATTTTCCAGATTCTTGACAAATACAGGCTCTTCCCCTGTATTCGCCCATTTATCAAATTCAGCATCCCTCTGATATTCCTCCTGAAGCAGATCCTCGATCAGGATCTGCTGGCTGATATTAAAGGTTACAACTCCTACTGACTGCCCCGTACGCTCCGGATCCTGATATCTTCTCCTGATGTCAGCAACAATTGCCCTGGCTTCCCCTCTGTTCACACGTCCTTTGCCGCGCTCAAAAAAACCTTCCGTCTTTACCAGGCTGACGCGCCTTTCCCTGTCATTCACGGACGGGAAAGTAAGCATGGCATTTTCATAAAATTCCTGGTTGCTAAAGGCAATCAGGCTCTCATGGCGGCTCCTGTAATGCCAGTGCAGATAAGTCTGCGGCATACCCAGCGCCAGGCAGTCATCCAGAATACTGTCTAGGTCCTCAATATCCAGGTTCTCTTCATCCACCTTATTTCCTGCAAAAAAGCTGGTAGGAGGCATCTGGTTCGGGTCGCCTGCTATCACCGCATTTTTGCCGCGCGCCAGTACACCGACCGCTTTACAGGTCGGAAGCTGTGATGCCTCATCAAAGATCACAATGTCAAATAAATCATTCTCTGCTTTCAAGTACTGCGCAGCCGAAATGGGACTCATAAGCATACACGGGCATAGCCTGGGGAGTACATGGGGAATCTGCTCAAACAGAGTCCGGATTGCCACTCCTCTGCCGTTACTGCTGATGGCTCTGCGCAAAAGATTCAGCTCTTTGCTTATCTCTACAGATTCGCCGGATACAGGCAGCTGGTGGGTGAGCCTGTAGAACATTTCATCCTTTGTAAGCTCCAGAAACTCCTGATCCAGCTTTTTAAACTGCGCGATCCTCTCGTTAAATCCAGTTCCTGTGAATCCATTCAAGACAGGCTCTTTTTCAATGACAGACAAAATAATTGCCCTGTAAACAGACCGCAGATATACGCAGATCACATCATCATGGGACATACCGGCCTCATAAGCATCGCATACCGGCGAAAGTCCCCTGTCTCTGCACTCATCTGCAAACTGCCGGTAAACAATCCAGTCCTTGATATAAGAAGCATTTTCAAGTATACAGCTGCAAAGCCTTAAGCGGCTCTCCATCCAGTCTTCAGTCCCCTCTTCAAACTCCAGCTCCAGGAGCTCCTGCGCCTGGGCTTCTATGAGCTGGACTTCCGTCAGGCTCCCAAGCAGCTTTTTTGCATGCTGAACACATGCCTGAAGCAGTCCCTGCCCGGAAAGCTTTCGCCGCTGCCCGGAATATTTCTCCAGTGTCTGCATCTGCCCGCGAATATATTCTTTATAAGCCATCAGGGAATCCTTATCAGGATAATCCTTGATCAAAGCCTTCCATTCATATGACAGAGCCTCTTCCATGTTCTGAAGCTCCTGAAGCTCCTGCTGATAAAACATCACGTCCGTCAGATAAACAGGAATTCTGTCTGTCTCAACCGAAAAGAAGGCATATGCCTGAAGTTCAGAGGTAAGTAACGCTAATGCCTTTTTCTTGCCAAAGAATTTTTTATTTGCCTCATCATACTTTAAACGGAAGCTGCTCATATCCATACGGAGAAAGTTCTCACTCCACCAGGTATGAAATGTCTCTCTCTTTTTGGAAAATGCTGACTGGCGTTCTAAAAATGCCAACGGCTCCTCAAACTCTCTGTCCACATTATCTGTATTTATCAAAAATACCGGAATCTCTTCTGCAGCAATTATACTACGCGCGCAGTTACAGACATTTTGCCACTCTGTTTCAACGACAGGCGTGCCAAGCTCCATCTGCTCTGCAAAAGGAATTGCCTCACTCCGGAACTCTTCCAGGACATTGCGATAGGCCTGCATAGTAGTATCCAGGTCAAATTTCATCCTTTGGCTGTACTCTGTTTTATGTACCACGGACAGAGGATTCCCGCATGGATGGCCAATGGCTTTTCCTGCAGCAACTAGCCTCTCCAGGCTATGCATCTGATTCTCCAGGTCACTCTCTGTCAGCGCGCCTGCATATGTATGGTCAAACCGGATATCTCTTCCCAGTTCCGGAATCATTTCATAGAGATCTATGAGCTGACGCAGGCTTTTTCCAAATGGTCTTTTTATATGCAGTGCTTTTACGTAAGCATCCAGCTCCATCCGCATCCTCTGGATATCCTGTATCTTTTTCTCATAATCAGTCGGGAAATCACATACTGCTGTCTCCAGACCGCGTTTTAATTGATCAAGTACAGCCTTCTTCGTCGCCTTATTAGAGTACAGCTCCAGGCAGAAGTTCTGAATGCCAAGCGCCTCCAGCCTCTTCTGAACCACCTGAAGCGCTGCCATCTTCTCTGCAACAAAGAGAACCGTTTTCCCCTTTGCCAGTGCATTGGAAATCATGGCAGAAATCGTCTGTGATTTACCTGTTCCCGGAGGTCCGTGCAGCACGAAGCTCACCCCCGCTGCTGCCATATTAATTGCGCGAAGCTGGGAAGCATCCGCAGTAACCGGCAAGTATGCCGTATCTGTGTCCACACTCTCCGGTACCGTGCAGTCCCACTCCACGGCTCCGCTTATCAGGCTGTGGACGATCTTATTCTTTTCCAGGAAATCCCTTCTGCTGTGAATGTCGTTCCACATCACAAACTGAGAAAAGGAAAAATTCCCAATAAATCCTGCTTCCACCACATCCCACATAGGAAGATTCATTACCTCATGGCGAAGGATGGCAAAGATTCTTGGCAGATCCAGTCCGTATTCATCTGTGGGCGGGGGATTCAGTCCATGAATCTGTATTGCAAAGCTCTGCTTTAAAAACTCCAGCAATGTAATGTTAATCTTGGCATCCTCATCCCTCATGCGCATGGCATAACCCTTACTGGCAGATTTTCTTACAATATCAATCGGAACAAGCACAACCGGGGCATAACGGACTACGGCATCCGGTCTGCTTTCAAACCAGCGCAGCAGACCCAGAGCCAGATATAACGTGCCTGCACCATTCTCTTCCATAGAAGTCTTTGCAGAACGATACATCTTCGTCAGGGAACTGTTCAGCTCTTTTTCTGTGTAAAAAGAGTGCAGCCTTTTGTGCCTCCCCTCCAACGCAATAAAATCCGCAAGATTCCCAGGCTCCCCTAATGCTTCCACAGGGATTTCTCCGTCATCTGGAACAGACAGGTCTGCCGGTCTTGGCAGCACCAGGAATTCCTCGCCTTCCGTAAGGGCATTCTCTAATGTGCTGACATCCGGGGAAAGCAGTGGAACGACTGCACTGGTCACCCGCAGATTAATCAGCATATTTCTGAGGCTCAGATCCAGCAGCTTTCTTTCCCACTGTTCCTGCTTTGTAGCAGTGCCTTTCCCGGAAGAATCCGGCAAATCGAAGGTTTCCCCCACTGCACTGGGCTTATCCGTGATATCCTTCTGATTCCGCTCCTCATGCCGGATCTCGAACCCGTCAGCTGTCTTCACACGCATGGGAAGTGGGCGGACTCCCATGCTCCTGGCACGTTTTACATCTATAACAAAGGCAAAATCCTTATAATTTGCCACATTATGTTCCGCCAGTGTGACTGCTTCGTCAAAGCTCCTGGACTTTCCTGCACACATGGCTGTGCATTCCACTACAATGAGCTCATGAATTCCCTTAGACATTCTCTTTTCCAACTGGGAAGGATCTTCCATAATCATTTCAGGAAATGACTCGTCAATCAGCCACACACCGGCAAAAATGTGCCCCCGCATCATGATCATAACCGGATTTAATCCCATGGCCTCCAGGCATGCCACATAAAACAGCGTCATATCCATACAGGTTCCCAGGTGCTGATCCAGCACAGCATCCACCAGGCGGATCCTCTGCCCGATCTTCTCAAAGCTCGAAGGCGGCTCTGCATAAATAATATTTTTCTGCTGAATGGCTGCATAAGCCGCTGCTGCCATATGCTTTACACGGTTCGGTCCGCCATGCTGGTATCCGGCCAGAGAAGGATCCTTCGTCCACTTTTCCAGATAATTTGCAGCAAGGCCCAGCATACTTGTAACTGCATAATGATTCGGCATAACAAACGCCGTGAGAAGTTCAGGGGTGTATTGCAGCCCCGGCCATTCATCAAATGCCAGTACCGTGACACTCACTTTCTTTGAAAGAAGCTGCTCATTTCCTGCACGGATGCTGATTGTCATCTGACAGATAACTCTCTCTGTCAATGATGCCAGGTAATCTGCATTTACCATAACATCCAGTTTCTTAAAGTGCCTCTCCTCCTCCGGCTTCATTTTGTCAATACCAAACACAAGCTTTTCTGTCAGTCCATTTTCTGAGCTGACTTCTACGGCAAGCTGGTCAAGGTCTGCCCCGGAGGTATTCTTAAGGCAGATATCCCTGACAATACGTGCTCCGTTATGAATCGCCGCATAGGTCAGCACATCATCAATCTCACAGCTGATCTGCAACCCGTTCTCTGACGTTCTTACGTCAGTCTGTTTTTCTTCCATCGTAAAGCCCCCATTCCTCTATGGCACTGCGCCGCGTATGCAGATTTCACTGGCACAAACCCGGCGCAGCATTGGTACATTATCCCCTAAGTGCTAACAGCCATGCCGTGACATGGATTGCCTGCTGGAATTTACCCTCCGCAATCAGGGCTTCGATCTCCTGTGCAGTATGCTTTTCAGCATTTAGGAATTCCGTTTCATCCAGTGACTGTCCGGACACTCTCCTGCAGTTCTTCGCCGCAAAAAGATACGCATAATTATCTGCTATGGTCGCATTGGAGGGTACTGTGAGCAAATGCTTCCATTCACTGGATTCGTATCCCGTTTCCTCTAAAAGCTCCCTCTTTGCTGCTTCCAGCGCATCCTCCGCAGGCAAATCATCTGCCCCTCCATATTCCCTGCCGTCTTTCCTCTCAATCCCTCCTGCCGGGAACTCCGTCGTAACCTCTTTGATCCCCTGCCGGAACTGACGGACACACAGATAATTCCCCTCTTCATCTGAAGCCACGATCACAACATAATCCCTCCGGCTGTAGCTGTAATAGGGTTCAAATACACTGCCATCTGGAAACCGGTATACAGATCTTCTGAAATCAATCCATTCATCCTGGACAATATGCTCCGTGCTGACTTCTTCCCAGGCGAGGGGATTTTGTTCTTCTTTCCCTTTCTGTTCTCCCTTCTTTTCCCCACTGCCTTTCTTTGCTCCGCTATCTTTCTTTGCCTTGCTACCTTTCTTTGCCCTGCTGTTCTTCTTTGTCCCGCTGTCTCTCATTGCTCCATTGTCTCTCGTTGCTGCGCTGTCTTCCCCGCCGTCTTGCTTTGCTCCGCTCTCTCTCGTTGTCGTGTCAGGTTTCACATCTTCCACATATCCAAACCCGTGTCCTTCACACCATCTGACCGCAGCTTCACGATAAGCTTCATCCTGATAGTCATACCAGCTTTGTTCAATCCCATACCGGTTAATGGCATCCTTGAATCTCCGGAATGCTCCCCTGCCCCTGATTGCATTTTCCAGAGTGTCCTGAATCTGTCCCCCGGGCAGGCTCCATATAAAGTGTTCCATGATACTGTACTCGTTAATGTCAGACTGGGAGGGCAAGCCGAAGAAACGAATATTCCACTCCTCTTCGATCAGCTCGGAAAGCTCCTCATCCTCCTCGCAGAGCCCGCCTAAAAACTGATCCTCCGGCAGGCTCACAACTTCCATATTTTCGATGTCCAGATACTGGCTCCACATATCGTCTGCCATTTCGATGGCATCAATGATTAGTTTTAAAGGTATTCTGATGTTGCTTTTATTCATAAAAGTATTTTCCTCCTGTTCATTTCTATCCAAAAAGGACTGGTCATATGTCCAGTCCTTATGTATGCCTTAGCGTGGATGGGCTTAAAGACTCCCATAATATACTGCCATGCTATCTAAAGTAATCTCATTCTGGCTAGATACCCCTTCCGGAAGTCCGGCACGGGCATCCTTCCATGGAGATTCCGAATGTGTCAGTTCACATAGATCATACGTCTCTTTGTCTCCATAGCTGTTAAGCACAATATCAATAGACTCCGTTTCATTATCGATACTGTACACAATAGTTCTCTATTTCTCTATAGTCTAAGACATATTCCGGTTCCTGTCAACAATGATACCCTTATAGCCTTGCATCTTCTTATCGAAAAATTTTCTGCACCTTTTCAAAATCCACCAGCCTGCGCATCTTTGCACTTTTCATGAACCGCGCATAGCGTTCTTTATCACCGATATCCCGGGCATCTTCCAGTAGAAATAAGATGATGTCCGTCTGGTCCTCCTTACATTTTTTAAGGCCATACTCTGCTGCTACAATAGCCTTGGCAGTGTCCTTGCCTCTGTAGTACTTGATCACTTCCATGTAGGGTTCTGCTTTATCACCAAGGTGGTTTTCAATGTATCTGATATATTTCTCCTGCTGCCCGCATTCCTTATACAGCTTCGCGCCGTCAGCCTTCATATAATCAGATCCTGTCCCGAATATGATATCGGCACATTCGAGCTTCTCTTCCTGCGTGAACATAAGCGCATGGAACAGATCCCTCATGGGATCGTATACTCCGTAAAAATCATAATACTCGCCTTCGATGATTCCTTCTAATACCTGCCTTCTGATCTCCCAGGACTCATCCTTTAATCTGCCGTCCTTTATCAGTTCTTCACATATGTTCCATATCTCTTCGATCTCCCACTGGTCGTCAATGTACGGCTCATATTTCAGTGTGTTGATCAGACGAATGATCTCGTGCCACTGCTCCTCAAGGAAGGACTCCCTTGGTTTACTCTTCTCGGCGGCAATCATGACGCGCAGATCTTCGTATAATTTTTCTTTCCCTTCAAGGGTCATGGTGTCAAGAAGATCGTATATATCGGGACGATTAAATGACATGGATTGGTACCTCCTTATAAAAATAATTTTTACAGGTTAACAGATTAACAAATTCTACTTCTTGATATTTTCAATTTTCCCCCGAAATCTTAGACGCAATATCCGCTTCGAAAGCATGGATTTCAGCCAGGCATGCATCAAGGCCTGCGAAGATTTCTTCCTTATTCAGTTGTTCATTCATTTCAACCGCTGCGGTCTTAAATGGATAACGCCACTGCCAGTCTTCTATGCCTGCCTTTGCTGGATAATACTTGTTAATCTTATCGCAGATTCCACGGAATACATCTGTTATATTCTTTGAACTGATGGCAAGCTGGATGTAGGTGGTTTTCCCGTTACGGTTTACAATTTCATAGAAGTAATGGTTATCTGTATTCCAGCCGCTCGGTGCATCTGGAATGTCCGGAAGCAGCCTGCTCATTTCATCTGTAGTAAATCTGGTATATGTACGATTACATCTTACAATATCCAGATTGACATCATTTCTTGACTGAGCCCATTCGCGTAAAATACCTACAATTACCGCCATACGTTTTTCTTTATCATCCAGCAAATATTCAAGCATTGCACTGCAGATTTTGTCACTCCATTCTGCATGGAATCTAGCCATTCTTGGCCAGTCAGATTCGTTGGCAATACCCACACCATCTAATTTATAACTCATCCACGATGCCTTGCAGTGATCCGCTCTATCCCACGAAAGAGAAATACCTAACTTTCCCTCGATTTCATTTCTGTGCTGATATAGCATGTCAAATGTCGATTTATTCTTTGTTGTATCACTGTTGCCAAGATAGAAATCGATTCTTGCATTGTCATAATTGGCCACACAATTAATGCTAAACCCGCTTATACCAAAAGAGCCCGATTCTGTGTTTGATGTGGTTGGATTACAACCGCTAAAAGTTCCTCTGTGAATATGCTGCTTTTGAATAATCGGAAGTGCATATTCCCAATATCGTCTCCGGCTCTCATATCTGCTGGCATCTGATGATTTTTTCGCATCAGCATTCTTAAGATAGAACACCAGATCCATTGGATCTGCCTCATACAAAGCAAAGATTCTTCGCAGAATTGACATCTTTAATGCTGTACTTGTATTCTTTTCCACAAATACATGATCATCAATTTTCAAAGCGCTTCTCAATTCCGATTCATTGTCACTTACATACACAGCCAATTCCGTATTGTTCTTTGGACTGTATGCAAGTCCCGTCAGAATAGATTTGTCTTTTTGATGAAGAAACTTGACCACATGTTCAAACATATCCGTCCAGCTGGTTACCGGCTGCTCAGCATTGAGATAGCTGTATTTTGCAATGTCACGTCCTGTAAGGTCATAATTTTCATCATCAAGTGTGCATGAATCAAATTCTTTCTCTGCCGGAATGAAATCTGTTGCCGGACATGCCCAGATTTCCATGGCAAGCTCCAACATCTCTTTATTTCGCTCTTCCAGCTCCGGCAATCCCCAGGACTGTTTTGCAGCAATCTTCTGATTCATTTTAACAGGCTTTCCATAATATCCAACAAGTGCTGATAACTGTCCACACTGTCATAAACAACATCCTCTCCCGACAGTTCTTTAAACAGCTTTCTTGCACAATCAATTTTCGCCTTTTCGATTGGCTTCAGTTTCAAGGTTTCCATAGTCCCTTTTGTCTCTGCAATAAAGAAAATATGCTTCACTGTCCCCTTATGAAAAGCTATCGCCCAGTCCGGAGAATAATTGCCGACAGGTGTCGGAATGGAAAATCCTTTCGGCAGCTTTGCGTACACACACACTTCATCAGCCAAATCCATATCTACAGCAAACTTCCGCTCTATGCTCTTACCATCCCTGGCATATCCATCTGTAAACACATAATCCTGCACATTTTTCTTTGCACGGTATGCTTTCGAAAAATCTGCATTTTTCTCAGCTGTAAAGATATTCGCATCATAACTGCCCTCTGCTTTGTTATATGTAATCTGCTCCACAATCATGGCAGCTTTCTGCTCATTAATTAAGCGAATCGCTTTTGTAATAAATTCCTCCGGATTATCTTGAAACATTGCAAAGGTATATGGTTTTATGCCTGAAAGGATTCTTGCTGCTGATCTTCTTGTGAGTTTTGCTCCTTCAGCAACCTTGCCCACAAGATCATATTTCACAATGCTGTCCTCCGGACGCATCAATGTAAATGTATGGCTCTTTTCAGCCACAAATCCCTCTCCCCTTTTCAGCATATCAGAATTCCAATCGCTGCCTTGTTCACCGGTCGTTACAGTGTATTGCAGCTTTGCAACAAACATCTTATCATCTATATGATCAATTGCTTTTCTAATCAACTCCTCACTGTCAAAATCTACCGTATATGCATATTTATGATTGATATAATTCCAAAGAGTCTGAAACTCTTTCTTGTAAAAATTATCATTTAGGGCATTCTCCTGAATCTTCGTTTCATGACCATTGCTGATCATATCATCCAATACGTGTTCGTCAAAAATACTCTGAACAAGCGCATGGACACCCTGGCCAATATCCTTGCAGCTTTCCGGCAGCATTACAAGTACGCCATTTGTCAAATCGGCACGGTACCTGTCCGTTACGTGATCGTCATTATCAATATAATCATTCCTCACAAGATAACGATAAATATCCCTGCCCTGCTTATCAGAAATAATGACTTCATTGCCTCCAACCGTAAGCCTTTTCCCAATGAAGTATTCCGCCCTGGCCTTTGTCGGACGCTCATACAAATCATCACGAATACCTTGCTGCAGATCAGCGACAAAATCTTTGTACCCCTCCGATGCAATAACAGTAAGCTGATTCATCTTCTGAACCTGATTTCCAAGAGTATCTGCATCCAGACGCTCGCCATTCTGATTTACGCAAAGTCTTAACCCCCTGCCAACCTCCTGCCTCTTCTGTATCGGAGAACTTCCGCCATGCTTCAAAGTACAGATCTGAAAAACATTCGGATTATCCCACCCCTCTCTGAGCGCAGAGTGAGAAAAGATAAACCGGACAGGATTGCTAAATGACAACAGTTTCTCCTTGTCTTTGAGAATCAGATCATAGGCTGATATGTCGTCACTTTCATCTCTGCCGCGCTTTGTAGTGCTGTCAACCTTGCGTCCTTTCTTGTCAATACTGAAATATCCGTCATGAGTCTGATTTATTTCAATATTACGCAGATACTGCTCATATGGCGTATGAAACAAGGTCAGATACTCATTCAGTATATCCGTATATTCCTGCTCAAAGATTGTTCCATACTCTGAATTAATCTCATTGCCATCCTCATCATACTTACGATACTTCGCAACCTCGTCAATAAAAAAGAGAGAAAGCACTTTGATGCCCTTTGGAAACAGCTCTTTTTCTTTCTCAAAATGAGAGCGGATTGTCTCCCTGATCTGCACCCTCCTTAAATCTGCTTCCGAAACATCGCCGACCACTTCGCCTGCACGAATAACCTCACCATTCGTAAATGATACAGTTCCTCGTATTGGATCAATTTCATTGACGCGAAATCCCCTGTACTGCTCCATATTTTTGGAAAGTGCAAAAAGGTCATCGTCCACGCCCACCACTCTTGTTTCCCGGTTAATGGACTTGTTGTAACCAATCTCGAATTCAATACGGGCCATTGGCGGTTTTTTAGGTGATATAACAATTCCTTCCAAAAAAAGATATCTATCTGTGCCACGCAGATTCTTTATATCAAAACCTTTTACTTCTATCTTTTTCACTAAGCGCTTGTTATACGCATCCAATGCATCCAATACATAAACAAGCGTATGGTGCTGCTTATGTGTGGCAGAATAATTCAGACAGAACAATGGATTAAATTCCTTTAAACTCTCCTGTGTCGCCGTTCCTCCCATTTTCTGCGGCTCATCCAAAATCATAATCGGACGGTTGGCTTTGATCACATCAAGCGGCCTTCGGCTGCCAAAATCATCTAATTCCGTCCGGATGCGTCTTGCATCTTTTCCACGGGCATAAAATGCCTGAATATTAATAATCATGACATTAATATCAGCGCTCTGGCTAAAGTTGTCTATCTGAGCTAAATTCTTCGAGTCATATATAAAGAAACGTGCTTTCTTCCCATAATACTCCATGAAATGCTCCTGCATTGTCTCAAAACTTTTGTAAACACCCTCGCGAATCGCGACACTCGGAACAACCACGATAAACTTACTCCAGCCATACTGCTTGTTCAGTTCAAACATTGTCTTAATATAGACATAAGTTTTGCCTGTCCCCGTCTCCATTTCAACATCAAGCGAGCAGATTCCAAGACCATTTGAAGAAATCGTATCCACAAGTCTGATATTATTCCTTGCCTGAATTCTGTGGATATTTTCAAGCAATTGACCAAGATCAAGCTGTACCTTCGCATTGGCAAACCCCATGTATAACTCTTCATCCGTCAACTTCCAATTGGTAACATCTCGTTCTATCTGAGCATTCCTTCGGTAAGTAAAACGATCATTAAAGGGCTGTCCTAAAAAAACATTTATCACACTTTCCACAGCCTCTGTCTGATAAGGCTGTATGGTGAATTTGAATTTCATATCACTCACTGCCGTTTTCCTCCTGCGCCCATTCTTTCAACTTTTCCTGCAACAGCTTCTTGTCCGGCAGATATAATTCATATTTTGATGCATAAATATTAGAGTCCTTCGGCAGCGTCAGCTCAACAAGCGCATCACTTTTCTCCTGACAGAGCAGAATACCTACTGTAGGATTCTCTTCTGCTGTCTTTTCATATCGATCATAATAGTTAACATACATCTGCATCTGTCCCAGATCCTGATGCGTCAAATCACCCAGTTTCAAGTCAAAAAGCACAAAACACTGTAACAAGCGATTATAAAACACTAAATCCACACGAAAATGCCGCTCCTCAAAAGTAAACCGAACTTGTCTGCCAATAAAAGCGAATCCTTTTCCTAATTCTAGTAAAAACTCCTGCAAGTGATCCAAAAGTCTGCTCTCCAATTCCGTTTCTGAATATTCTGGCTGTTCCTGCAGACCAATAAATTCGAGAATATACGGATCTTTTATCATATCCTTTGGGTTCTCAATAATCTGACCTTTTTCAGACAATTCCATTACCTTATCCTTATTACGGCTAAGAGCAAGGCGCTCATACAATGCACTGTTGAACTGTCTTTTTAGTTCCCCAACTCCCCAATGATTCTGTGATGCTTCTATCTCATAAAAATGTCTCTCGTCCACATTGCCAATGCGCATCAGCACTAAGTAATGCGACCAGCTCAGTGGAAATTTTCTCCCTGTTGACACTGCCGGAAGATCCCGCAATTGGTCAGAAAGCGTCTGACCAATTTGATCTTCTGCATAGACTTTATAAAATTTACGCATTTGCTTCAAATTTGTAATAGAATACCCGCGTCCCATATGTTTTGTCAAATATTTTGAAAGTTCTGGTATCAAATATTTTCCATAAACAGCCCTCTGCAAACCATTCTGTTCTTCTTCCACAATCAAGCGCCCAGTTTCAAAATATGCGTAAACCATTGACATATCAATCGCTGCTTTTACATTTTTCCGCGCTCTTTTCAGCACATCTGCAACGCTCCGAAGAAAGTCCTCATTCATTTTTTCATCCATTACAGCACTTTCCTCCTCGTCTTTGGGCTATACGTCTCGAAAATTTGTTCAAAATTCACTGCGACACTGTCACTTGCCAGTCCGCTGTCACGAAATACAGCATAGAACGGATGTCTTTTCGCAATCTCCATCACAGTTTCTTCCGTTACATCTTTGTCAAAGCAGGCGATCAGATAACCGTTTTCAACGGAAAATACTTTCTTTCCTGCGATTTCTTCTTCGCCAATTTTGCTTGAAAGTAATATGCCAAGGTCAAGCATCACCTGGAAAAGCAGATCTTCCGGTGTTCTGTAAGGCTTGATGTTATCTGCAAACAAGGACAACTGCTCTTGTTTATAATCTGTGGGTTTATAGTAAACATCTTCCATATTGCTGCTGTCTACACGGAATACCCGAAAACCATAATCAATATCCGCTCCTGTTTCCTCTTTGATCTTTTTTCCCGCACAGCGGATACGTTCCTCACCAATTTCACAGATGGTTCTGTACCCTGCTTTGTAGGCTTCTGACTTCACATCTGTCTCCTCGGGCAACTGAACCATAATGAACTTGCGATTACCACCGTCTTCTGCATTAAGCTGCATAACTGCGTGAGCTGTTGTAGCTGAACCGGAAAAAAAATCAAATACAACTGACTCTCTCTCTGTTGCAATAGCAGCCAAATGTTTTATTAGCTTTGATGGTTTAGGATGCGTGAACAGCTTCGACTTCCCAAATAATTCTTTTTGTTCTATTGTTGCATCCTCATTCATTCCCTTATTATCCCACCATGATTCAGCACGAATCTTTCCAAATTTACGATTTGCAGCAAAGACTTTCTGAACCGGCCTTGTTACTCCAGTTTTCCCAAAAATAATCCGACCATCTGCAATTCTCTTTTCAACTTCAGTAGCATTAAATACCCAGTACCGACCCTCGGGAGGATAGTAAATATCTCCTGTATTAGGATTCATTATAGGGAAATTTGGCCCTTTGTGATTTGCAGATAAATCTGTTGTCGTCCATGGTCCGCGTGGATCATTATCAGGATTAGAAAATGTTTTTTCCAAAAATTCTTTGGTAACAGGGTACCCCATGTCTACTATGCTTTTCAACTCCTTTGCATAACAAAGAATATAATCATGGACTGGTGGCAAAAAGCCCATATTATTTCCATTAGTTTTCTTCTTCCACAAAATGGATCCAATAAAATTACTGTTTCCAAATACTTCATCACAAATTTTTCTTAGACTACTCATTTCATTATCATCAATTGAAATGAAAATAACTCCATCATCTGCCAAGAAATCTTTTGCAATTCTTAGACGCGGATATAGCATATTCAACCAATCTGTATGGAACCGTCCATTACTCTCCGTGTTCTGTACCAACCGATTACCTTCACTATCAAATTGACCACTATTATTCAAATATACCTCTGTTTCCTGTGCAAAATCATCCTCATAGATGAAATCATTTCCAGTATTGTAAGGAGGATCAATATAAATCATTTTAACCTTGCCAAGATAAGTTTCCTGCAAAAGTTTTAGTGCATCAAGATTATCGCCTTCAATATAGATATTCTCGGAATCAATATCTCCCTCTGTACCGTTATACCCGACAGATTTCTCTCTGTCAAGGCGGAGTGTCTTTGCAATCGGTGCATTAGCAAGTACTACCGACCTTTTCTTATCCGGCCAGGTAAACTGATAACGCTCCTGTGCGCCCTCCACAACCTGCGCAGAAATCTCCTGCCTGAGGACATCCGCATCAATGGCACGTTCTATAATCGGTTTCCCGTCTTCCTTATACCCCGTGATCGTTTCAGTCACTGCATTCGGAAACATTGCAGCCAGCTTCTTGAAATTCTTATCCGCTAAATTCGGTGTGTGCATTTTTAGTTTATCCATTGATTCCATGTCTCCTTTATTCATACAGATTGTATTTTCTCAAAACAGCAAAATCTTCTTGTAATAGTTCAGCTGTCAAATCGTTATTATCAATCAAGCCGTTATAATGTTTTATAGTTTGATGTATTCCCTTTATTATAAGCCGTCTAATTTCCGTCACCAAATTAATATATAATTCATTTGGCGTTAATTGTAATAACAATTTTCCAAAAGGGGATGGAACAAACAAAAGAGGATTTTGGCCATTTTTATATGCATCTATCACATTGTCTTTTCGTACATTACGTATATATCGTATAATATCATCTTTCTTATTCATGAAATCTGTCATGGTCTGAGGATAATTATTGCAATACTGAATCCCATCTTCTATGCTTTTATAAGTATCAGCCACATCAGGAAAGTTGAGATAATGCGACAAAATTTCGTAGCACATATCATAAAATATCCTATTCATTTTTAAGATCCTCCAATCTATTTTTGTAAACCTGTAACCGCTGATATAATTCAAACCTTTTTTTAGGCTGCTGTTCTTTCCATGCAGCAGCTTCAGTCTTTTTTATCTGTTTCTCCAATTTGATTCTCTGCTCCTGTATGGCAAGGCGTTCGTCAATCGAAATCCCTCCTGCACTCTTAGCGTGTTTTTCTGAAATAGCAATCTGTTCTATAAATGAATCCCATATCTCATCAAGAGAAAACCCTTGTGTTTTTAACTCTATGTCAACTAATAGCATCCATTCTGTACGGTACAGCTTACGATACCATATAGCCAGTTGTCCGTTGTCTTCATAGATAAGCTGAAAGATCAGCTTATGGGGATTCTGTTTTGCAATCGCCTCTATTATTTTTGCGTCAATTTCCTGCTTTTTTAGGAATAATGACAGTAGAAGTATTTCCTTTACCTCCGACTCTGCAACAAGATTCAGATTATCTTTCGTAAGACTGTTTTCCACAAATATTCTGTCCACGTCAGATACAAACCTCTCTTTAAGAACCTTTGTCAGCGGTAAGTGCCTATAAAAAGCCTCCTTCGGTATCCGTCTGTGTACAGCAGTTGCTGTTGGGAAATTTATCATTCAATCACCACCATAAAACAAATCAGTTCAAAATCATCAAGTCCCGAAAAAGCTTCTGAAAGGAAGGTTGTCTGACCATCTGAAAAAAAGCTGTCAATATCACCTTCATCTTTAGCCTCAATGATCGTCATAATGGAAGCTTCTAAAAGCCGTGACACCTTTTCCATATCCCTGCCATCGCGTGTTGATTTATTAAAGATACCACATAATTTCTTATCTGGTATGGTTTTGCCTTTTGCAAGATGCCGCATTATATCCAGCGTATCCTTTGGCTGCAGATGTGTTGTAACAGCCTCTCCATCCATACCAATATACACCATGTAAAATGGATGCAGTCTGTTCTTATTCTGAATATTAATCTGTTCATTCACATTTTTCAGAACAAATATTACACCTGGCCTTTCCCCTTTAACCACGGCATGGATTCCAAAAGGAGCACGATCAATATTTTCATGCTCTTTCATATAAGCAAGCAAATCCATACGGAATTCATTCAAACCTAAATCCATAATAGATACACCATTGGCCATATCTTCAAGGTCAACTACCTCTTCCTGTAATTTTTTCAACTGGCTTCGCCGGTATTCCAAATCACCTTTCTCCTCCTGATTAATCGGATCATCGTCACCTGTTGCAGTCATAACGGAAATCCGCATTCTTGTCTCCACTCTGGATTTCAGATTAATATATTCATCTAAATCCAAATCCGGCCAAAAGTTTACAAGTTGAATTGCACTGTTTTTACTGCCGATGCGGTCAATTCTTCCAAAACGCTGTATGATACGAACAGGATTCCAATGTATATCATAATTCACACAATAATCGCAGTCCTGCAAATTCTGTCCCTCTGAAATACAATCTGTGGC
>Ga0137306_100814_pt1 | contig 37732 bp, 28 predicted proteins | sample Inofroosms_March_FD_97187 | JGI IMG/M metagenome (GOLD analysis project Ga0137306, IMG submission 97187) | Mouse cecal microbial communities from Vienna, Austria - N-Acetylneuraminic and N-Acetylglucosamine D2O microcosms_March | ecosystem: Host-associated > Mammals > Digestive system > Large...
TGCAAAACAGCATACACGGCATATAATGGCAACGCACAGAACATAAACATAAATTCCAATGGTTCCGTCACGCCAGTCAAAAATACTGCCAATACAGTAGAGACAAACATGGAACGATATGATTTCTTTTTATCTTCGTCTACTCTACGATACATAGCCAGAGCAATTCCCAGTAAAAGTCCGGTCGCGCCAATCATCTGTCCCACCTTAAACCGGGCTGGCGTCACTGTCGTCATCAGATTGGTATAAGATGCCATATCCCCGGCATCCTTAAAATTAATCAAGTCGGTCACCCATGCCAACCACAACGGATCCTGTCCAAACACCTGCGAGCCGGCATTAATTCCCGTCTGAATCGTGTAAGTACCGCCAAAGGAAGTATAGTTCATCGGAATCGTCAGCATATGATGCAGACCGAACGGCAAAAGCAGACGCTCGAGAGTTCCGTAAATAAACGGCGCCAATACTGGTGAAGTTGAAGACGAATTGGCAATCCATACGCCAAAAGCGTTGATTCCTGTCTGTACTACTGGCCAAACCACTGCCAATACCAGAGAAATAATCACAGACCAGACAATCACTACCATGGGGACAAATCGTTTGCCATTAAAAAATGCCAACGCATCCGGTAACTTTCGGAAATTATAATACTTATTATAGATCATTCCTCCGGTAAATCCAGCAATAATTCCCACGAAAACACCCATATTCAGTGCAGGCGCCCCCAACACCGAAGTAAAATATCCATTTACCAAAATTTCTTGTCCGAATAAAGTATGCGTTACTGCTTCCGGATCATTCAGCATGGCGGCCGACACTCCGAAAATGGCGCCCGTGATACAGTTAATCAAAATAAATGCAATCACTGCCGCAAAAGCGCCGCCGGCCCTCTCCTTTGCCCAAGAACCGCCGATAGCCACGGCAAACAAAATATGCAGATTATTAATCACAGCCCAGCCGATATTTTCCATTGTGCTGCCAATCATGGCAATCATATGGATATCCATGCCTGCCATCTGCACTAACTTACCCAGGCTGATCATCAGCCCTGCCGCCGGCATCACGGCAATCACCACCATCAACACTTTGCCCAGTTTTTGAAGGAAGTCAAAGTTGATCGCCAATTTCTTCTTTTCTGATTTTTGAACATCATTCTTATCAGACATAACGCTTTCACTGGTAATCCCATTTTTATCCGCTGTTTTTGTCGATGTCTCAGAACCGATTTCCGTGTCAGAGTCAGTCTCTTTCTTGCTCTCCGGCAAAATCTCTATCAAGTCATCTTTTCCGCCTACCACTGGTCCTTCTTGCCCTTTGCATATCTTACCTTCCATACCTCCACACACCAACACCGGTGTGATCGGATTAATCTTTCTTTCCGCCAAAAACGCCAGATCGACTTCGGCAACCAGTTCTCCGGCCTGAATTCGATCTCCCGCCTTCACGTGGACCTTAAAGCATTCTCCTTTCAACGCTACCGTCTCTAGCCCCACATGAACCAGCAATTCCAGCCCGTCGTCAGAACGGAAGCCAAAAGCATGAAGCGTATCTGCCACAGACGCTACCTCTCCAGTCACGGGACTTAAAATTTTCCCATCCTCCGGAATCACTGCCATACCATCGCCGATAATCTTCTGGGAAAACACGGGATCTGGAACCTGTTCTAATGCAACCGCTTGCCCTGTTATTGGTGATAGTATGACAGTCTTATTATTCTCGTTTTTTCTGTCACTCATTGCCCTTACCTCCTCTTGATTAATTACGCTTTTTCGTGTTTTTGCGTTATTATAACGCAACCGCTTGCATTAAATATATACTGATTGCACCAGATTTGCAACCTTATTTTTTCTTCCCTTTCTTATTTCTCTATTTTTCACAAGTTATCGTTCTTATTATTGTGCATTATGCCCTTTTCCAGCATTCTTACCAAAACAAAAGCCAACCAACAAGAAATCCGCTGGTCAGCTTTTTCAACAACACACGATATTATCATAAATCCGTTACTTTTTTTCCTTTCTTCTGCGTAGATAGCCGCTTACCCAGATATGCCGACTTCAACTGCTTACCAGTCAGCGCCTATTTACCGGCGACAACTTTAAGATAAAAGCGGCGCCACACATGCGGTCCAAAAATAACTGATTGGCATAACTAACACCATAGCCGGTATCATCTCTGCCACTGGAAATTCCTTTACCTTAATCATGCGAAATCCTGTAGCTAAAAGCAAAATCCCTCCGCATGCTTTAAAATCTGCGATCATAGCCTCGCTGCAAAAAGGAATGATCAAACCGGCCAAGCCAAACAACAGCAGGAAAATCGTACATTGAGGCACTGCAATAAACGCCGTGGTCAATCCCAATGTGCAGGAAAAAATCATGGCTGTCGGCAAATCCAATACCGCTTTCGCCAACAAAATACTGTGGTCTCCTGTCATACCAGATACCAAACTTCCATATATACCGCTACCACTGGCACAGAAAAGTACAATACATGTGATCAGAACACTTTGGTAATCCTCCTTTTGACTTTCTGTATCTGCCCTGGTCAATTTTGCGATACCTTTCTGCATCACCATGGCTCCAGCAGAAATCCGGTCTCCCAAATGAATCACAAGGCCAAAAATCGTGCCAAGAATCACCGCCAAAATCACTGCCGGCAAATTTTTCATCAATACAATGGAGCTGATTCCCATTGCCATGGCACAAGCGCCAAATGTGGTATTCAAATTAACTTTAAAATGCTCGCTGAATCTTGGGCCAAGCTTCACTCCAATCAATCCCCCAACAAAAATCGCAAGTGCATTTACAAGAATTCCTATAGGCATCTTTATCTCTTCTTTTATCCGTCAACTTTTGAGGAAATCCGTTTGCACAATCTCATTGACTTCATTCCTCATTTCTACTAAAATAAATTCATATGCAAAAAATAGTTATCCCATAAATCCCAGGAGGTTTTCCCCATGGCTATCACGATCAAAGATGTTGCTGCTCTGGCAGGTGTATCCCCGTCCACGGTTTCTCGCACCTGCAAAAATAATCCATCCATCAGCGAAGAAACCAAAGAAAGAGTGCGTCGGGCCATGGCACAGCTGGGTTATGAGCCAAATTTTCAGGCAAGCAATCTGGCCTCTCAAAACTCGCGAGCCATTGGTATCATCCTTCCCACCTCTGCCCGGGATGCCTATGAAAACCCATTCTATCTGGAAGCCATTCGGGGCATCAGCCAGTTCTGCAATCATCGGCAATATATCAACACGGTCATCACTGGCAAAGATGAGGACGAAGTACTTCAGGCCATGCGTACCATGACCCGCAGCGGACAGGTAGACGGCTTCATTGTATTGTATTCCAAACAACAGGATCCCGTTATTGATTACCTTTGTAATGAGGGACTTTTATATGTTCTCATTGGCAAAGCCTATCAGTTTGCCAATCAGACTATCTATATTGACAACGATAATCTGCTGGCTGGCCAGGAAGCCACCGAATATCTGTATCAACTAGGCCACCGCAAAATCGCCTACCTTGGCAGCGACAGTAGCTTGATGTTTTCCGCTGACCGCAAATCCGGCTATCAGACCGCCCTGCTGCGCCACAATCTTCCTTTGCGAGAGGACTATTGTGTGGAAGTTCCCTCCATTTCCAAAGACGGGGATATCCTGATTCACCGCCTGTTAGGAAGTGATGACCGCCCCACTGCTATTATGGTCAGTGATGATATTCTGGCCGTAGCCCTGGAACGATCTTGTATTGAAATTGGCCTGTCCATTCCAAAGGATCTCTCCATTATCTCCTTTAATAACTCTTTGTTTGCCCGGCTCACTTCACCCCAACTGACCTCCATTGACATCAATTCCTGTCAACTGGGAATCGAAGCCGCCTCTCAAATGATCAATCATATCGAGAATCCAAACCTTCTCGCCACCAAAATTATTGTGCCTCACTATCTGATTGAGAGGGATAGCTGCCAGCAAATTCCATGAAGCTTGCAACCAATCTGTTACTTCACTGTTCTCCAGTTTTTCGGATTGTCATAATCTTTATGGATCCCATCATCTTCATACAGTAAATATTCTGCTCCCAGGTACCCAATCACTGTCATATGTACGGTGTCAAGTGCCTCTACATGTTCCGCAATCTCTGCCACCGGAATGCATTTTCCTTGCCGGATAAACAGTGGAACCTCATCTAATTCAATATCCACATAATGATGCCCGGCAGAAAGGATCTCCTCATATATCATTCCGTCTGGCAAGAATTTGACAAACTTCATTTCCTCTGGGAGATACACATATCTTCCTCTGGCATTCTGAATATAAACCGGCGCAATCATAATCTCATTTCCCAACATCAACTGATCTTCCACCAGAGGCGCATGCGTATCTTTGGGATACACAAAAGCTAGCGGTTTAAAATACATATCATCTTCCAATGCTGCCTTCATATATTCGCTATACAAATATGGCAACAGGCGATAACGCACCTGAATGACATGGCGAAAATCTTCCACCTGTTCGAAACGAAAACATTCCTGAGCCCTCGTCCCGATCGCCGAATGATTGCGCATCAATGGAGTAAACACTCCCAAGGCAAGCCAGCGAAGCAGCAAATCTCTCGTGGTATCTGCCCCAAATCCTCCCAAATCTGCTCCAACATACAAAAATCCACACATATTCAAGGATGGCAGCATTTTCAAATTCAGCAGAATATGGGACCACCAGGACTTGTTATCTCCGGTCCAGATTCCTCCATAGCGATGCATTCCGATATAGGAAGATCGGGAAAAGATAAGAAAACGTTTATTCGGCTCGATCCGATCGAACGCCTCTCCAGCCGCCCTTGTCATGTTGTAGCCAAACAGATTATGCACTTTATCATGGCGGATTCTCTGCCCGCCTACTTGATGATAGAACGATTCATAATCCGTTTGACTGTTAGCCAGACCAAGAAGCTCATTTCTCACCTCCCATGTAGAAGGCTTTTCTTCCCGATTCTTCAGATATTCTACCATCTTTTCACTGACTTTCTTGATTCCTTCTGGAGTATAAAAAATCGCCGGTTCATTCATATCATTCCAAAAACCCTCGATCCCCTGATCCGTCAATAATTGATAATAATCTCCGAACCACTGTCTTGCCTCTGGATTCAACACATCCGGAAAATGCGTGTAACCCGGCCACACGGCGGCCACAAATTCCTTTCCGTCCTCCTGTTGACAGAAATATCGATTTTTGATTCCTTCCTCATAAACCGGATAACCATTCTCTATCTTCACACCTGCATCAATAATCGGAATCAGCCGGATATTCTGCTCCTTCATTTCCTGTACAAACTCCGGAAATTCCGAGAAATGTTCTTCATTTAAAGTAAAATCTTTAAAATCTTGCATATAATCAATATCCATATAAATCATATCCATCGGAATATGATTCCTGCGGTAGCCATCCGCCACTTCTCGGTAATCCTCCTTGGTGCGATATCCCCAACGACTCTGTCCAAACCCAAAGGCAAATTTAGGCGGTATATAGCTTCTTCCGATCTGTTTGCGAAACTGTTTCACAATCTCATAGGGAGTGTCCCCCTCTATCACATACAAATACAGATCTGCCTGCTCGCAGGTAATCTTTAGTGTATCTGCTCGGGTATCGCCAATATCAAAAATAATTCTTGATGGATAATCAATAAAAAGTCCAAAATTTTGCGTTCCTGCCACTATGATAAAATTATGGGCGGCATACAGAGAGCGAACGTCTTCTGTATGGTGAGGGTTATCCGTACAATCGCTGATATAACAGCCCCCTCTCTTATTGATTCCCCGATTGGCTTCTCCAAGGCCATAAACCACATCTTCTTTCGCCAATCTGTAAGTAAAAGAAAAACCATTTTCCAGATTAACCGTTCCATAGGACGGATTTCCATTCCCGATCTCCACATCCACAATCACCGCCTCCGTCTCAAACGGCATTCCGTATACGTATTTCTGAATCATTGCTCTATCCTCCTTTGCCTAAAAGTATATACTATTTTTTCCGCATATTCCAGAGCTGCAAAACTTTTCTCGTAAAACAGAAAATGACCATGCATTCCCGCACAGCCATTTTCCATCTGTTTTGCCGCTTTACTTCAAAGCCAGCTTTTCTATCCCTTTCCGAATCCTGACTAAAGACTCTTCTTTCCCCAAAACCTCCATGATCTCTGTGGCTCCTGCCGGCGTCATCTGCTTGCCGGACACAGCGGTACGGATCGGCCACATCACCAAGCCTGTCTTTACCCCTTTTTTCTCCACATATTTTGAAAGAGTCTCATACAAAGCATCATTGGAGTAATCTGTTTGCTCCTCCAGAAGCGGCAATACATCCGTCAGCACCTGCCAAGCGGTCTCTGTCGTAGATTTCATCTTTTTATGAGTATACATGGAGATATCATACTCCGGCATCTCTTCAAAGAAATCAATGTGTTCTGCAATGTCTGGTAGCACCTCAATTCGGGTCTTCACCATAGCGGCAATCTTTTTCCGATCCAAATCTTTTTTAATTACTTCCCTGATATACGGTTCTGCCATCTCATAAAAGCTGTCAAAATCCATGGCTTTCAGGTACTCCCCGTTCATCCATTTCAGCTTTGTCACATCAAATACTGCCGGGGACTTGCTCAAATGATGATAGTCAAATACTTCCACCAACTCGTCCAGGGAATAAATTTCCCGGTTTTCTTCCGGTGACCAGCCTAGCAATGCCACATAATTGACGACTGCCTCCGACACATATCCCTGATCAATCAGATCTTCATAAGAAGCATGTCCGCTCCGTTTGCTTAGCTTTTTGTGTTCCTCATTCGTGATCAGCGGACAATGAACGTAGACCGGGACCTCCCAGCCAAAAGCATCATACAGACGGTTGTATTTGGGGGAGGAGGATAAATATTCATTTCCCCTCACGACATGGGTAATCCCCATTAAATGATCATCCACCACATTGGCAAAATTATAAGTGGGATAACCATCGGACTTGATCAGCACCATGTCATCCAGCTCTGAATTATCTACCGTAATATCTCCATAAATATCATCATGAAAAGTGGTCTGTCCCTCCCGCGGATTATTCTGCCGGATCACATAGGGCATTCCCGCCGCCAAGTTAGCCTCGATCTCCTCCTTTGACAGATGCAAACAATGTTTGTCATAGGTCATGATCTCCTCACCATTCACCATGGTTTTTAGAGAATCCAACCGTTCCTGCGTACAAAAGCAGTAATATGCCTCTCCTTTTTCGATCAGCTTTTTGGCATACTCCAGATAAATACCTGCTGCCTGACGCTGACTTTGCACATAGGGCCCCACCCCTCCATCTTTATCTGGTCCTTCATCATGAACCAGTCCCGTCTTTTCCAGTGTCCGGTAGATAATCTCTGTGGCTCCCTCCACAAAACGCTCCTGATCTGTATCTTCAATCCTCAACAAAAAATCACCGCCGTCATGCTTCGCTATCAGATAAGCATACAGCGCTGTCCTTAAATTCCCTACATGCATCCGCCCTGTGGGGCTGGGTGCATATCTTGTCCTAATTCTTGACATATCTCTGAAATCTCCTTTAATGTAAGATGGTAATTTCTTTTTCGATTATATAATAAGTGTGGGTAAAAAGAAAGAGTGTTTGATGGTTTTCTTTGGAAAGTTCTAATAGGTCCCCCTTAAAAGGAGGCTGACACTGACGGATGGTCCATTGGGATCTTCTAGTACGATTCCTCCGCCCACTCGACCTGGTACTCCCCATTTCCGGTTCCGCACACCGTAGAGGAATACAGAACTTGCGCTGCCCGGATAAGGTATGCTGTATCTTTGGCGCCTGCTGTTTCATAGCAGGAATGCATCGCCAGTTGTGGCAAGCCAATGTCTACTGTATTTAGTGCTACCTGAGAGTTTGAAATATTCCCCAGCGTTGAACCTCCTATCATATCGGAGCGATTAAAAAACACCTGATAGGGTACTTCTGCACGCTTGCAAATCGACTTAAATATAGCTCCGGAAACTGCGTCTGTCGTATATTTCTGGTTCGCGCTGTATTTAATCACAATTCCTTCATTCATAAAAGGGCGGTTCGTGGGATCGGCCTTATCTGGCTGGTTTGGGTGAATGCTGTGAGCATTATCTGCCGACACCATAAAACTGGAGGCCAGCGCCATCAAATATTCCTCTTCGCTGCGTCCCATTGTTTGATTAATCCGTCGCAAAACATCCCGTAGAAATGTGGAATCCGCCCCTTGTTTGGTTCCACTCCCTACTTCTTCATTATCCAGTACACAATGAATTGCCACGCTGCGTTTAGGCTTCGCTGCCAAAAATCCCTTTAATGAAGCAAAAACGCACTGCAAATCATCCAATCGTGACGCAGCAATAAACTCATCCTCAAATCCCAAAATAGTTCCTTTCATCCGGTTATACAAAAACAAATCCATATCCAGAATATCGGTTTCTTTGACACCTGCTGTCTCTGCAATCAACTTTAAAAAACCTTCTCTGGCCTCTTTCCCGCCAAAAAGCGGCAACATATCTCTCTGTCCGTTAAACTCGTAACCCTCATTTGCCTTGCGATTCATGTGGATAGCCAAGTTGGGTATAATCAGTAAATCGCGATCCACATTTACCAGTCTGGTCGCTACTCCTTGTTCCGTGCGCACCACCACGCGTCCTGCCACAGAAAGAGGACGATCCAACCACGGCGCACATAGCAAACCGCCATATTTCTCCACATTCAGCTTGATATATTGCTTTTCCACCGAAATCTCCGCATTATCTTTAATCTTCAAAGCCGGAGAATCGCTGTGACTTGCCATGATTTGAAATCCGACAAAGTCCTTTCCTGGAATCCGAAAAGCAATCAATGAGGAATCATTTCTAGTTACATAATATCCTGTTTTTTCTTGCAGATTCCACGTTTTGCCTTCTAAAAGTCGTTCAAATCCCGCCTGTTTAAGCATCTTTTCCATATTTGCCACCGCATGAAAGCTGGTAGGACTGCTATCCAAAAAATCTAGTAATTCCTGATTTGTTTCCTGAAATGATTTTTCCCATTCCGCCATGATATTCTCCTTCATGATTTCTCAATATTGCTCCAAATAGCGTTTTTTTAAGTTTGTTGCCAACGTAAAAGCATCCCGGAGTCCTACCATCTAGGATTCCGAGATGCAATGTCTTTTAGATAAGGAAACAAGAAAAGCAGCTAAGGAAGAGGGGAGAGAAGCAACGGGAAATCGTCTGTGGATATTTTGACTTTGCAGAGATTTAGAAGTCCTTAAATTCCTGAATCAGGAGTTTTAGGAATTCTTAATCTCGAAACCGAAAAAAGGAACCAATGATTTCCCGTTGCTTCTCCCCTCTTCCTTGGCGTACCTTTTGTCACTATTTATCTAAATGACATTGCTCCGGGAAGTCTTCCTTTTCTTTACAAAATAATCCCCCAAACACTTACTGAATCCATGCTCCGTCCTTGCCAATCCGATAACCATCAATTTGGGTATCTGTCGCCATGGCAAAAGTATTATTATCGGTTGTTCTGTAGAAATAATACCACACACCATTGATCTCATACCAGCCGGTAACTGCTTCCCCGGTCGGTCCTACATAATAATAAAGTCCTTCTGTATTGATCCATTTATTTGTAGCCATGGTGCCGTCTTCATTCATCCAGAATTGGCCACCATTGGTAATCACCCATCGATTCTTTGCCATCGTGCCATCCTGACTATAATAATACCAAGCATTCCCTCTCTGCACCCATCCAGTCTCTGCAAAGCTTACCATAGCACTGGACATCATCATCACCAACGCTAACATCAATACTGCTACAATCTGATTTCTCCGTTTCATTTGGAAATCTCCTTTCACCTTATGTTTTATCATAATTGTATCATACTTTTTATCGTACTGTTTGTCAATATCCTCCTGGTAGACGAATGGACTTTTTCGATTTTTAAATCTGTACCTTCGTCCACTTTCCCCACCGAGACCATAACAGAAAAAATAAGCGGCAAATACTACAAAGAAAGATTCCATCACTGCCGGCCATGCCATCTGAAAGACCTCTGCAACATACTTCCGATTCCCGATCATAAATTCTTGGATTCCCTCCATCATTGCCCAAGCGTCTCTAAAACCACCTTCAGCTTCTCAAAATCCCCGTCCCAAAAACAATATCCATCCATCCCGCATTCCCTTGCTCCTTCAATATTCTCCGGCACATCATCGACAAAAAAACATTCCTCTGGCCGTAATCCAAACCGCGCAAACAAATGTCCATAGATTTCCTTCTGGGGTTTTATACATTTTACATCTGCCGAAAACAGCAACCCGTCAAAACAATCCACTGCTGGAATCACATTCGGATAGCAATCCAGCAACCGGATAGCGGCATTTGAACATAAATAAATACCAAATCCCCGCTCCTTCAGTCCCCGAATCACCGGTTCCATCTCCGAAAACGTCCACATACAGTAATTATGCCATTCCTTCAAACATAGCGCTGCCATCCCATGAAGTCGCTCTGGCAGCCGGGCGCACATCAATCGCAGTGCCCGTTCATCCGTCAAAACTCCCATATCCAGCATCACCCACTCCGGTGACACAAATACCGCTGTATGTATTTGTTTCCGATCCTGTTCATTCTCAATAAAATGCTCACAAACGCGCATACCATCATATCCCACCAATACTTTCCCCATATCAAACACAATATTCTTGATCATTTCCTATCCTCCGTCTTCTATCTTTTCTCTAACTCTACCAGTATTTTGCCAGATACTATAAGCTCATGATCCCCTTGGGAAACAAGCGTCCATTATTATTTACCTCCCTCCGTTTAACAGCATCCATATAACTGGCAGATAACGCCGCAACAAGCTTCCCAATACAGTGGCAATTCCCAATATGAGAATTGGCATGAAAATATACAAAAGCAAAGGAACTGCCGGCACCGCTGGCAATATCCTTGTACCTGCCTTATTGATAAAACGCACAAAAGCAAAATGAACACCATACAAAAAAAAGTTATGGCCCATAAAATTCCTTGCTTTTGGCAACCGGCAACCGGGTATCGCCATCCAAAGCCCGATCACCGCCAACAGTCGGCATAATACAAAGCAGGGAATCCATGCTCTGCGTAAACCTGTCTGGTATATAATTGCTGCAACCACCATAAGCCCGAAGCCGCATAAGACATATGACCTTTCGTTCGTTTGGCTTCCCTTTTTTTCCTCCACCCACACCCTTTTTGTCAATGCAAAAGCAGATGCAGAAACGTAATAAATCAACGCATCCACATTAAGAAACGGCAATTCCTTTCCCGTTATCATCAACCACCAGAGAACCACTAACATTCCTGTACGGCTCCACCAGTATCTCAAGATTGGATACAAGATCGGTGCCAACATAATCAGAAGAATCAGTTGGAATAAGTACCAAAACACATAATTATAGGTATAATGAATCACCGCATCCACCAGGACGGAAAGCTGAAAGGGTATCATCCCTTTTCCCACAACATCCGTCATCCAGGGCAATCGGCTTCCAATCACGTATCCGATATAATACAAAAAGTTCCACAAAATATATGGCACCAATATACTGCGAATACGTCGGTTCCACTTTTCTCCCAGCTTACTCCAAGTAAAATCCCGATAGAATAGATAACCGGATATCATAAAAAATCCTGGCACCGCAATCTGACCAATCCCATCTCCTATGTTGTGCTGCAGACGGTATATTACTGCCATCTGTGGCATCCCACTCAGATAAAGTTCGGCGTTATAAGAATGTACCCAAATTACCAGCAGACTAAAACCGAAAGAAAACCATGTGACTTTATTCCGAAATATCTCATCTTCCATCTGTTTTGCTCTCCCTGTCTGCGCTATATTTCCCACAAAACCACCTAATATCTGAATAATCATTGTAATTATTGTAACATAGCCAAAACTGGTTGTAAATGAAATATCATGTCTGAAAACAAAAGATAGCTCTTAACTCTATCCCCTCCCCTGATTTCCATGCATATAGTTCTATATATCAATTTTCAGAAAGGAACCTATATGCTGGAATTAACTACAACTCTGACCACTCTTCATATCCTGTATCTGATTGGTGTCGTCGTGATATTAGCTGTTATGGTATTGAGACAGGACACTCCTGTCGTCTGTATTCTGTTTCTCTTTCTGTTGGGTCTTACTGCCACCGGCACTCTAGTTGGAGGCATTCAAACTGTCTTTAACGCCACTCTCTATGCGGCAAAAGAATTTATGGAGATCATCGCAACCATTGCTTTGATAACCGCGCTGTCCAAATGTCTCTCTGACTTGGGAAGCGATTATCTGATGATGAAACCACTGTCTCGGATTATGTGCAGTCCCTCTGTTACCTGGTGGATCCTTGGCATCGCCATGCTGCTTTTTTCTCTGTTCCTCTGGCCATCGCCCTCCGTAGCCCTGGTAGGCGCTATCATGTTGCCTCTGGTCATCCGCAAAGGTTTAAATCCCCTGGCCGCCGCCATGGCCATGAATCTTTTCGGACATGGAATTGCTCTTAGCTATGATTTTATCATCCAGGGAGCACCTGCCATCTCCGCATCTGCGGCTGGGATTGACACCTCCGAAATTTTGACTGCTGGAGCCCCTCTATTTATCACTATGGGGGCCGTTACCGTGCTTTCCGCCTTCTTCCTTAACCGAAAATCCATGAGTGATACTCTGGTAACCTTACAGGATGCCAAAGACAGGACCAACACCGCTCGTGAAACTCCACCTGCCTATGGTAAAGCTGCTCTCTTTCTCGCTATTTTCACCCCACTGGCTTTTCTGGGCGATATCCTGCTGATGTTTATTTTTCAATTACGTGGCGGAGATGCCACCAGCTTAGTCTCCGGCACCGCCACATTGTTGATGATCTTCGGCGCTCTTCTTGGCTTTCGAACCGAAGCGCCGGAAAAAGTGACCGACTATCTGACTCATGGGTTCCTTTTTGCTATCAAAATCTTCGCACCGGTAATCCTGATCGGCGCTTTCTTCTTTATGGGCGGGGAAGGCATCACCTCCATCCTTGGTCAACAATTTCAGAATGGTATTATGAATGACTGGGCAATCTGGCTGGCTGGCAAAGCACCCTTAAACCGCTATGCCGCTGCATTTTTACAAATGGTCATCGGCGCTCTGACCGGTTTAGACGGCTCCGGCTTCTCCGGACTTCCCCTAATCGGTGCACTGTCTCAAACATTTTCGCTGATCACTGGCGGTTCTACTCCCATCTTTGCCGCTTTGGGCCAAATTACTGCAATCTTTGTTGGCGGCGGGACGATCGTTCCTTGGGGCATCATCCCAGTAGCTGCCATCTGCGATGTCAGTCCGCTGGAATTAGCTCGCAAAAATCTGTTTCCTGTTTTCATCGGTTTTCTCTGTACTTTCGTTGTCGCCTGTCTGCTGATCTGACATGGCTGTCCGTGTATAAAACCATGTGAAAAAATGCCAAAATACAAAAGAAAAGATTAACAAACAATATCAACCAAAATATAGAAAGAAGGTAACCATCTTATGTGTGGTATCGGCGGATTCTGTAATTTTCATCAAGACTATACCCTCCAACCGGAGCTATACTATGATACTCTAAGCCACATACACCAGATTCTGTCTCATCGTGGGCCAGACGCACACGGTACCTGGCTGGCTCCACATGTCGGTTTCTCCCATGCCCGTCTCTCTATCATTGACTTAAAAGGCGGTCAGCAGCCCATGTTCCGCATCGTCAACGGCCATCCCTATTCTATTATCTACAACGGAGAACTATACAATACTCATGAGCTACGCCAAGAACTGATCTCTTGCGGGCATTCCTTTGAAACCAACAGTGACACGGAAGTTATTTTGGTATGTTACCTGGAATATGGGGCCGATTTTGTTACCCGGCTGAATGGTATTTTTGCCATTGCCATCTGGGACGATGTCACAAAACGCCTGATTTTATACCGAGACCGCAGCGGAATCAAACCTCTGTTTTATTCTTTACAGAAAGATGAGATTTTCTTTGCCTCCGAAATCAAAGGTATCCTCGCCTGTCCCGGCATAAAAGCCCAGATCGATCGCCAAGGTCTGAATGAAATTTTCAGTATCGGGCCAGCACGGACCAGTGGCTGCGGGATCTTTCAGGGAATCCACGAACTACTGCCGGGAAACTTTGCCATTTATGACGAGAATGGTTTTCATCAGCATTGCTATTGGAAGTTAGAAAGCCATCCTCATGAAGACAGCTATTCGACTACAGTGGAAAAAACCACCGCTCTGGTACTGGATGCCATCCATCGTCAGATGGTCTCCGACGTGCCCATCTGCACGTTTCTCTCCGGCGGCATCGACTCCAGTCTGGTCTCTGCCGTCTGTGCCTCAGAGCTCAAGAAAAAGGGGGCGCGTCTGTCTACTTTTTCCTTCGATTTTGTCGGCAACACGGAAAATTTTAAAGCCAATTCCTTCCAGTCCTCTCAAGATCGGCCTTATGTGGAACAGATGGTTTCTTTCTTACATTCGGATCATCACTTTCTAGAATGTAGCACTGTAGAACAAGCTAATTATCTGAAGCAATCGGTGGATGCTCATGATTTGCCAGCCATGGCTGATGTGGATTCCTCCCTGCTCTTCTTTTGTTCCAAAGTCCGCCACAGCCACAAAGTCACCCTGACCGGCGAATGTGCCGACGAAATTTTCGGCGGCTATCCCTGGTTTCACAAAGAAGAGTGCTTTCATGCCGATACGTTCCCCTGGACTATGGATCTGAAACCGAGACAAATTCTTTTAAAAGATGAATTTTTGGAGTACCTAAATATGGAAGAATATGTGTCCGCACGTTATGAAGAGTCTGTCAGCGAAACGCCTCGCTTGGAATCCGACTCGCCTCAGGAAAAACGCCGGCGGGAGATTTCCTGGCTCAATCAACGATGGTTCATGCAGACTCTCTTAAATCGTATGGATCGCACCAGTATGTTCTCCGGTTTGGAGGCACGGGTCCCCTTCGCCGATCACCGTATTCTCGAATATGTGTGGAATGTCCCTTGGGAAATGAAAGCTAAAAATGGCGTTACCAAAGCTCTTTTGCGAGAATGTGGACGGGATTATCTTCCCAACGAGATTCGTCACCGCCGGAAATCCCCTTATCCGAAAACCTATGACACCGGCTATGAAACTCTGCTTGCCGACCGTATTCGCGATATCCTAATTGACTCCAGCTCCCCCATCCTACCGTTTCTTGACCTCAAAAAGGTAGAACAGTTCCTAGCCACTCCTTCTGATTACGGAAAGCCCTGGTATGGACAGTTGATGGCAGGCCCACAGTTACTGGCCTATCTCTGGCAAATCAACTATTGGATGAAAAAATACAAAATAACGATAGTCTGACCTTTACTTTTCTTTTAATATGCCGATATAAAAGATAAATGGTATTTCCATAAAATAATCAAAAAGGAAAAGGAGGATTTTTTTATGCAGGTTAATAGCCAGGATTATACTGTCCGGCAGTATTCACAGAATACCCGTTCTACTCAGACTAGCGCCGTGGGCAGTTCCTCTGCAGCATCTTCAGACAAAACCGCAGAGACCACTTCCAAGACTACTGCGCCAGACGTAGACCGCGCTGAATTCAGCCGTGACACTGACATTACCAAAATGAGCGATTCCGATCGTTCTGCACTGGTTAAAAGTTTAAAGGATGATCTGAACAATCAGATGTCCCGTTTTACCAGTATGATGACCCAGACTTTCCAGAAGCAGGGCATCACTGCCGCCTCTCTTCAGGGGGACAATTTCTGGAAATTCATGGCCAGTGGCAATTATACTGTAGATGCCAAGACCAAAGCGGAAGCCGAGGAAGCTATCTCTGAGGATGGTTTCTGGGGTGTGAAACAGACTTCTCAGCGTATTTTTGATTTTGCTGCGGCTCTTGCCGGTGACGATGTAGAGACCATGAAGAAAATGCAGGCTGCTGTGGAAAAAGGATTTGAGCAGGCCGGCGCCGCCTGGGGCGGAGAACTTCCTTCTATCTGCGGTGACACCCATACTGCTGTAGGAAAGTTGTTCGATGAATACTATGCCAGTCACTCATAATGACTATAAGATCCGGCATTCCACACTTTAGCCTTTATGCCGGATGACCGTACAATTTTTCCGGAAGAACTGATTTAGAGCATTTTTTATGTTCCCGGTAGATTGTACTCATGTCTGAGGTCTCTCTGCAAGACAGGCAATATACCCTTGCAGGGAGATTTTTAGGCATATTTTATTTTATGAAAAAATAACGATATAAATTAGAATTAAAAGGAGAAGAGTATTATGATTACCAAGCATTTTCGTCTTCAGGCACTTATTCTTTGCCTGATTGTTTTTTGTGCCATTCCATTTTTACAAGGCTGCGGTGGTGGCGTCAAGACACCCGAAGAATATCTCTCTAACATGAAGGAATTCTCTACCCCGGATAAAACAGCGTCTATCTATCTCAATCAAGAATGGTCGGAAGAAGACCTGCAGATGGACTGCTGGCTGGGCGCTGGCAGCAAAAAGGGGGACAAGGCTGTGGTTCTCATGCAGTTTCCCAAAACGGGTGCCAATCAACTGGCTGATTCTATGAATGCAGTAACCGAGTTGGTCGAAACCAGTTATCAAATTTCCGGCAAAACCGATACTGAGGCCCCTTCCATTCCAGATATGAGCGGAGTTGCTGCTTCTACCTGTAAGATGTCTGCCGGCGGCGTGACCGGAGACGCCTATCTGGTCTATGGAGAAACCGATTATGCTTATTATGCGCTTTCTTATATTGCTGACAAAATGAGTGACGGTGATATTGCTTCCTTCAAAGCTTCCTGCTCAAAATTCCATGAAGAGGCCCCAGAAGTTGAGGATAACTTTGCCTCCGAGATGACCGATACCATCCGCTGGTTTAACGCTTCCTATGCTATCCTCACCGATTTGAACAATTGGGATTACAATTTATTCGGCGGTCTCCCGGCTAATGATGATTCCGCTGCCATTGTTCAGCAGCTTCTGCCAGAGTGGTGGGATGTAACGGATCGTGCCAGCGCTGATGAAACTATGGAATGGATCTTGAGCGAAGGTCATCGGACCGGTTTTGTGGAAGACGCGCAAACTTTGGAAAGCTTTGGTGTCACAGCTGAAACTGCCACAGATGATATCGTTTCCATGCTGATCAGTGATTATGGTTTGGATGAGGAAGATGCCAAGTCCTATGCCAAAGCCTATGGCATGTATGCCGAATTTGGTCCGGACGCTATCTCCGGCTGGGATTACTGCCGTGCAATGAATCTGCTGGGATATTATTACACTGCTGGTTATTACTCCGAGCAAGAGGCATTGGACAAGTCTTTAGAAGTCGCTCAGACAATGCAGCCGCTGTTTGAATCTTGGGATGGCCTGATTGACAGTTATCTGCGCGGTTATGAATATTGGGCTGACGGTGACAGCGAAGAACGTCGGACTCTGTACGAAGAATTGAAAACGCGGGATGATAATCCTTATGCCATTGATTTTAAGATGGGACTTGAAAAAACCTGGTAAAAAACAAAAATATTTTTTATTGAATTGTTAAAAGAGTTCCCCAGAGTGTCGTTTCGAAACCAAAAGTTTCGGCGGCACCACCTGGGGAACTCCTTTTTTATAGTTACTGAAATTTCAAAACATCCATCTTGGTTATACCCATTCTCATCAAAATACTCATCCGATCACTCCCGCATCCATCAATCGCGCAAGTTCTTCCGCAAAATATGTCAAATATATGGATGCTCCGGCCCGATAAGCACCTATGGCCATTTCAGCAATCATCCTCTCTTCTTCCACATAACCCAGCTTTGTTCCCGCCTTTACCATCGCATATTCTCCACTGACACTGTAAGCGGCCACAGGAATCTCCACCTGTTCTACCACCTCACGGATGATATCTTGATAAGCCAACGCCGGTTTTACCATCAAAATATCTGCCCCCTCTTCTACATCCGTAAGCGCTTCCTTAATTCCTTCTTTACGATTGTGAAAATCCATCTGGTATGATTTCCGGTCTCCAAATGATGGCGCAGAACCTGCCGCATCTCGAAATGGCCCGTAAAAACCAGAAGCATATTTTACGGCGTAGGACATAATTGGTACATTCGTCAAGCCATGTGCATCCAGCTCATTGCGGATTGCCAATACCCGACCGTCCATCATATCAGACGGGGCTACCATATTAGCTCCAGCCTGTACATGAGAAAGAGCAGTCCTCGCCAGAAGCTTAAGAGTCGGATCATTATCCACATCATGACCACACAGAACTCCACAGTGTCCGTGAGAGGTATACTCGCACATGCACACATCAGTAATCAGATATAACTCTGCACCAAACTGCTTTCTTGATTCTTGCAAGGCTTTCTGTACAATCCCATCCTCTGCGTAGGCGCCACTGCCTACTTCGTCCTTATTATCCGGAATACCAAAAAATATTACGCTGTCTACCCCAGCCTTTTTCAGAGATTCCAGTTTATACGGCAGCCGATCGATCGAGTACCGGTATTGCCCTGGCATCGTGGAAATCTCTTCTTGAATATTTTTCCCCTCTCGGACAAAAATCGGATAGACCAGTGACGATTTATCTACTCTGGTCTCTCGCACCATCTTTCTTAAAATCGCGTTTCCGCGCAGTCTCCTTGGCCTTTGTATCATTACATTACCCTCCCTTTCCTATTTTCCAGAATCCATTTACGACGTTTTCCCGTCCCCTTGATATTCGGATAACATCCTCGCCAAAATCCTTCATCCTCGTGAAAACTGCTTCAACCATGAATGCAGCCGTCCGGTTACTTCGCTAGCCAACTTGTGATCCTTTCCTGAAGCTGTCACTCCCACCACTAGGCTCCCTTCCCTGGCAATCCCCGGAAAATAAAAATCGCACTGACTCTTATCTCCAGCATGATTGACCAAAACCTGCTTTTTCCGACAGTAACTTGCTACTTGTCCGTTTATTTGTACATCATCAGTCGCTGCTATCACCAGATCACAGCCCACTATATCATCCCGTATAAAACATCTTCTCTCCCAACATACCTTGCCTTCTTCAGCCAGTCGTTGCATTTGCTCAGAACCTGACGGCGCCACCACCCATACCTTAGCGCCGAATGTTGCCAGAGTCTCGGCTCGCCGGGCTGCTATCTTTCCAGCTCCTACTACCAAAACCTTTTTATGTTTTACATCAAAAAATAATGGAAAATATGCATCAGACCCAGAACGTTGCTTTTTCTTTTCCGAAATCGGTCTTTGCTCGGCCACCTTTTTCCCTTCTCGGTTCACCTTATCCACCATGAGTAAAAACTTCTCCACTTCCTCGACCGTTCCGGCCTCCCGTAACTGGTAAAGCAGCCGGCTGATTGCTGCCTCGGCTCCTTTTTCACTGATATCCTGAAGGATCGTGCTCTTCCACACTTCCATGTTGTCCTGATTCTCCCGATAGAGCAGCCATTTATCAAACTGACTTTCATATTCTTCGATAATCCTGTCTGCCAGAGGCACTTCTGCCAACTTCCGTTCGTTATTCTGGCGAGCCAACTCCGTCATATCCTCAATATTATAGTACCAATTCCCCGGCATCGGAAATTTCTCAATATCCGGCGGCACCGCCAGATCCAAAAATACCCGGTCCTTCTCGGTCTTAAGATACTGTTTTAATCCATATGCCGTCAATGTATAATGGGGGCTGGCAGTGGCGCTTACCACTACGTCCATCTCATCCAGCCACTGATAGCGCTCTTCATAGGAAATTGCCTGATACCGCAGACCATGACCCAATTTTTCCAGAGAGGTACGGCTGCGCATGGTGACATAAATCTCCAGTTCCGAAATTTGTTGCACATTTTTCAGCACAATATTCCCAATTCGCCCAGTAGCGCCGAGAATCATCAATTTTTTTCCCTTCAGCCCTCCTAGGTGCTCCTCTGCCGCCTTGATCGCTAGTCCCGCCGTAGAAACCGGCGTTTTCGAAAGCTCTGTATCCGTCTTGACCCGCTTCGCCCCGGTCACTGCATCCCGAAACAGCGTATTCAGATAACTCCGGCAATATCCCCGCTCATGCGAGAAATCGTATGCCTGCTTTACCTGTCCTAAGATCTGATCCTCACCAATCACCATGGAATCCAGTCCTGCTGCCACCCGAAAGAGATGATGGGCCGCCTGCCTGCCGTGAAAGCGGCGGATATAACGACCAATATCCTCCACCGCTTCTGCCCCAGCCGCCTTTATGGCCTCCTGCTCCATGATCTCCAGCACGGGTCTTGCCGACTCTTTCCCATTATCCATGGCATGACAGTAAATCTCCATTCGGTTGCAGGTGGAAAGCACCACCGCCTCGTCAATCTGCCCAGATGCCAAAAGCCCCTTTAAAACCTGTGTTTTTCCATCCTCAGAATAGGCAAACAACGAACGGATTTTTAAAGGCGTTGTTTTGTGACTCAGGCTTAATAAATAAATTCCCATATGCGGCTCCGTTTCCTTTTGTTCTTATCTGTTCGAATCTCTCACTGGAGGAGGATCTGGCACGTTTCTTCTATCTCCTCCTCTGTATGGGCCGCCGACACAAACATCGCCTCAAACTGGGAAGGAGCTACATATATGCCACATTCCAACATCCGCCCAAAATACTCCGCGTACGCCTTCGTATCAGAAGCGATCGCACTATCATAATCCCGCACGGGTCCAGTTGTAAAGAAAGCACTGAGCAGAGAACCTACTTGATTTACCCAGATGGCCTCGCCAGTCTTCTCTGCTCTTTCTCTGAAAGCGGCTGCCAGGCGTTTTGCCTTCTGTTCGATCTCTGTGTAGTACTCGGGATGCTGTTTTAAAATCTCCAGTGTGACAATCCCGGCTGTCGTAGCGATAGGGTTGCCGGATAAAGTTCCTGCCTGATACACTGGCCCCACTGGCGATACCATATCCATAATCTCTTCTCGGCCTCCATAGGCGGCCATCGGCATACCGCCGCCGACAATCTTTCCCATTGTCGTCAGGTCCGGCTTCACACCAAAATATCCCTGCGCACCTCCCATCCCCAGACGAAATCCTGTGATCACCTCATCAAAAATCAATAAAGTCCCATACTGTTGCGTGATCTCTCTCAAAAACAACAAAAAATCGTCCTCTGGTAATACCACTCCCATATTGGCCGCCACTGGCTCCACGATGATCGCCGCTACCTGATTCTCATAGCGCTCCATCAATTCCCGCACAGAATCCTTGTCATTATAAAGTGCCACCAACGTATTCTGTGTGTAGGAAACTGGAACTCCGCTGCTGTCCGGCACAGCTGTCGTCAAAGCCGCCGATCCTGCCTTGACCAGCAATCCGTCTGAGTGTCCATGATAATTTCCTTTAAACTTCAAGATTCGATCCCGGCCGGTATATCCCCTCGCTACCCGGATCGCACTCATCACTGCCTCTGTACCTGAACTGACCAGACGTACCTTCTCCACGGATGGCATCGCCTCATGAATCAACTCCGCCAGTCTAAGCTCTTTTTCCGTCGGCGCCCCATAAGTCAGGCCGTCTGCACACGCCCGCTGTACAGCCTCAATCACCTCTGGATGCGCATGTCCCAAAATCCCCGGTCCCCAAGAACATACAAAATCAATAAAGGTATTGCCATCCACATCGGTAATACGACTCCCTTTTGCATGATCTATAAACAATGGCACCCGTCCCACAGAACCAAATGCCCGCACCGGACTGTTTACTCCACCAGGAATTCGTTCCCTAGACTTCTCAAATAACTCTTCTGATTTGCTGGTATTCACTTTTGTTTTCTCCTTATCCTTGCTGTTTTTCTTTTAAGTGTGCCATATCACCCAAGATAGCTGCTGCAATTCCCTCCGCAGTATACTCCGTTGCCGTCTTCCAAACCGGAAGTCCCAGTTCCTCTGCCATTTTTGTGGTGGACGGGCCGATAGAAATTACTCTTGCCTGCAAACTTTCCTTGTCTTCTAACATCCGACAAAGAGCCTTCACTGCGGAACCACTGGCCACGGTTACATAATCCACTTCCTGAATTGCCCGATTTAACTCCTCTTTCCTTCGCTCATCAACCCAAGTTTCATACAGCGGCACGTCTGCAAATACCACACCTGCTTTTGCCAGCTTCTCTGTCAGCACTGGCGAACCTTCTTGTGCTCGCATCAGCAGCACGCGTTCTTCCTCGCTCAATGTGGGAATCCATTCTCTTGCCAGATCTGCTCCTGAAAATCCCGAAGGCACAAAATCACAGGAAAATCCATATTGCTTCAATGTCGCTGCTGTCTTTCTTCCAATCACAGCAAATTTCAGATGCATCAGATGACGCAAATCCATTTCTTCTTCCTGCAAAAGAGCAAAAAACAGTTCAACCCCATTGCTGCTAGTAAAGACCAACCATTGATATTCTCTGATTTGCCTCAATGACTGGCGAACCAATTCTGTCCGCAATAAACGGCTCTCAATCACGCTGATCGTCACCATCTCCGCCCCATAAGGTCGCAATGCTGTCTCCAATTCTCCCGCAATATAACGGCTACCAGTCACTAAAACCCGCTTTCCCGAAAGTGCTCCCTCTCCAAACCAGTCCAGTCTCTGCTCCAGGCCCACCACGGAACCCACCACCGTAATTGCCGGTGTCCCAATTCCAGCTCTCCTTGCAGCTTCTCCAATATGCTCCAGCGTGGAGACCACCTTTTTCTGTCTTGTCGTCGTACCATTTTGGATCACGGCTACCGGAGTATCCTTCGCTTTTCCATGAGCCAGAAGCTCTCCGGCAATCCGCTCCAAATTTTTCAGCCCCATCAGAAATACCAGTGTTCCTTCCTCTTTGGCCAAAGTAGCATAATCCAGCACTTCCTCCGTCTTATGCGCCCCTTCATGTCCGGTAATCACATGAAAGGAAGATGCTAGTTCCCGCTGAGTCACTGGAATCCCGGCATAGGCCGGAACACTATAAGAGGAAGAAACTCCCGGTACAATCTCAAAAGGTATTCCATGCTCTTCCAATACTAGAGCCTCCTCACCTCCACGGCCAAAAATAAAAGGATCTCCGCCCTTTAACCGGACCACATACTTCCCCTGCCATGCCTGTTCCACCAAAACCTGATTGATCTCATCCTGGGTCAGATGATGATTGTTTGAGCGTTTCCCGGCATAGATCAATTCGGCATCCAAACGCGCCTCATTGAGAATGGAACCGGAAATCAGATTATCATAGATGATCACATCCGCCTGCCGGACACATGCCATCCCTTTGCGGGTAAACAGTCCCGCATCCCCAGGCCCGGCTCCCACCAAAGATACCGGCCGTATTCTTATCTGTCTTGCCAACTTTACCGCTAAAGTCTCTGCCAGATTTATAATCTGTTCTGCCGCTATTTTCTCTTTCTCACCAGCCTCCTGTTTTGCCCGTTCATCTTCAATATCTGCTCCTGTTTGCCCACCATCTGTCTCAAGCTCCACACTCTCCTCCCGAAATACCGGATGCTGTCCGTCTTTGGCAAACATCGCCGACATCACCAGCCGCTCGCCTTCCTGCCGGCAATAAGCCGCACAAGGCGCATTGCAACTGCCACCCAAAATCGTCAGATACTCTCTCTCTGCCTGCAACATCGCTGCGTCCTTATGTGAGTGGATCGCCGACATCACCTCGGACAATTCTCCCTGCCGAATCTCCACTCCCAAAATCCCCTGTCCCGGTGCCGGGATAAATTCCTTTGGCTCCAGATACTCCAAAAATAACCCTTCCTGTTTTGTCAGTCCCAATCGTTTCAATCCTGCCGCTGCCAGCAAAATCCCGTCATAACCGCCGGTTTGCAGTTTCTCCAACCGCGTCTGCACATTTCCTCGCAAAAGCTGAATCTGTACTTGCGGATTTATCCTCCGAATCAGCAACTCCCGTCGCAAACTGCTGGTACCAATCACACTTCCGGCAGGCAAATTACGTGCCAAAATCCCGCTTTTCGTTACCAACACATCCCGCGGATCCTCCCGGCAAAGTACGGCTCCCAGTGCCAGCCCCGCCGGAAATTCCACCGGCATATCCTTGGCACTGTGCACCGCCATATCCACATCTCCCCGCAAAAGTGCCTCCTCCAGCTCACGGGTAAACACGCCCTTTCCACCGAAGCTGGCAAGCGACCGATCCAGCTGTTTGTCTCCCTTTGTGCTGATCGGTACCAGCTCAATCTCCATATCCGGAAAATGCGTCAACAACGCATCCCTTACCAGTTCCGTCTGTACCATAGCCAGTCTGCTTTTTCTCGTCCCTATCCGAAGTTTCATCGTCTCTTTCCTGCCTCTCCCCACGCAATCATCATTTCATGCTTTCATCAGTATACTGTTTTTTTTAAGAAAATACAAGTCCGGGCACTACTTCCGCCAGAGGCAATGTCATTTAGATAAGGAAACGAGAAGCATAATCAAGGAAATGAGGCGAGAACCAACGCCAAACCGTCTGCTCCTTTTTCCGGTTTCGAGATTAAGAATTCCTAAAACCCCTGACTTTTGCTAAAAACAAAACGAAAATATACAAACTCACTTCGCTCAGACAGTGTATATTTTCGTTTCAACGCCAAATTCAGGGATTTAAGGACTTCTAAATCTCTGCAAAGTCAAAATTCCGCAGACGGTTTGGCGTTGGTTCTCGCCTCATTTCCTTGATTATGCTTCTCGTTTCCTTATCTAAATGACATTGCCGCCAGAGGATCTCTCTTTTTTATTCTTCTCGCAAAAGCATTCCTTCTGTGTACTTTCTCTCCATATCATGACGCAACTTTCGATTCTCCACCGTATCAAAAATAATGGAAAAATCATAATCTTCCGGATATAATTTCTCTGCTGCCACATGAAGTTTCACTCGCTTATGGTTAATCCAGATTTTTTTGCCCGGCAGTTGTACTCTTAAAACGCCTTTCTCATTTACTGGCTCACACACGATTCCGATCTTCCTGTCCGGATAAAGCATAACGCTGTCTCCCCGCTGATACTTTTGTTCCATCTCGCGGTTCCTTTTCTCCTTCCTCATCCGGGAAATACTGGAAGTCTTCTTTTTCTCAATTCTTGTATCTTCCTTCTGAAACCGGTAACTCTTCTCTGCCCCTTCACCATACGCCGCACGGATTGCCACTCGCAACATCTCATTGGGCATTCCCAACCGATCTGCAATATGGAAGGCACAGCTCTCTCCCGCCTCGCCAATCACCATCTGGTATGTCGGCCTCAGCGTCTCCCGATCAAAGGTCATTCTCGCATTCAAAATTTTCGATGTCCGATTTGCATACTCTTTCACCTCCGGATAATGGGTGGTAACAAGAAAAAGTGCACCGCTTTTTCTCAGTTCCTCTAAGATAGCAATCGCAATGCCCATCCCTTCCGCCGGATCTGTTCCGGAGCCTAACTCATCCATAATCACCAGACTGTCCTGATTCATCTCACCCAAGATCTCCAGCACATTTTTGATGTGCGCTGAAAAAGTAGACAAATTTTCCGCAATATTCTGTCCGTCACCGATATCACAGAGATACGAACTGTTCATACAAATATCCGCCTCTTTACAGGCAACATGCAATCCACACTGCGCCATCATGCAATTCAGCATTACTGTCTTGATTGCCACTGTCTTCCCTCCCGTGTTTGGACCGGTAATAACGATTCCCCGGACATCCTCGCCGACGGCAAACTGTAATGGCACATGGTTCTCTGATTTCATCAACGGATGCCTGGCATCCTTAAGCATAATCCTGCGCTCCGTATTTACAACTGGCGCCACCCCATCCATATCCATACTCAACTTGCCCTTGGATAAAATGAAATCTAGTTTTTCTATCCTCACAATATTTTGATTCATCGCATCCGCCGCATCCGCCACCATCGCCGTCAAAGTATACAAAATGCGGTACACTTCATTTTCCTCGCTGATCTGAAGTAATTGCATTTCTTCATAATATTTAGCTACTCCTGCCGGCTCTAAAAATAACGTATTACCAGTAGCAGATTTATCAATCACACTTCCTGGTATTCTCAATTTATACTCTTTTTTTACTGGAACACAGATTCTGCCATTCCGAAGGGTACAGTAATGATCTGCCATGCATTCTTTATTCGAGCGCAGAATCTGCTCAGCCTTTTTCTTCATCTGTTCTTCGCATCTTGCCATCTGCTCCCGGATCTGCATCAATTCTTTAGAAGCCCTGTCATCTACCTCTCCTCCCCGGATCTGTCGGCCGATCTCCTCTCGCAGCTCTCTGAGCTCCTGTAAATCTTCCTCATAATAAGCCAAGGGATTCTCATACTGCTTTCCTCTGTTCAGATAATCTTTCAGACGTCTGACCGCCGCCAACACTTTCTCCACCCGCTCCAACTGATACGGCGTCAGACAATCCCCCTTCCCGGCAACCGTCAAAATATCCCGGATCTCAGCGACATTCTGCAACGGTGGCGTTCCCAGCTTTTCCATCAGGCATCGGCTATCCGCCGTATCTTTCAACTGTTTTCTCAACTCCCGCTCTGACAGACAAACGGACGTCTCCGTTATCTGCTTTCTTGCCCATTCCGTTACTGCCCGCTCCCTCCACATTTCCTTAATCTTATCAAATTCAATTTGTTTCTCAATATTCATTTTCCTGTTTCCTTTCCTGCTACCTATCCTTCTGCCTTACAACGCTAACAATCATCAGCACCCAGATATCCGGAACAATCACCAAAAATTATCCGCTCTCAACAGAAAAGAAAGACTGCCAAAAAATCGCGAAAGCATCCTGTCTTTCCACAACCACGCCATCTGGTCACACGCACAAAAAGCATGGCCATACAGCCATGCTCATTCTCATTCCGTCCCTCAGAAACAGATATCACACTAAAAAGCAATTGTAAGGCGAAAATGTCAACAGCTACCTCTGCCGCCGACTGGGCAGATCTCCAGACAAAAACTTCTGAAAATCATCCCTGCAATATTTATTTTGCAATTTTCTTCCTCACAATAACATTTAACATGCAACATCCTCCTGAAATTATTTTTGTTTATTATACACACAAGCCCTCTTTCTGTCAAGCCCGAAACTTCTTCCTTTTCCCCTTTGCATATACCTGATTCTCAAAATATCCTTTACTGTCCATCCATCCCCTTAAACCCTTCTCCAAATACCTCCGTCGTCTCCGTCACCATGATAAATGCATTGGGATCGGCAGAATAAATAATTCTCTTCAATTTATAAAACTCATGTTTGCGGATGCTGCAAAGAAGTACCTTTACATCCGCCCCACTATAAGCACCTTTCGCATCCATTACCGTCGCGCTGCGTTCCAGCTCGATCAAAATCCCTTCCGTAATTTTCTCCGGATACCTAGTCACAATCGTGACCATACTCCCAATATCATTTCCGTAAATAATAGCATCCATCACTCTCGTCTGCGCAAACAAACTGATCATTCCAAAAAGCCCCGCTTCTACATTTTGAAATACATAGATAGACATCAATAATATGATTCCGTCCACCATCAACAGTGCTTTTCCGATGGAGATGTGCGGCTTCTTTTTCTGCAAAATATATCCCAGAATATCTGTACCGCCGGTAGTGGAACCTGTCATAAAAATGCAAGACATACCAATTCCCACCAAAATTCCGCCAAACAGACTGCTCATCAGCCGATCGCCCCCATAAACGGGAAACACAGGAGTAATCACACAATCCAGAATCAGCGAACAGACGACACAAGCGATACCCGTAGTAATCACAAATCTCCGACTAAGCATATACCACGCCAATACCAGCAGAGGAACATTAAAAAGGATAGTCAAAACCCCTACCGGCAGACCAATCAAATAATTGACAATCAACGCAAAGCCGACTGCGCCTCCCGGCGCAATATTCGCCGGCATCACAAAACAATGTGTTCCGATTCCATATATAATAGAGCCTAATAGCAGAAAAAACACATGTTTTATTTGTTGTATATAATGATTCTGATTCATTTCTGCCACCTCTCTGTTTTTATCTCTTTATTATAAAGCCTCACCAGCTATTTGTCGAACCTATTTTCTTCTTTCCCTACCCTTCACCATTTTACTGTCAAATGACTCTCAAGTCCTTAAATCCCTGAATTTAGCGTTGAAACGAAAATATACACGGTCTGAGCGGAGCGAGTTTGTATATTTTCGTTTCGTTTTTAGCAAAAGTCAGGGGTTTTAGGAATTCTTAATCTCGAAACCGGAAAAAGAACAGACCATTTTCGATTGCTTCTCTCTCCTCTTTCTTGGCGTACCTTCCATCACTACTTATTTGCTGCCCAAATGAAATCAAAAACAGAGGAGGAAACCGGCAATACATTCTGCCGTTTTCCTCCCACCTTGTTACAATTTATCTTACTTCTGTCGCTTTATTCTTACGCCTGCGGACCCGCATGCTTATGCTGCGACAGCGGCATCACATGCATATTGCCTCTCTGCTCATTCTCAGCCCAGTAGATATCATCTGCCATCTTCGCTTCCGGATTGAACTCCACACCCTCAAAGATGTGCTTTACAAATGCCTTATAACCGACACGGTCAATCAGATGTCCGCCATGCAGATACTCCGGCTTATAATCCAAAGCCCATGCAGAGAACTTCTGCCAGTTGGCGAACATTCCCAGTACTACATCTTCGGTCACCCAGTTTAAGAACAATTTACCAGAACGCGGATTCTGCTTACCAGTACGTCCGCCTAAGGTCACACGATACAGCTTTTTCGGATTTCTGGTCCATGCGCTAGTCGGGCAGGCGATGACACACTCACCACAACCCACACAGCAGCAAGTATCTTTATCAATCTTACCATCCTTATTCAGGGTCAGCACACCGGTTGCGTGATGCTCACAAGCTTTTGCACAAGCGCCACAGCCGATACAACGATCATAATCGTAGACCATCTTGTTGATACCCATCACGCCAAAATCATTAAAGTTAGCCTTCACACAGTCATTCGGACAACCAGCTACCGCCACTTTAATATGATAATGAGATGGGAAAATCAATTTCTCAATCTTTCTTGCCAGCTCATAGGTATTCGCATTGCCCTTGATACAATGGGCATTACCAATACAGGACATGATGTTACGGGCACCAATGGTCGGATAACCGCTCTGCGGATCATACTCTGCCGGCTGATGAGCAATCGTCTCCATATCCACACCGCACATCTCCACATCCACATCCTTGATATACTCTTGGATCTTCTTATTGCAGGCTTCGATGTTCTCATATTTAATGCCTGGTACATTCAATGTCTGACGAGTACCCATATGGAATGTTCCATTTCCATAGGTCTCACACAGCTCCTGAACCAGAGACAGATGCTTCGCATTGATCAGACCACCAGGAACGCGCAGCTGAAGCATGAATTCTCCCGCAACCTTGGACTGTCTGTAACAATTTATACGGACTTTCTTAACGTCGATATCGTGATTCATATTTTTACGCTCCCTTCCTTAGTCTACCAGATATTTTGCCTGTGTGTAATTGAACACCGGACCCTCCAGGCATACATATACCTCATCAATACGGCAATGGCCGCACTTACCTACCGCACAAGACATCCTGCGCTCAAAGGACACCCAAATTTTCTCATCCGGTACACCGCACTTGCTGCACTCGATACCGGTGAATTTCATCATTGGCGGCGGTCCCACGATCACAACCTCATAGTTATCACCAAAGGACGCCCAGTCAATTTTGGAAACAAACTCGGTCACAAACCCGGTATTCCAACCTTCCTTCTTCTCTGCATCCAAGGTATAGAAGGTGGTGAAACGGTCTTTCCACTTCTCCAGCTCATTCGTAAATACGATACCTTCCTCATTCTTGAAACCAGTGATCAGGGTAACACTCTTGGTATATTCAGGCTCATTGTAGAACTTGTTCAACATGCTTCTCACGGGAGCCAGACCCGTACCGCCGGTAATGACAACCACATGCTTGCCCTCAAACTTATCTACCGGCCAGCCTTTCCCGTAAGCGCCACGCAAGAACAAAACATCGCCCGGGCCTTTGGTAAAAATCTCGTCTGTCACCTTGCCAACGGAACGGATGGTAAAATCAATCCAACCATCGCCATAAGCGCTGACAGAAATGGGAGCCTCGCCGATCTTCGGAATGGAGAGCTGTAAAAACTGCCCATGAGCAGGTTTGATATCGGTTTCCACTTTAAAGGTATATTCTAATTTGCTTTCTTTCTTAACTTCCAGAATCTTACACGGAACCGGTTTTACAATATTATTCATTCTGTTCGTCCCCCTTCCTTATTTGCTTTCTTCTGCAAGGATCTCATCGATCGCCTTCGCCATCTTGTTCACGGTAGCGGTGATGGAGATAAACTCCGGACATCTGCTGGTGCAGCGGCCGCAGCCCACACACATATGGAAATCTTTGAAACGTGCCTTGTAGTCATGGAACTTATGGAGCACTTTATAACGCATTCTATCGGCTGCTGTCTTGCGGAACACATGGCCGCCGGCCATGTCGGTAAAGCCCTCGATCTGGCAAGAAGCAGTAGTTCTCTTTCTCTCACCTACGTTGGTATTCTCATTGTAAATCACATCTGTAGTGCTAAAGCAAGTACAGGTGCTGCAGGCTACGGTACAAGAGCCACAGGAAATGCAGCGCTTGTTATATTCATTCCACATCGGATGGCTCTTTAGCTTGGTCAGAACCTCCTTGTTTGGAATCTCCGGAATCGTAAGCTCAATTTCATTCTTCTCGATAAACTCCGGTTTGAAATCTGTGGCAGCCGCCTCAGCGAACAGCGCAGCAAACGCCTCATCCTTCACATCCACGGTCAGCTCTCCTTCACCCGCGCGGACAGCCATCGCATAATCTTCGGCCTTGTTGGATCCCATGCTCACGCAGAAACAGGTATCCCAGCCTTCGGTACACTCGATCATCACGATCTTAACTTTCTCATTCATCCGCTGATAATACATATCGGCAAAGCCGCCGTTTTCCAGATAGATCTTCTCTTGATGATGCTGCGCATTGATATCACATGGACGCATAAAAATCAACAGTTTCTTACTGGTTGCCTTGCTCTCACGGAACTCATCCTCAGTAAAGTAGAACAGGGACTGGGTAACCGGGCTTAAAACCTCCTTGGCCGGATAATCAGATTTCTCCTTAAATTCAATCTCCTCCACCTTAGACACCTTATCATATTTGATGATATCCGTATCGGAGTACCGGCCTTTTCCGGCAAATCTCTTGGGGGCCCATATCTCGTATTCGCCCTGGAGCTGGTCGAAGATCTTATTCACTTCTTCGAAGCTGACTTTGTATCCCATACTTTTTTATCCTCCTTTATTTTTGAGAGTCCGACAAAACGCGTCACCGGCGCGTTTTTTTGGATACTTCGTGATATTTCCGGATATTCCCAGCATCCGGAACATGCCTTTTGCAGAACTATCGGTATCCCCGCTTTGTAACCATTCAGAAGCCTGAACCGTTACCCCTCTCCGACGATTCTGATGGACTTTGTCACGATTCTTATTGTAACACAAGCGATAAAAAATTTCATTAACAAAAATTAAAAAAATAACAATTTTATGGGGATTTTTGTCAAATTTTTCTATTTGTTTCCCGTATAATAGGAATTCCCGCCAAAAATTGCCAGAGATTTCTTCAAACCCCTGATCGTCTTCCGGCGGGCCCCTATCACAGTCACGCAAAGCGCATCTTCATTTTTACTTCACATCTGCATTATCTTTCAAAAAGTTTACCACCTTATACATCATTGCTGTAGTGTCTACCGCTTCCTCTCCATAAGTATCCTGCAAGGTCTTAACATCCATACCATACTGCTCTGCCACGATCTCCCGATCTGCCTCCTCTATCTGAAACCCTTCCTTCTCTGCGATGGCTTTCACCAGCAATTGCTGCTTGATCGAGATCTCTGCGGACTTCAACAGATCTTCTTGAAACTGTTCCTCCGTCATACCAAACATACTTACATAATCTGCCAGTTCCATACCATACATGCTTACCATACTGTTATAATAACTCAGTTGATTATTGTACTGGTTATCCACAGCCGTCTGATTTAAATCAAATTCGCAATTCTCCACAGCTGCCTGAAATACATCGTTCTCCAGCTGTTGATCCGCCTGTTGTTCCTTTTCCGCCTGCATATCGGCCATCGTATCGGCTTTAAACTCATCAACCGTGCTGAAATCGGACATCCGCTGAACAAAATTATTGTCTAAAACCGCTTCCTTTTTTTCCTCGATTCCATTGACTGTCACATCAAACACAACTGCCTGTCCGGCCAACTCTTCGGAGTGATATTGCTCTGGAAATGTCAGATTCAAACTTCTCTCATCTCCTGTCTTCACCCCGATCAAGCCCTCCTCAAATCCGTCGATAAAGCTGTGAGATCCCAGTTCCAGCTTATATCCCTGGGCTGTGCCACCTTCAAAAGCCACGCCGTCCTTCATACCTACATAATCAATATCCACAATGTCGCCATTCTTCGCCGCCCGATCGGTAATGGTCACATACTCCGGATTGGCATCCAAGATGCTTTGAATTCGTACATCCAATTCCTCCTCAGATACTTCTGTGGACATTCGGGTTATCTCTAGCCCTTTATACTCTCCTAGAGACGTCACCTCTCCCAGATCCACCGCTGTTGTCTGTTCTTCTCCTGCCAAAGCTCCTTCTGATGTTTCTTCCTGGCTCTCTGCCACAGTTGTCTCCTCGACCCCCTGTTTTTTAGAGCATCCGGTCACCAACACCATAACCATCATCCCGCACAAGAACGGCTTTATCAATTTTCTCATTCTGATTTCTTTTCCTCTTTCTTAAAATTTTCCATTTTGTCTGCAGGCAACCGCTCCTTCCCTTCTCTACGGCATACCTTTTCCTTTTATACCACACCCCAACTCTAAAAAAAACCTTTTTCATAATAAATTCACAAAAAATTCAGATTGTACGTTTCTCATACCTTATAAAATGCCTTAAATGCTTGATAAGTATTATAAATATCCAATTTAGATGCCAATTCAAACGGAGCATGCATAGAAAGAATCGGCACTCCCAGATCCACCACGTCCACTTCCAGTTGTGCCACATATTTGGCAATGGTGCCACCACCGCCCTGATCCACCGCGCCAAGTTCGCCTGCCTGCCAGTAAACCCCTTCGTTATCCATAGTCGCAATCACCTTTGCCATCGTCTCTGCACTGGCATCGTTGGCGCCGGATTTTCCTCGGGCGCCTGTATATTTTGTCAGCACGCATCCTTTATTGATATAACTGGAATTATTTGCCTCAAACACATCGGAAAAAGTAGGATCGTAAGCCGCATTGACATCCGACGATAAACACAGAGAATTTCGTAACACCTCACGAGACCGAACCCCTGCCAACTCTGCTAAGTCCTCAATATAATGTCGAAGATATGCCGAATTCATCCCTGTATTTCCCTCCGAGCCAATCTCTTCTTTATCCGTCAACACGGTCACTGTCGTATATTGAGGATGTTTTGTCTCAATCTCTGCCATCAGGGCTGTATAAGCACAAACCCGATCATCCTGCCCATAAGCTCCCACCAGACTGCGGTCTAATCCTACATCCACCGCTTTCTGCGCTGGTACTAATTCAATCTCCGCCCGTAAAAAGTCTTCCTCGGTTATTCCATACTTATCATGGAAAAGCTTCAAAGCCAACAGCTTTACTGGCTCTTTTACCTCATCATCAACAAATGGCAAAGAGCCAATTACAATATTCAGTTCTTCCCCTTTAAGTCCTTCTGCCAGCTTCCGCTCGTTTTGCTTTGCTGCCAAATGAGGCAATAGATCCGTCACACAAAATACGGGATCCCCAGCCTGCTCACCAATGCAAATCTCCACCAGCTCCCCATCCTTTTTCACCACTACCCCATGAAGAGCCAGTGGCACAGTTCCCCACTGGTACTTCCGAATCCCACCATAATAATGAGTCTTCAAATAAGCAATATCATTTTTCTCATACAAGGGATAAGGCTTCAAATCTAACCTTGGTGAATCAATATGCGCACCATTTATCCTCACTCCCTTATTTAGCGGCTCCTCACCAAATGTAGTTGCCAAAATGGATTTTTGTCGGTTCACCAGATATATTTTATCCCCTGGTTGATATTTTTCTGTCATGCTTAAGGGACGATACCCTGCCGCTTCCAGCACTTCCACCGCTTTCTTCACGCATTCCCGCTCGGTCTTCCCTTCATCCAGGAATTTTTTATAACCTTCGCAAAAAGCTGTTGCTTCCTCTGCCTGTTCTGGCGCCTTCTTACCTATATGAGAAAATTTCCATGTCAGTTGTTCCTCCAGAAGTTTACCTGCTGATTTTTCCTTTTCCTGATCCATATGGTGTATCCTCCTTTTCCTAATCGCTTTCCTTTTTGGGCTTTTCCTACATCCTGTCTTAGCTATGAATCCCGCGTTCGTCCCCTTCTAGCACCAACGTAAAGGGACCATCATTCAAAAGCTCCACCTTCATATCTGCCCCAAAACTTCCATGCTCCACCTTATTCACATACAGACGACACCGCTCCATAAAATACTCATATAGCTGGTTTGCCTTTTGGGGAGTTCCTGCCCCAATAAAACTGGGGCGGTTCCCTTTATGGCAATCTGCATAAAGCGTGAACTGGCTGACTATTAAAAGCTCACCCTCCACATCCGCCAAGGACAGATTTGTCTTTCCCTCCCTGTCCTCAAATATTCGTAGTTTACAGATCTTATCCGCCATCCGATCTGCCGCCGCTTTTGTATCTGTATCTGCCACTCCCAGCAAAATCAAAAAGCCCTTTCCTATCTCTCCGATCGTTTCTCCATCCACCTTCACGCAAGCATGAGCTACCCGTTGCAAAACCACTCTCATAAATTTTCCTCCAGGCACTATTGAAACACCAGCCGCAAATATTCCACTAGCGTTTCCGTCGCCTCTTCCCGATATATAATCTCCCTTGCCAACACCGGATAATCAGTAATCAGATTATCTACCTCCATCAGGCGCAGCCGTTCCATCTCGCTTTTGGAATTCACAGTCCAGGCATGAACTGCCATCCCTTGCGCATGCGCTCTCTCCACCATCTGACGATTGACAAAGCTCGCCCGGATACTGATAAAATCAGCTCTCTCCTCAAAATAAAAATCCCCATAAGCGGCAGACAGAATATACCCTGTCCGCAGCTCTGGCGCCAATAGCTTTACTCGTTCCAGATATTCCAGGCTGGTAGAGGTCACAACGCACTGTTCTTCCATGTCCTTTTCCCGAATCAAGCGTACTACTCTTTCCGGAAGCTGACTTTCCTTACCCAAATTCTTGATTTCAATATTCAAAGAAATCTTTCCCTTGCAGAAGTCCAACACCTCTTCTAGCAACGGAATTCGTTCCCCAGCAAATTCCGGCGAAAACCAGCTTCCCACCTCCAATTCCTGTATCTCTTCCCAGGTCAGAGAAGCCATAGAACGATTCACCCCTGCCACTCGTTTCAAATTGGCATCATGCCCCAACACGATCACCCCATCCTTTGTCAGCTGGACGTCCACTTCCACATAATCTGCCATCTCCTCAACCGCCGCCGCAATTGCTGCCATGGTATTCTCCGGCGCCGAGCGAGAACTGCCCCGATGCGCCGTGATCTGCGTCTCCGCGATAATATCATCTGACAAAGAAAAACCATGATAAACCATGTCCAAAATATACAAAAAACCTGTTGCCAAAAGTATTATTGTCACAGCTACCGCTCTGCCACGAGCTGCCGACCCCCTGGGGGGATAGCTCACTCTCTGGCGCCCCGGACAATAGTGGCGGCAGCCATATCGGTAATATACAGATGCACACGCAGCAAAGTCCGCCACAATCATCAAAATACCTCCGACAAACAACAAGGTTCTTTCTACCCGCTCTGCTACAATCAAAAGGACCGCTATCGCCAGATTTCGCTGGGCAAACAATACCACAAAAACTGCCGCCACAAATACAAAAAACAAATATGCTACAATCACAACCAACGCCACTGCCAAATTGCATACCAACAAAAGAACGGCTACTTGCAGATGTCTTCCCTTCAAAAGCTGACAACTTTTCTTCCATGCTGCCTCATATCTCATCTGATCCGCCATACATCCAAAACCAAGAAAGACAATAAACAGCGAAACCACCACGCACAGCAACAAAAAAGCCGTCACAAAAAACGGCATTCCCTTCTGATCCAACATCTCCTGAATTACAAAGTTTACTGGCCGGATGTGGGAAAGGCAACGAAAAACAAGCAGAAGATTCACCACCAGATAGTGAGGTAAAAAAAGCAATCCCAGTCTCCAATTTCTTTTTCCCATCTCCTCTGCCGTCTTATGGACTCCGCCCAAAAAAATGCGGAAAGGGGTCAGCTTCTGTTGACAGGCCGACCCCTGGAATGCGGTGATCAGTGCGGCAGCTTCCAGCTCAATCAAAAGTAATCCAATCAGTCCAAAAGCCAGCATTACTAACAGTGTCCACGGCTGGTCCAAAAAGTCTGTCAGATTGGCCGCTGTCAGATAACTATATCCTGCTATCGTAAGCGTCCATCGCAGTCCGCGGTTCACCAGCCGAAGATACACCGGCAGCACAATTCCCCGGTATAGAAGCTCAAACAAAAGAACATTTCCCAGATTCTGCCGAATCATTAGCCATGTCTCTTTTGTTAATGTCTTCATTGTACGTTCACTCTTTCTGTTCCTCCCCCAGTGACAAAATCATCTGATTCAATGAGAACATTTTATCATCCAGCATATCCACTACCGCGGCACATGCCCTCAGTTCTGCCTGCAAATTTGCAGGCGCATTTCCTTCAAACTTATAATAAATCTTATGCTCCAGACTGGCCCAAAAATCCATTGCCACCGTTCGGATCTGAATCTCCACCTTGGTTTCTGCCGGCCCCTGACTCAAATAGATAGGTATGGTCACTACCATGTGATAGCTTTTATAACCGTTTGGCTTAGGATTCCTGATATAATCCTTCACCTGCACAATCGTCACATCACTTTGCCGGGCAATCATATCTGCTATCTGGTAAATATCTTGGGTATAAGAACAGATAATCCGGATCCCGGCAATGTCATTGAGCTTCTCCACCATATTTTGGATAGTGACTTCCTCCCCATCACGTTTCAGCTTCTTGACAATACTGTCTGGCGTCTTTAATCGGGATTTGATATGTTCAATCGGCGTATGTCCGTAAATATGGACAAACTCACTGTTCAAAATCTCAATCTTGGTGTTGATCTCCTTCAGTGCGGAATCGTACAAAAACATGATGGATTTCCATTGGTCAATCTGGCTGTGCTGTCTGGAAATATGGTCGTTCAAAGTTTGATATTCTTCAGCAAGGAGGCGAGTCCTGTGGTGGCTGCTCCGGACTCCTTGTAATTAAATACTTCCTCCCTGGGCTCCTCTTCCTGCTCTAATGCCTTCATGCTGAGACTGATGCGGCCATCGCCCACACCGATGACTTTAACAGTTACTTTCTGACCTTCTTTTAGCACTACTCCCGGATGCTTGATCCGCTGATTACTGATCTGGGATACATGCAAAAGTCCGGTAACTCCACTCTCCAGATCGACAAATGCTCCATAATCTTTAATACTGTCCACAGTGCCTTCCAATACGGCTCCCACCTT
>Ga0137306_100816_pt1 | contig 37707 bp, 34 predicted proteins | sample Inofroosms_March_FD_97187 | JGI IMG/M metagenome (GOLD analysis project Ga0137306, IMG submission 97187) | Mouse cecal microbial communities from Vienna, Austria - N-Acetylneuraminic and N-Acetylglucosamine D2O microcosms_March | ecosystem: Host-associated > Mammals > Digestive system > Large...
TAATACTACAGGAAATCGAACGGGAACGCATGGTTGCCAGGATTTTATCAAAGTCATCCGGCAGGGCCACATTTGCCCATTCATCCATGATGCAGTGCACTGGGATTGGCAGCTTCCCACCATGGAGACGATCCGCCACATAATACAGTGTCTGGAATAACTGGCTGTAGATCATGCCGACCAGGTAATTCAAACTGGTATCCGCGTCAGGAATACAGCAGAATAACGCCACCTTTTTCTCCCCGATGCTGGCAAGATCCAGTTCATCGGTACAGGTCAGGTCCGCGATCTGCTTCAGGTTGAACGCCGCCAAACGTACGCCCACGGAGATTAAGATACTTTTCGCAGTCTTGCCCGCCGCCTGTTTGTAAATATGGTATTGCTTGACCGCGATGCTTTCCGGGTCACGCATTTCCAGCCGTTCAAATAAGATATCCAACGGGGACTCATAATCCTCATCTTCTTCCTTTACCTGGGCCGAAGCCAGCATTTCCATGATCATCGGGAAATTTTGTTCCTCTGGCGGTGCTTCATGTAAGAGGTACATCATCAGTGCCTGTAGCAGGGCGGTTTCGCTTTTCTCCCAGAACGGATCGGAGGATTGGGAGCCTTTCGGTGTGGTATTTTTGATCAGGTTATTGATCAGCCGCAGCACATCCTTATCATCCTGCACATACTGGAACGGGTTATAGCAAAAGGACGTATCCGGATGGATCAGGTCGAACACCCGCACCTCATACCCTTTCTTTTTCAGCAGACCTCCTGTCTTCCGGAGCAGTTCGGCCTTGGGATCCGTGATCACCATGGAGCAGTTGCACTGCATGATATTGGGGATAGCGAAAGTTCGAGATTTTCCGGCGCCCGAACCTCCGATCACTAAGATGTTCAGGTTTCTCCTGTGCTTGTAACAGTTGAGCCCGATGCGGAAGTTCTGGGTCAGCAGGATATTCTGCGAGTAAGGCATATCACGGTATTTTTTACACAGTTTCCCTACATCTCCCCATTTGGCGGAACCGTGTTCCTCCCCCCGGCGGTAATTCTTTTGGTTGGCGTAGAAGATGCCGATCCCCATTCCGTATAGGAGCGTACAGAGAAAAAGGCATTTCACCGTGTACTCTGTGAAATGGATCTGGAATGGCTGGTTCAGCTTTTCCGTCAACACCGGAAGGAGTTCCATCAGGTTCCTCCCCGGCTGTAGGGAATCCCCCAGAATGAACGCCGCCCACCAGACAATGGGAAGGGCGAGAAGCCAGACAATCCAATCTGACTTCCCGCCCTGTTTTACCGGGATGGTCCCTCCTGTTTCTTTTTATTCGCCGGGTCACTGACCTTATGGAACTGGTCCACACCTGGGATCAATGCCAGACCGCTCCCATTCTCCCACTGAACCTGGAGCTGTCCCACATCATCTACATAAAGCACTTTTCCTTTCATCCCGGATGCCATCTGCCCTTCCCCTTCCATTGCGTCCAGACAGACGGCTGTTCCAGATGGATACCGTTTTCTTAAATATTCCAACTGCTTTCCATTTATGGTATGCATACATCCTCCTTCCCGGAGGGGCATACACCGCCCCTCCCTTTCGTTTTCTCAATCCTTACAGCCCCTTCTCTGCTCCTTGACGCAGGAAACAAGGGGCGCGATCATAAGGATACTTGCCAAGCATAATAATAGGAACCAGAAGAAAATTTCTGTCCGGTCCCCGGTTTTTGGTGTTTCTGGAATCTCCGGTTTTTTAGGTTCGTCTTTCATAGTCACTTTCTGGATTTCCCCGGTGTCCTTGACTTCAAACTGAATATCCTCCGCTACCAGGTAACCATCCGGCGCGGATTCCTCATGGAGCGTATACTCCCCGGTCGGCAGCATTTCTATATAATGGGGTTTCTCCTCCGATGTCCAGCTTTCTACCACTTTCCCATCTTTATCATAGATGGTCAACTTTGCGCCAGGCAGCTCTTCCCCGGCAATATCTGTCTTAGAGATTTCTACCTTGGTCACATCATCCTTCATGGCTACCTTCTGGATCTCTCCGGTTTCTGTGACTTCAAACGTAACATCCTCCGCTGTCACATAACCATCCGGTACGATTTCTTCATGGAGCGTATACTCCCCGGTCGGGAGCATTTCAATATAATGAGGTTTCTCCTCCGATGTCCAGCTTTCTACCACTTTTCCATCTTTATCATAAATCGTCAGCTTCGCCCCAGGCAGTTCTTTTCCGGCAATATCGGTCTTGGAGATTTCTACCCTGGTCACGCCATCCTCCATGGACACTTTCTGGATTTCTCCGGTATCTTCCACAGTGAACGGGATATCCTCCGCTACCAGATAACCATCCGGCGCCATTTCTTCGTGGAGCGTATACTCCCCAATTGGCAGCATTTCGATATAATGAGGTTTCTCTGTGGATGTCCAGCTTTCTACTGCTTCCCCGTCTTGGTTCAGGATCGTCAGCTTCGCACCTGGCAGTTCCTTCCCAGCAATATCGGTCTTAAAAATCTCCACCTTAGTCACGTCATCCTTCATCACGATCTTCTGCGCTTCGCCTGTATTCCCAACCGTAAATTCAATACTGTCCGCAGTCACATACCCTTCCGCTGGCAGAAGCTCTGACATCCGGTAAGTCTCACCTACCACCAGTTCCCGGATGATATGGGGTTCTTTCCCGGAAACCCATTCATCGATGACATTGCCGTCCGCGTCCGTCACCTGCAGCTTCGCTCCCTCTACTTCCTTTTCATCCGTGAGTGATACTTTTGTAAATTCAAATACTGTGGTCTCATTTTCAAACGCAAGTAAGGAAGGAGCCGCAGCTCTCCCATCCATTCCCGGTACAAAGTCAAACTCCTGCACTTCACCCTTAGTCGTAAATCCAGGGGCCGCAGCCGTCTCCTTCACGTAATATGAAAAGCCCACCGGCAGGTCGGCTGTAAAATTCAGCTTTCCTTCCCCATCGGTAGTCTTTTCCTCGATCACGGTATCCGCTTCCATGATCACTTTCCCTTCCGCATTGGTGATATCCTCTCCCGCGCACAGGGAAAACACGGTTCCCGGAACCACACGGTCAGAATCTTTTTCTGTTTTCAATACCTGAAGTTCCACCTTCTGACGGTTGTTCAGCCAGTCTGTAGAAAATGTGACCACAGGCGTCTCCTGGTCACGGTAGGTCAGGTCTGCTTCCCGGATTTTCTCATCCAGGATATATCCTTCTGCTGTTTCTTTTTCCTTTACATAATATTTCCCCAGAGGCAGGTTTTCCAGTTTCGCAACTCCTGTCCCATCTGTGGTGATGGTATCTACCAGTTCATCCTTTTTATAATGGTCTTCACTTTCTCCATCTGCCGCTTTGATATCTTCCAGGGCATAGACTTCAAAAGTAACGTCTTTCAGGGATCCTGTGATATATTCAAAGACATGCTGGATCCATCCGGTCACGGTATCCAGCAGGGAAACATCTTCTAAAAGCTCCCCTTGCTTATTGACCAGGATCAAACCTGTCGGGACATCATCCTTCATTTCCACCTTCTGGATCTGGGCAGTATCTTCAACCGTAAATTCTATCTCTTCCGCTTTCAGATAGCCATAAGGCGCCATTTCCTCATGCAGCGTATAGGTTTCCCCGGCTGTTAAGCGTTCTACCACATGTTCTTCCCCTTTGGCAGAAACCCAGGTATCTACTACATTTCCCTCACTGTCAAGAACCGTCAGCGTTGCGCCCTCCAATTCCGCACCCGTAGTCAGGTCTGTCTTTTTGATGGAAACGGTAGTCGGTTCATTCTGGAATTCACTGGTATACTCTGCTGCCTTGATATCCTGCCCCTGGTAAGAAGCGTTCACCTCGATTGTCTGATCCGAGGAAACATATCCGGCCGGCGCTTTCTGCTCCCGGATGTAATACTCCCCGAAAGGCAGGTCCATCTCAAAGACGGCTTTTCCATCCTCTCCTGTTGTCGCTTCACCAAGCAGTATGTCTGCATTTACGATGGTTTCCCCATTTACAGTGATGGCGGATTTCGTATATAAACTGAAAACAGCGCCTGCAAGCGCAGCCTCATTTCTTGCATCCTTTTTGACTACGGCAATCTCTACCTTCTGGCGGTCATTATCAAACACGGCAGTCTGCTCCACAACTGGTGTATCCTGATCCGCATAAGACAGCGTAACATTCTGTGCGGATTCGTTTAACACATAACCTTCCGGTGCTTTGGTCTCTACGATCCGGTACGTACCGAGAGGCAGGCCGGATACGGATGCCTCCCCGTTTTCATTGGTCACCAAGGTTTCTATCAGTTCCCCGGCAGCATACTCCCGAATCCGGTTTCCTTCCGCGTCCTTCTGATGGTCCGCCGTATAAATATCTTCTGCCGCATAGACATTGAATTCCGCGCCTGCAAGATTTTCCGCCTCGTAAAGAAATGTCTCCTCATACCCTTTCAGGACTTCGCCCTTTTTCACAATATTGAGTTTCCCTTTGACCGGATGGTCCTCGCAGACCACATCAATGACCACATCCCCGGATGTGCCGTCTATCTGGTAAACGGTATTGGAATCTACGGACACCTCATAGGTCTGTTCATTCCGGATATACCCATTGGGGGCTGTCACTTCCTCAATCCGGTAATGCCCAATCTTTAAGTTCTCTGGCAAGATCAGGTATCCCTGCTCATTGGTAAAGAAGGATTGGTGTTTCCCAAGGGTAGGATAGGTTGTCACCTGCTCCACATATTTCTCATTGTCCAGGTCATAGATCTTGAACTCCGCATTTTTTACCAGGACTGGTTTCTTCGTCTCATCGTCTTTCTTGACGATCCGCAGCTTCGCCTGGAATTCACCATCCAGGAGTACCCGCCATTCCTGCGGCTTGTCCGGATGATGCTCCGTGATATGCACCAGGAAATCTTTGACCGGCGTATAATTTTCCGGCGTGGTAGATTCCCTTACAATATAAGTCCCAAAGGGGAGCGCAATGCTGCAGGCATACCCTTTTTCATCGGTGAAGAGCTCGGTTTCCCCGTTTGCCCCAAGTACAACCGGAGTTGCGGAATCAAAATCATAACTCCCATCTTCCTTTGTTGTAAGCGATGATACCAGATAGGCGGTAAAGCCCGCTCCCGCAAGCAATCCGGCATCGGTTTCCCCATTATCCGCTACTTTCACGATCTGGAAAGGCTGCTTGATTACCTGCTCCGGTGAGGTACAGCTTCGCTCGATCACAGTGGTATTTTCCCCTTCATAACTACAGAGGATGTCATACTCCGTTTCATCTGCCAGATATCCGGCCGGCGGGGTGATCTCTTTTACAAAATATTCTCCCATGTAGAGATTCTCAATCTTTGCTTTCCCCTCCCGGTCTGTCGTCAAGGTTGCTACCTGTTCTCCTGCCTGATAGAGCACGCCGCTTTTCTGGTCCGGATGGACGATATCTTTTCTTGCGTAGAGCCCATAGACCGCATGCTCTAGGGAAGCATCCCCCTGTGGAACATTTGCACCTGTCTCCAGGTCTACTTTCTGGAGCTGGATCGTGGCGGTCGCACGCTGATCTGTGAATGTGTAAGAGAAGGATACTTTTGCTTCACTGCCATTGGCTGGCTCAAAACGGAAAGAGTAGGTATCTTCGGAAGATTTCAGGTAGTTTCCCGGTGCCTGGATTTCTTTCACATAGTAATCAAAACCAATGGGCAGGTCCGCTGAAAAAACAGCCTTCCCCTCCCCGTTTGTTGTTACAGTGTTGAGCAGGGTATCCTTGGCTACGACAGTATTTGCATCAGCGCCTTTTATTTCCTGCCCTGCGTATAGGCCAAACACTCCGCCTGCTAATCCATTTTTCGTGTCCTGGTCCAGCTTGACGATGCTGACCTCCGCTTTCTGGCGGTCATTGTGGAACGTGGTATCAGAAAAAGCCGCCTCTGCCATCTGGCCTGCGTATGCGATCACAACATCCTTCGATTCCTTTGCGTTATAGAATCCTTTTGGAGCCTGTACCTCTGTCACCCGGTAACTTCCCAGGTGCAGATTCCTGACCGTGACGGAACCGTCCTCACCGGTTGTCAGGTTCTCCGCTACCAGCTGGCCGGATTTGAATGCCACTGCCCCATAAGAAGTCTTGATATCCTTGGCGGCATAGACATTGAAGACAGCGCCTTTCTGCCTGCGGTTTCCATACTGGAATACCACGCCGTTACTCTGGGGTGCTGCTCCTGTCAATGCTTCTCCTTCCTTGTAAATGGTCAGGTTCCCTAACTGCTCGGTATCCGGGACTGTGGTGGAAACGGTCTGGTTTGTCTGTAGCGCCACCCGGTACGCCGTTGCGTTATAGCGGTAGCCCACAGGCGCAGTGATCTCTTTCAGATAAACCGTGTTCTGGGTCTTAGTGATCTCCACCTCGGACTCCCCATTGGAATTGGTGGCTGGCATGGTCACGATCAGGTTCCGGCATGCTTCATCGCTGTAAATTCCGAACACGGCTCCCGCCAGTCTGGTGTTGGAAACGGAATCCACTTTCACCACCTTGACTCTGGCAAGATCCATCCACTGCACGGAAAAGCTGACGGAATTGCCGCTCTCTTCCTCATAATAGCTTCCGATATCCTGGTTTGCATCCCCGGTTGAAACTACCAGGGCTTTCCAGACCGTCCGGATGGTTCCCCTCATTTCTCCGGTATTCCATGTCCCGCTGACACTCATGGGGGCGGAAAAATAAAACGTTGTACCGCCGGAAATGCGGACCGTTCCTCCGGTCTGCTCGTCTCCATTGTCTTCGTTATGGAACGTCACATTGGATGGGATACGCAGGGTGATGTAGTTCCGGGAATCCCCCTCCAGTGTAATTGTGCCTGTCACTTGTTCTGAACCACTGCCGGATGCTTTTAAGGAAGTCTTTGACAGGCTCAGGTAAGGATTGGGAGGCATGGGCTGGTTCGCAAGGTAATTGATCCACCCCAGAACGCCACAGGCTTCCAGGTCTGCCAGCGTACATCCCTCAAAGCCCTCGATCCCGCAGTAGAAATAACTTGCCGCAATGTGGGTGAACACATACTTTAAATCGCCGTCAAACTGGGGCATAAACTGATCTGTCTGGTCCCCGGCACCGCCGTATCCATAATAGAGGGTCTTCTGTAGGTTGGGGTTGTTTTCCAGCACATGGGCGGCGTAACTCCCTGTCCCCGGCGTCCCCTTGGGGGATTCCAGGCAATAAGCGATCTTGCCGTTTACGGTAAAGTAATTGGTGGAATAGTTTCCTAAATTGGTCGGGTAATAAAGTTCCCTGCCGGTCTCTAAGGATACGGTCCCGGAAGCAGCCCTGGCTGCCATCCTGCGGTTCATCCCCGTATCCATGGAAAACAGAAGCAGGCCGCCATCCTCCGCGATCGGCTCTGCTTCATCCCGGATGTCTTCTGCCTGCTCCATATCTTCAATGACTGCTTCCATCTCAGTGGCAGTCATGCATTCCGGATGAGGATCCGAGTCAGGGGCAGCTTCTCCCTCTTCGGATTCCTGGGACTGGTTTCCGCTTTCCTCCAGAATACCTTCTCCGTCTGGTAATATCTCTGTCTTTTCTGTTACAATAATATTCCGGCTGACATGGTAAGACGGGTTGCCACTGACCGGGTCTACAAAGTAGATTGCTTTGTATGTATCCATCTGGTCCACATTGAAATCCTGGCCAGATTGGTTTTTCGCTTCATAGAACCTAACCGTCACTTTTTCTGACGGGATTTCCATACCGGAGAAATCATTCTGTATATCAAAACCGCTTCCCACTTCCACTTCATAATCGCCTGCCGTTACAATCTCATCCTCTGCCAGTTCCGGCTGCACTTTTTCCAGCGCCGGGTATTCCGCTTCATATGCGGATGGCCCTGGCTCTTCTGCATATGTCACGGCCGGCTGGATGAGCGCCGATAAGACCGTAACTGCAGCAAGCAGGCCTGATATGATTCTTCTACTTTTCCTATTTGTCAAACGCATTACCTCTCTTTCGTTTCTATAACCTTTTCATAACAAAGAAAAAGCCACAGACTGTCTCTAAATCTGTGGCTTTTGGAATATTTATTCACTTTTTATTTTCCGGATCAATTGCTCCAGGGACTCCCTGAACCGTCTATCATCCTCCGCAGTCCGCTTTGCCGGGCCTTTGATATGATGCTTTGATTTCGACCGCCGTGCTTTTTTGCTGAGATGCCGCTCTATCAACATCTGGTCGATATTTTCATTGGTGTACCATTTCCCACTCTGATGGATGCCATAGGCTCCCTTCCCCAGGATCATAGCCGCCACGCCATAGTCCTGGGTGACCACCAGGTCGCCTTTTTCGCAGATTCCAACCAACGCAAAATCCACCGCGTCTGCCCCAGCTCCGATGATCTTTATCTCACTGTACTCTGACCGCAGTACATGGTTCGTATCGCACAGCAGGATTACCGGGATCCCATATTTTTCCGCTATCTCTTCCACAATGGTTACCACCGGGCAGGCATCGGCGTCTACCAGGATCTTCATACAGTTCCCTTCCTTCCGGCGGATGCTTTTTTCTTCTGTTTCCGCTGCCTATCCTCATACATCTCATGGAGCCATTCCTTCACTGGCAGTTTCCACTGCTCCTTCGGATTGGGAATGTTATTGATCAGGCTTTTGGGATTCAGCCCCATCTCCTTGGCCATGCGGATATCTTCCTCATTCAGCCTGCATTTTCTCTTTGCCTCCGCCCATAACTCCGTTTATATGCCATTTCCTGTTTCTCCTTTATCCAGTCTCTCACATCATCTTATCGGAAGATAGGAAAATAATCAAGTGAATTGCTAACGTTCCGGCTGTTTCTTTGCTTTTCCGCCTTTCTGCTTTTGTGCCTTTTCCGCCGGAACTTCTGGTGCCTGCGTTTCCTGCCCCCGCTTATCTCCGTTGGTTCCTTCCGCTACCGCAAATTCATCTGCTGTAAATTCCTGCTCCGGCTGGCCTAAGTTGCGGTCGATATGCCGGGAGATGGTATAGACCGCATTTTTTACATTTCCAATAAACGCGCGGAGCTCCTGGGGGTCCTTATTGCCATACTCCTGCATCTCACAAACCTTATCAAGCTGAAAACCCGAATTCTCTACCCCATACCTTTGTGCCACCACATAGGCGGCGCAGAATGCCTGGGGGGATACGGAAACACGGCTGTAAGTGCCGTCATGGGCATCCATGGCAGCGCAGGCCATTTCCCTGTTGATGGCATGGAACGTCACTTCCTCGCTCATACCGTTGCGGGCAAAGATCGTCCGCTGCCTGGGGATATACTGCGCCTGCACACTTTCTGGCAGGTTATCCCCAATGCTGACCTTGGTCTCTGAATTTTTCAAAAGGGCACCCAGCAGTACCTGGATGAGCTTCGGCTCCGGCGGTTCCGGCTGCTTCGTCCGGATCTGGCTGATGTCATAGGCTCTTGTGATCACATAGCCCTGCCGGATTTCCCCATCCTTTTCATAATTCTGGTCCGCAATAAATGTGTATCCATGGACACCCGGGCGCAGGGTCTTATGCTCCTTTTTCCACCCGTCAAAAGTCTTGACCTGGCGGATTTCCGGATTCTGCCCATACAGGAGCAGCAGGTTGGCCGCCTTCTGCGGTTTGCACTGCGCCATGAAATTGAGAAATCCTTTCAAAGATTCCCCGTTTTGGAAAACCTCCTGTGCTTTAGCGTCTACCGCACCCCAGACTTCCTCACGCTGCTGCTTCTTTAAGGCAGCATATTCCTCCTTCGATAACTGCTGTTCCGGCTCTGCCTGGTTTTCCTCCCCTGTCTGTAAATACTGTGATAAATCCATAGCCTCACCTTCCTTTCTCTTTTCCTTTCCGCTTCTTCGTGCCCCGATAGTTTCCACGGCTTCGGTCTTTCCGGCTCCGTTTCCGCTCTGCCTCCTTTTCTTTTTTGATCTCATTTAGTTCCTTCCGTACAGAGGGTTTCTTATTCCCCTCCCCCTGCCCGGTAGAAATATCTCTGCTGCGCGAGGAAGGTGCGGACAGACTCTTTCCCTCCCGCGCCTGGGTAAAATTTCCTATTTCTGCTTCATCCATCCCCGGCAATTCGCTGACATTGAAATCTTCTTCAAGATCGCTGAGTTCGAACTGGATCTCTCCCTCTGGCATTTCCACGGTTTCCATCCTTACTGTAGAATCCTGCTCCGGGCGGGATGCGTTTTCTGGCTCCTGATGCGTTCCAACCGGACGGATTTCTTCCGTTTCTCTTACAGTTTCCTGGACAGCCTCTCCATTCTCCGATTTTAAGTAATCCAGGTTCATCTGGTCCATCACCCTGTTCACCTTCGCCGCGTCATCCGCAAATACCATCAGCTCGCACAGCTTGGGGTTCTTCCGGTCACGGATCACCACATAGGGAAGACCACGCTTTTTTCCTTCTTTTGCGAACTCATGGATACGGTTGGATGGGATTGTGAAAAATTTCAGCGGCCTGTTTTCCCTTAACATACGGGACATGGAGATTTTTCCATAACTCCTTTGGTTGTTCCTCGTGACCGCCGCCAGAAAGACCGCAAGGTTTTTCGCCATGGTCCCGGACAGCCGCAGCCCATGGTCGATCCCTTCCAAAGAATAACGGACGACCTGATCAGCCGCCTCACCTCCAAAGTTCATATTGCTCTTCCTCCTTTCTGTTTCATAAAATGTATTCTACACAAACCTGCGATAGGCGGGTTTCCTGCACACTGCTCATAGAAAAATAATATCCGGTCAGCGCTGCATCAATTTCTGCTTTTCCGGCTGCTTCTCTGGTTTCGGCTGTAACTCCTGTGGAGCCTGGCCGGAAAGCGGGCGGATAAACCCGATTCTTCCTGCCGCATAGATCGCCTGCCGGTTCAGCATCCTCTGCCATACCCCTGCCTTGGGCGCCCACCGGAATCCATTGGCTTTCAGCTGGGCACGGTGTTCTGGGGAAGGCTTTTCCTCAAACAAAAGCTGCAATCTTCCGGCATCCTGGTTTGCCACCGCCTTTCCGCCCTCAAACTCCCATCCGCAAAAACCAACTTCCGCATTTTGCTTCAGTTCCTCAATGCGCTTTTTTACCCGCCGGATCTCTGCACTGTTGTTCGTCAACAGATACGATGGAAAGGGCTTTGGTTCCGGATACCAGGACTGCTCCATAGAAACTTTCAGCCGTTGGATCCGCTCCCCGTCTAACAGGGTGCATCCATCCAGGGTCTTGTGTTTGCGGTAGAAAGCGTTCACATCCTTCATCAGCTTCTGGGAACTCTCCAGCCGTTCCAGCTTCTGCTCCAGCTGTTCGAGGGCCTGGGGATGGTCGGAACGGATCCCGCCCATTCCTGTCCCCCGGATCTGATCCAGGATCCCCTGCACCTGCCGCCATTCCTCCCGATTCTTTTCGCTTGCGGCATTCTGTTTTTCTTTTTTCCCCGTTGGAAAATTAGAAGGACCCGCAACCATGACCGAAGGCACACGGGCGTCGATCTCATATCCCTTGTTCATGTTCTCTGCCAGCTTCCGGGCATACATATCTACCAGCCTGTCTATCTTTTCATGGTAAATAGGGTCTGCCCTCTCCTTCTGCTGTTCCGCAAGCCGCACAGCCTGGTCTACACAATGCCGGTATTCCTGCGTCGCTCTTCCCGGCTGGTATTCAAAGAAACTGTTCATTTCCTTGGCCCTGCGTGCCAGGTCTTCACGGATAGGATAATATGTAACAGGGATTCCTGTATAGCCTGCATGCTCCTGATCCTTTTCTGAATCCGGTGATACGGCGTCTATAGATTCCATTTGTTTTTCCATTGATGCGCTTTCTGTCTCTGCCGCATGGATTCTGTCTATATTTTCACTTTCTATTTCTGCCATCTGGATTCCTCCTCAATTTCTGATTTTTTTCCTGCTGTTTCTGCTGCTCCGCCTGCCGCATCCGTTCCTCCATCTCCTTGGAATGGTTTTCAATCTCTACGGACATCCTGATTTCCTTCCGTAGTTTCTTAAGCTGCCCCGTGATCTCGCTGATCCTTGGTGAATCCGGCTGTGCCCGGTACAACCTCCTGCGCTCTTTTAAGAGGGATACCATTTCTATTTCTCTGTCCGCACGGAACGGAACAATCTGCTCCCTTGTTGTAATCCCGTGCTTTTGCAGGAACTCCATCTGGGCAATCCTTTTGTCTAAATGGCGGATATCCTCCCGTACCAGATAGGAAACTCTCGGAGGACGCTTTTTCAGTGCCCCCATCTGATAAAGATAGGAATAATACAGCGCCTGAAGCCCTGTCAGCTTCTTGTGGGAAGAAACGGTTTTTCCGCTTTGGCTTCGGTCTTGTTGCCAATTCCCTGGCTGCCTCCGTCCTTTCCGCTTCGGCTTCAGGATCCACTCCTGGATCGCTTCTTCCGTATAATTCTTCCCCAGGCTTTTCAGACGCACAAACCGTTCCATGCCCGGAGCCTTTAACGATGGATATTTCTGGTTCCATTTCCACACATATCCCCTCTGCTCCATCTGTGCCAGGAACTGTTTCCAGGTATAGCTCTCCTGCACAGCCTCCCGGATATCCATGCGGATCGCTGTCCTCCAGGTAGGCTTCCCATCCCGTTCCGCCTGCCACTGCGCGTAATGTTTTCCGTTCCCCCTGTTTTCCGGGATTACGGACAGGCCATATTTGATACAGATTGCGTCGGATATTTTGCGGACTTCTTCATAATAGCTTTTTGCGTTGCTGTGGTATTTCCTGCCATCCTCCATGCTGACCGAATTGAATACGATATGGTTGTGGTAATGGCTGGTATTCAGATGTGTCGTGACCACCGCCTCGAACCTGCCTTTTAAAAGCCCCTCTGCCAGTTCCTGCCCGATCAGGTGAGCCAGTTCCGGTGTCACCTCCCCTTTTGCAAAACTTTGGATCAGGTGGTAGCCCTGTACGCCATCCATCTTATGGAACCGTTTCTTGGTGGCCACCATATCCTCAAAGGCGGAAGCACAGGTACATCCGATGGCGTCCTCGAAAACCGTATACTCCGTCTTCTCCCGGTTCAAGGCATAGGAGATTGCTTCTTCCAGGGAACCAGCCGTTTCTCTTTTCGTGGTTTTCTTTTCATCCTTGATGTAGGCGATGGAGCGGTCCAGACGGTGGACAGGGATGATACTGGTGTATGCCAACGATCACCATTCCTCTTTTACAAGCTGCCATGTTTCCCTTGAGATCTGGAGCATTTCCCGGAGGCTCTCCGGGCTGGCCGAACCGGAAGCGTTGGCTACATGGGCAAGCTGGTTAGCATTGTTGCATAAACCAGCGATCTTCCGCAGCAGATCTGCGTGATGCTCACAGGGCTTGGCATGGACTTCCCCGCCCATGATCAGGGTGCGGAGGTATTCCTCACGCGCCAAGCCGCTCTTTTTCACCTGTTCCTCCAGATACCGCAGCTCCTTGGCATTCAGCCGGACAGGTATCACATGATTCCGTTTTCTCATCGTTCTCCCCTCTCTTTTGTATGATTTTTCAATGTTTTATTTTTCTTCCTGCTCTGCGGATCCGGTATCATGGCCGGCTGTTTCGGGACTCTGATCCCTGGTACATGGCTCTCCACCGGGATCCCGGAAAGCACCAGCACACTACAGTCCGGGACATACGCGCCATAACGGACATAGGAAAAGCCTTCCGCCTGTACCAGGATCCCCTCCTGTCTTTCCAGTGTGGTGACCAGGATACTGTGGGCACAGCCTTTTTCATCATCAAAATACATATATCCGGCATTGTCATAGATAAACGGATAATATCCATACAATTCCTCCGTAAAAAACAAGTATTCTTCTTTCGACAGCTCCACGATCTTTTCCACCTGCACCTGCCACTTTTCTCCCGGAAACATGGGATCATACAATTCATGCCTATCCACAGGTTTCCGATAGAACTCCATATAGACTGCCTTGCTTTTTTCTTCCGCCATCCTTAACCACGTCTCCTTTTCCAGATCAAACAGCCTGTTAAAATAGCGCAGGCGATCATTCCTGCCAGATATCTTTTCTTCATTACGCAGCACCTCCTTTCCGCTTTTCCACACGCATTTTCAGCGGCATGTAAATGACATCGTTCTTTGCCATCTGTCTGGCAAACTCCCACATCGCCCACTCTTTCCCATCAATCCTGGCGTGCAAGTCATCCAGGTAGTGGCAGATACAGAACTTTCGCTCACCTTTACTGGTGATGAGCTGGATGGGGTCCCCGTCCTCAATATAGAACAGGCTGTGGTTGAACCGATCCACAAACCGGATCACTTTCTTACTCCCGGTGTCCCGTTTCTTCCACTCCGATTCCATCCTGGCACGCTCCATGACCTCATCGCCCCGTCCTCCCGCAATGACGATGCAGGTCATAAAAACACCGACCACTCCACCAAACATGATGCCGCTTAATAACCATCCCATATATTTCTTCCTCTCCTTTTTCACTTCTGAATCCATTTCAAAAACATGCATGTGATATTTCATTTATCATTTTCTGCTTCTATTCTTTTTCTGTCCCTGAGACAGTCCTTCCAATCTCTGCTGTGGGGGCTTGGGGTTCTCTCCAAAAGGTGCGTTTGGGATATCCAAACGCTATGCTTGCAGTGCGGGTACCACCCGTTTCTTCGTCCACGCCCGGCAGATTCGATGCAGGCTTTCATCGTTCCATCATCACTGTGCTTCTTTGATTCTGATAAGCCCATCCAGGGTCGTGCAGATGATATGGAGCCGGTCTGCCATGCTGATCTCCGTATTCATCGTACCAGTCATCTCTTTTCCGCAGACTACCACCATCCGGCATCTCCGAAGCACCATATGGGACATCCTCTGGAACGCCTGCATGTCCTCCGCCTCCCCTTCATTTAAAAACGGGGAGAAACCGAACTGCGGACAAATGGGTACATACCCCAATTCGTAGATCTTCCGGCAGTATTTCTGCATCTTTGCTTTCCCTGCGTCCGACGGACAGCATACATAAGCCAATGCTTTCTCCATCCTGCAATCCCTCCTTTCTTCCATAGGCATCCCATTGGATGCCTTGTTCACTTCTGATTGCATTTTAGAGCATCCTATTGGATGCCCTGTTCACTTCTAATCGCATTTTAGAGCATCCTATTGGATGCCCTGTTCATTTCTGACCGCATTTCAGAGCATCCTATTGGATGCCCTGTTCACTTCTGACCGCATTTTAGAGCATCCTATTGGATGCCCTGTTCATTTCTGACCGCATTTCAGAGCATCCCATTGGATGCCCTCATGCTCCCGGCAGCCTCATCGGGTCATCTCCCTCTCCGGAATCTTACATTTCTGCAGTGTGCCGGTCCTGCCCTGAAATTCATAGATCTCATCCCCCAAGCGTTCTTCCAGGGGAACCAGACCTTGGTTGACCTCCACTACCATGTCCCGCAATACAGCCGGCGTAATATCTGCCTCTTTGGAAAGGACGAGTACCTCATGTACACTGGAGGGCAGGATGTAATAATCCCCTTCCATTTTTCTATGGATCTCTTCGGGCGCTCCCGGATACAGAAGTACCGCCGCCCCATGGTCTCTAGACGCATTGGACAGGATATAAAGTTCTTCTTTATGGACGGGCCCTTCTCCCGGATCTTTCCCGTCCAGAATACTATCGATCCCTCCTGTCAGCGACCGGAACCAGACAGGTTCTTTTCTCTGCGAGTTTTCCAACGCCGCATCAAACGCCTCCTGTTCCGATATATCCCAAACCGACAGATATTCATGTGTCACATGGAATCCCATCCTGCCTTCCCCGGTGTTCTCCAATTCCGCATATAGGATCTGTGCGCCCATCGGATGTACTTTATACGGCCCTTCTTCCAGATAGGCTTTGTTGTGTTCCCTTCCCACCAGATGCACCCTCAGTTTTCCCTTCATTTCCCCGTAATCATTGAACTGCGTTGTGGAAATATCCGGGAATCCTCTTTCCGCGCTCAGCCCAACGATCTCTCTGCTGATCTGAGAAAGGGGCTGTCCTTTCAGGTAATCCTGATAGGGCAGTTCTAAATAGGCCATCACAGCGACCCTGCTTCCTGCTTCCGATATCCGAAGCCCGGTTTTGGTCACATTGTTTTTATGTACCGGCTGCCAGGAACAGCTGTAATCCCCTTTTTCCTGGAGTCCTTCCTCCACCAGCTTCTTCACCTCCTGCCGGAATGTTTCATAATCCAGCTTATACCCCATGGCGCTTTCCTCCTGTTTTCTTTCTGGATTTCCGATTCCATATTCGCTCCAATGCTTTCCATGTTTTTTCACGCCTGGATTTTGGTTCCCGCTCCAGGATACATTCACTTCCCGTTTTTATCAGCTTCACCCTCCTTCTGACTGCCCATCTCCAGCCCAGAGCGTACCCGCTCCGTACCCAGGGTATAATAGGTATCCGTGACTTCAATCCCGACTGCTTCATATCCTTCCTCCACAGCCGCCAGGATGGTGGTGCCGGAACCCGCAAAAGGATCTAAAATCCGGCCTCCAGGTTCACAGATCTGAATCACGTCCTTCATCAGCTGCAGCGGCTTCTCCGTCACATGGATTCGGTTCTGGGGATTCCCATACCGGAATACTCCCGGCAGGCACGCCACCGGACGGTTGATGGGCATGGGGCCGTTGCTCCCCCATACGATGTATTCCGCCTGCTGGCGGAAACGCCCTTTCTGCGGACGGGAATTACCCTTATCCCACACGGCGGTTCCCCTCCAGACCCAGCCGGCCCACTGCAGGGCATCCGTGATGGATGGATACTGACGCCAATCAATAAAGAGACAGATGGGCGCTCCGCTTTTGCAGGCTTTCCGCACATCCAACAGCCACTCTGCCATCCAATGGGTCCAGGAACGCTGGTCCTTATTATCCCCGTCAAAATCCGGCAGGGCATTTCCGGAACGCATACTGCTGTATTTCTGGTTCGTCGTGCGGTTTCTATCATTTTGTTTCGTGCCCCCGGACGCATAGGGCGGATCTGTAATTACCGCGTCAAAAATTTCCGGCCGGAAAGATTTCACCAATTTCAGCGTATCCCCATGCAGGATACTCCAATGCTCTCCCCCGGCTGATTCCTCCGGGTACATCCCTTCCTTTAATAATTCCTCCAACTGCAAACAATTCTCCATAGGCATCCCTTCCTTTCTTATTTCGATTCTTTTATAGATCCAAGCGCATTCCATCAGCGGCACGGTGTATTCTCCGATTTCTGTTTTCTCTGGTGTTTCTTTTCCCCTGCGCTGCTCAGTTCTGTTTCCACATATTCACTGATAATTCCCAGCGCCTCATGGTAACTGCCTGCTTTGAAAACCCGGTCATACATCTCATCCGCTTCCCGCTTTTGTCCATTCCTGGCAAGCAGCCTTCCGGCATCGCTCACAATCGAGAAAATATTTCCATCATGACCGATGAGCTGTAAGCTGGGCCGTGCCTTCCCTGCGGATTGGCCTGGCCTGCCTTCTTCTATATCCGGCGGCGGTTCTTTCCCTGAATCCTTGGTTTTATCATGTTCCGGATCTGGCTTTACGTCCTCCCGGATCTGGAATCTCATCCCGCTTCTCTGCCAGAAATGCACATGCAATGTCCCCTCCTCTACCTGGATGTCCCTCTGCTCAAACTCTTCCCCCCAGCCATCGCTGTACTGCCCGGTAATATATTCACACAATTCATGCAACTCTCCTGCTCCCAGATTCTCTTCCAAGCGCAGTGTGGTACAGCCATACAAGACGCCCTCCGCACATTCTACGGAGACTACGGCAGACTTGACTTTTTCTTTTATTGAAGCACTGCCATAAAAATAGTCCATCAGGTTGCAGGGATCGCCGCCTTTTCCCCCCAGGCTGTTCTTATGAACCACCGCTTCCTGAATGGATTTCATATACTGCACAAGTTCCCTGCCGTCCAGCAGTTCCCCGTAATTGTCAGGCCCATCATTCCAATCGTATCCTTCCTTCGGGAAAAATTCTCCGCTTAAAGGGGTCAGGATCTTCGTCACACTTCCATCCCATATAGAATTATTTTTGCTTTTCATCCATTTCACCTCCCTTGCCTTTGTAACCAATTTGCGAAGCAAATTGATTGCCTGCTGAATGCAACCACTTGCACAGCAAGTGATTGCTTGCCCGCCATCTGCGAAGCCGATTTTAAATGCGGGCAATACCCGTATCATTTTTTCATACGATACTTTACACTACCGCCCTTTCGTCTGCTTCGGTTTCTTTTTCTGCCCTCCCGGATCGTTTTTTCTCTGGTACCGGACAAGCGGCAGCTTCGGCCGGGGGCTTTTCGCTGACAAGCATGGGATTGCAGCTTCCGGTAACGTCCATTTTTCGCTTTCTGAAATAGAATCCTTTTGCTTTTCCAGATCCGGATTTTTTATAACTGCGGACTCGATCTGGAAATCCGGGCTTTCTAAGAAATCGAAATACACGTTTATAGTTCCTCCTTCTGCCGGGATATCCCTCTGTTCGAAGCATTCCCCCCAGCCATCACTGTACTGGCCGGCAATATATTCGCACAGTTCCTTCATTTCCCAGTCTTCCAGTTCTTCTTTGAGAATCAACGTGGTACAGCCATACAAAGCGCCGCCGGTATTCTCTACGGAGATCCTGCCATGCTCCACCTTCCTCTGGATCGAAGGACTGCCGTCAAAGCATTCCTCCATCAGGTCAAAGGATTTTCCGTCCTCCATCCCCAGATGGTTCTCCCGGTCTACCGCTTTCCGGATGGCCGTTTCATACTGTGCCAATTCCCTGCCGTCAATCCCTCTGCCCGTATTCTCGTAATCCTCCTTCCCTCTGCGCATGCATTTCCTGAAAAAACCGCCCGTCAAAGGGCTTAAAAGTTTCATCTGGATGCGTTCCTGGTCTTTTAGTTGTATTGGTTTCCGCCTGATGTTCGTTTGAATTTCTGCCATCTTCACCTCCCCTGCCCACGCTGCCTGGATCTGCTTTGATCTGGTTCCATTTCCCACACCGCCAGATCCCCATAATCCGCTCCCTCTATCTGGGGCAAATTTTCAATGATCCTATATTCATTTCCGTAGGTCTCTTTGAAATGTTCGCAGGCCCATCTCCCGGCAAAATCATTGTCCGTACAGATTTCAATCTCCTCAATCTCTGGATGGTGCTTCAGGAAATGTTCCAGTGCCGGAGGATTTTTGAATGGATTCCCCGGGACTCTCTTCTCTATCCTTTTGTCTGTTTCTTTTCCACAGGTCTGCTTCTCTTTTGGCGCGCTGATGCCTCCCAGGGCAAGCCTGTATTTGTCTGCCCTCCCTCCTTCCAAAGTCATATGGGCCAGCGCGTCAATACACGCCTCATAGATTGCCACCCGAACGCTGCTTTTGTCTGGCGGTACACAAAACGCATAACGTTTCTCGCTTCCCGCCTGCTCAATCCGGAAGGTCTTTCCGTCTTTATCGTAGATTCCACGCAGGAATGCGTACCTGGGCTTCTGTTCTTCATCCATCCCAACAAAAACAGCGTTGTGATACGGGGCGCTCTCATATAAAATGCCGAGACTCCGGCAGTATCGGATCACCTCACTGCTGATCCCCCTGCCGTTCAAATACCTCTGTACACGGCCGCAATTCTGGAAAGATTCCGGCAGCACAAAGGGCTTCTTCGGCGTTTCCTCCGGCTGGGGAGGAAAGTAAGACATGGAAGGCGTTTCCCGCAGCAGCAATCCCACGGCTTCCTGGAACTCCATGCCATCTACATGGATCAGGAAATTTAATGCGGAGATCCCGCCGATGTCCCTGGATTTCCAATGCCACTTGCTGGTGATGCCGTTGATCTTGAAGCTGTCGTGGTCCGTCAGCTCCCACTCATTCCTTGCCGAAGATTTTTTCAAACGGCCCGGCTGGTGCCTCTGCAGATACTCCATGGCCGATACCGCCCGGACAGCCTCCAGCTGCTCTTCTCCATACCAGGGCATTAAAGCAGCGCCTCATGGAGCTGCTTCACCCGGTCAGTACGCTCCCACGGAAATTCCTTCCTGCCAAAATGCCCGTAAGCGGCAGTCTGCCGGAAGATGGGGCGTTTCAATCGCAGGGTGTGGATGATCTGTTTCGGGGTCAATTCGAATACCAGGGGAATGGCCTGGGAGAGGCAGTCATCCGCGCAGGCCGTCCCTGTACCGAAGGTATCTGCCTGCACCATCACCGGGTGGGCCACCCCGATGGCATACCCCAAGGATACCTGGCACCGTTCGGCCAGCCCTGCCGCCACGATATTTTTGGCAATGTATCTTGCCATATAGGCTCCAGAACGGTCTGCTTTGGAGCCGTCCTTTCCGGAAAAGGCTCCGCCGCCATGGGGCACCTGGCTGCCATAGGCATCCACCATCAGCTTCCTCCCGGTCAGCCCGGTATCGGCATCCAGGCCGCCCTGCACAAACCGTCCGGATGGATTGATCAGGATTCGGGTATTCTCATCCGGCGGAAGCAGGCGCAGTGCCGGAAGGAGCACTTTCTCCCGGATTTCCTTCTCCAGTATTCTCAGATCTTTTTCTTCCTCATGCTGGCAGGAAACAACCACGCAGTCCAGCCGGACGGGCTTCCCATCTTCATATTCCACAGTCACCTGGGCCTTTCCGTCCGGCAGGATTCCCTGGATATACCGGCTCTTCCGGCAGGCCGACAATTCCGCCGCGATCCGGTTTGCCAGCACCGCCGGCATGGGCATTTTCTGCGGAGTTTCATTGCAGGCATAACCGATCATAACCCCCTGGTCTCCCGCACCATACTCCCATTCAAACGTCTGCTTTGGCATCCCTCCACGTTTTTCCCAGGGGCATTCCACTGCCCCCGCGATATCCGGGCTCTGGTGATGGATTCGGGCATCCATCTGGATTTCTCCGGACGGATACCCGATCTTTTCCAGAACCTCCTTTGCTGTCCAGAATACATAGGGTTCATATTTGCTGGTGATCTCCCCGGCGATCAGGATATTCCCCTTTGTCGCCAGTACCTCACATGCCACTTTGGCCTCCGGGTCCTGCTTTAGGCATTCATCCAGGATGCTGTCCGCGATCAGGTCGCAGAGCTTATCCGGGTGGCCTTCTGTCACAGATTCCGCTGTATAAAATCGTCTCATAACCGACACCTTCCTTTCAAAAAAGGCAGGAGACCTTCCTCTGGATCAGAGGGGATCTCCTGCCGGACATTTTCATGACTGTATTTGTGAGAATCTCTTCCTTTTTGCCAGGAAAAGAATTGCTTCATTGTGTCCTTTCCATAACCCGTGTAAACGGAACGTTGCGTCCAAACCCGAATACGCAGTTTTGAACACTTCTAAACCGGATTTTGTACGCTGCTTTTGAGAAAGGACATTCTTTGTCTCAGATACTGCACTTTTGGGGTGCTTTCGAACACACTTCTCCGTGCCCTTTCGGCAGATATCCGATTCTTAAACACTCCTTTTCTCAAATCCCTTAGACACACTTCGTTTCGGATTCTACGCTTCCTCCTGGTCATCACGTTTTATCCTGCGGATCAGCAGCACTGCAAGCAAAGCAAGTGAAATCACGCCTGCAGTAAGCAGCAGCGCCGGCATCTGGAATGTGTCCCCTGTTTTGGGAGCTGATGTATTCCCTGATGCCGGCGCATTCCCAGGCTTAGACGTTTTTTCTGATATCCTGGCATTTTTTAGTGCTATGCTTTGGACTTCCTCCGTATCTGTTACGATCAATTTCACTTCCTTGGAGATCGCATATCCCTTTGGAGCAGCAGTTTCCCGCAGGATCAGCTCTGCATTTACCGGGAGCTTCTCCACACGGTACGGCTTTCCATCCGTTACCCATTCCTTCAGGATGTTTCCCTGCCCGTCAAGGAGCTGTAAAGTGGCACCTGGAAGTTCTTTCCCCGTGGATTGGTCCTGGACCGAAAGATCCATTTTAGAGTATCCATCCTTCATCTCCACCTCTGCCCCGGTTTCTTCTGATACCTGGAACGTGATATCCGGTGCGGATACATAGCCTTCCTGAAAGGGTGCCTGTTTTTCGTGGAGAGTGTATTCTCCCTCCGGCAGTCCAAAGATTACATGTGCTTCCTTTGTGCTGGTCCATTCTTCCACCAGGTTTCCGTCCTGATCCATCACCTGCAGCACAGCGCCCTCCAACAGTTCTCCGGTGGAAGCGTCTGTCTTGGTAATCCGTGTTTCTGTCGGCTGGTCCTCCTGCCCATTCTTTTCCTGAACATCATATACCGTCATTTCCACCTCTTTTCCTGATTCCACATCTACCGGATACACATTGGAATCCAGAAGATAATGCTCCGGCGCTTTCATTTCCTTTACGTAGACCTGCTTCAAGCCCCTATCAAAAGATTCACTGGTTGCATTGCCACTTTCGTCGGTTTCCGGCAGATCCATCAGCCAGTCTTTGCATTGCGCGTCTTTATAAATCGCGTATACTGCGCCTGCCAGGGGGCTTCCGGTATCCCGGTCTTTTTTCAGCAGGCTGATCTTTGCCTGTCCCAGCCATTGAACCGTGAATCTGACCGGATCAGCAGGCCGGGCTTCGAATACGCCGATGTCCTCTTTTCCTTCTCTGGAAGACAAAACCAGTACCTTCCAGTCTTCTTTTAAGGAACCAGGCATTGCACCGGAATCATACTGTCCGGTTACATTCATTTTGGCAGAAAGATAAAACGAGTCCCCTCCGTTGATTTGGATGGTTCCATGGGTGACAGAATCATTTTGGGTCACGTTATAACAGGCCACATCTTCCGGGACGCTGAGCTCAATGCTGCTCCTGCTGTTCCCTTCCAGCCGGATCTTTGGTGTTTTCTGTAGATCCCCCTCCTGGATGGCATCCACAGATGCCGCAGATAGGGAGAGCCCATTACTGGGCGGCACTTCCTGCCTAAACAAACACTCTATATATGCACCCGCATCTGTATTTTGCAGTTCCTCCCATGTACATCCCGCAACTCCTGTTTTCCCTGCGTATGCATAGCTGACAGCGATATGGGTATACACATATTTTTCTTCCCTGCTCTTTCCTGAAAGTGCTTCTCCGGTCAAATCTCCTTTGCCGCCAAATCCATAGTATAATACCTTCTGTAAATCTACATTGGACTCCAGCACAGAAGAGATCCCGTCTACCTGGAAAGGTGTTGGCTCCGAATTTTCCAGACAATATGCCGTCTCCCCATTGATCTGGAACCAGTGGATTTCATGCCCACCCAGGGAATCCGGATATCTGGCTGTATCTCCTTTTTCCAGATTTACAGCGGAATCGTCAGACTCAAAAGCGCTTCCGGCTGCGGAAACAATCATGAGCTTTCCCTCTGCAATGTCCTTTTGCAGTCTGGACAGGGATTCTTCCGTTTCTCCTTTCCCGCTGATCGTAATCTTTACTTTTTCTGTGTCCTGTGGTTTGTCCGCATCCTCTGAATCCTTCTCTGTATCTGTTTCCTGATCTGATTCTGAATCGTTGTCCAAGTCTGCATCTTCCTTTGATTCTGAATCGCTGTCCGAGTCTGCATCTTCCTTTGATTCTGAATCGCTGTCCGGATCTGCATCTTCCTTTGATTCTGAATCGCTGCCCAGATCTGCATCTTTCTCTGATTCTGAATCACTGTCCGGGTCTGCATCCTTTTTTGGTTCTGCATCAGAATCCAATTCCGTATTCGTTTTTGAATCTAAGCCTTCTTTTGCTTCTGATTCCTCCTCCGAATCGGTATCCCTTTTCTGCTGTTCCCCACCGTTTTCTGACACATGCGCCGTCCCTTCCGTATCGGTCAAAATGATCTTACGGGTCACCACGTAGCACTCTTCCTGATCCTTAGGAGCCACCAGATAGCTGGCGGTATAGCTTCCTGCCTTGTGGGGCTGATATTCACTGCCGTCATCTCCAATGGCCTTATAAAAAGAAACCTCTTCCTTTTCCGGGTCAAATTGAATCCCTTCCAGAGAGGTTCCTATGAAAAATGTCTGGTCCTTCACTTTTTTCGTCAGATCCTTTGCCTGGACACGGCGCTGTGCCAGGACGGCCTTCTGCGTATCCTCCTGCTTTGAGCTCTCTTGCGCCCCATGTTCCTGCTGGCGGGCCGGTTCTTCTGCCGCATAGGCAGTGGGTATATTTCCCGTTGGAACCAGACCCATCAACAGAGCCAGCCCGAAAGCCGCCAGTTTTGTTCTCATTTTATGAAATGTCATTCCCTTCTCCTTTTTCTCCTTGAAATCTTTCATACACATCTTACCTTTCCGCCCTCCGGTGCTGCTGCTTTTTCTTCGTGGTTTCTTTTTTTGCCCGGCCCACTGCATCCCGGACTGGCTTTTCCGGGATCCCATTGTCCCTGCAGCCCTCCAGGATTCCCTCCAGGTACAGTCTGGACGGACTGGCCAGGTGTTCCCTATAGGGTGCGTTCATAATATAAACCATCACGTCCATCTGCATTCCGGCCTGATTTTTCACGCGGACTGTTTGCTTTCCATACAGATTCGGGTATCCCTCATATCTGTCCAGGCTCTGTTCACATTCCGGCGTGATCTCCCACAGCACCCCTTCCACCTGGCAGCCTTTCTCCGGAAAAATAGTCGCCACCCCATTCCCTGCTGACATTCCGCAAAACGCCAGCCGGTAATCTTCCAGGCAGACAGTTCCTGCTACCCTGGCATGCGGACACCTGAATCCCATCTGATCCAGGTTCATGTTGCTGCCATAGGCAAAATAAAATGGATTCTCCATATTTCACTCACCTCTTTCCTGTTGGTTCTATCGCTCCTCTCTTGCGTCATTTCTATGCAGGCACTGATATGTGCTTTTGTCGTATCTCCATGCCTTATCGCCCTCCAGATTTTCCAGCAGGTGTTCCCGGACATTTTTATATTCCGGCCCGATCAGCCCCAACCGGAGCAAGAACGTGCGGAACGTAAAACACGGGTTTTCCGTGATCTCCGTTTTCTTCATATGGGTACATTTCTGGTTGATCGCCTGGGCGGAGATGGCAAGTGCCAGCGTGATATTGGCCCGCACTTTCCCTGCATGGAGGGTACTCTCAAAGCACCTCCATTCCAAGGTCCCCTTAGAGAAAACAGCGTGTACATTCAAGGCATAATACCTTGACCAGTTATAATGGTCATAGCTGCCATCTCCGCCCTCATACCATGCCCGCTTCAGCTTTTCCATGGAAATGTTGCTGTTCGGCATCCTCCGGATCTTCTCCAGCATCGCCGGGCGGACTTTCTGGCAGTACTGTTCTTCCCTTTCGGTCTGCACCTTCAATGCCTTGAACAGGATATCTTCCTTGGAATACATGATCGTCAGCGCATTTTTGAGGCTCTTTGCAGTATGGTTGGAAGCGTCCACATGGACATGCTGGCCGCAGGACGGATTGACCCTGGCTCCGTTTCTCCGCAGACACCGCACCACTTCCTGCAGCTTCCCCATTTCTGAATAAGTCAGCTTGGGGCTGACCATTTCGGTACAGTACTCCGGATCTGCCGGAACCATCCGTCCTCCCTCCCGCCGTTGTGCAAAAATGCTTGAATCACTCATGAATTTCCATTCCTTTCCCTGGGGATCGTACAGACACCAGGAATCGTAAGACGACCGGTGATGGATGGATGATCCGAACATCTGCGCCACCACTTCCGCCGCATGCTGTCTCGTGATCCCGGTCATCTCGATCTCAGTTCCATAAAACTGTTTTTTGAAATCCATCCCGCTCCCCCCTTTCCACCGTTGTTCAGACAGGGTTCTTCCCTCTTAGCTGTGCGTCAATTTCCCGGAGACTCCTGCCGATGGATTCAATAACATTGACTGTTACGCCATTCCCTGCCTGCTTATACAACTGGCTGTCTGACGTATCCTTGATGATCCGGTCGATCCGCGCGTCATGATATCCCTGCAGCCGCAGGCACTCTCTTGGAGTCAGCCTACGGATCCTTCCGTGGTATGCGCTTCCCTGGCGGCCGGCAGCCGTAATGGTGAACACCGGCCCATCCGGCGCCTTTATCCCACAGCGGTCCTTTCGGGTCCCTGTCTCTGCCGGCGGCTTCATGATTTCCGGCGCAGTACAGGTTTGCTCCACGAATTGAAGTGTTCCCTGCTGGCTCCCGGTAGTCAGAGTATGGGCGATCCCCTTCCCGACACGCCCGCGCCTGCTGTTCAGGCTCGCATACCCCAGGTCGATACTGTCGCCCGGGTACGCCATCTTATAGCCCTTCCGGGTCGCCTCCTTGATCGGGATGCCTACTTCATACAGCCCGGTCTTCCCACCCATGCCGCCGGCGCCTGATGTCAATGTGCAGCTCAGCCCGCCGGGGTCGTAGACCCTCCTTCCCTGGCTTCCGGGTATGCTCTGTATAAGAGCTGTTCCATTTGTCTCTGGGAAAGGAAGTATTTTTCCGGCACATCTTTCATCAAGATATCCGATAATGTACACCCTCCTTCTTGACTGTGGGACTCCAAAATCCTTGCTGTTAAGCACCTTCCATTCCACATGGTACCCCAGTTTCCAAAATGTACTGAGGATGGTATAAAACGTCCGGCCTTTGTCATGCGATAACAGGCCGGGAACATTTTCAAGGAGAACATAAGCAGGCCGTCTGGCTTCAGCCAGTCTGGCAATCTCAAAGAACAGGGTCCCCCTTGCGTCTGCAAACCCTTCCCGCTTTCCAGCGATGGAAAATGCCTGGCAAGGAAACCCCGCGCACAGGAGATCAAATCCTGGCATTCCTTCTGTTTCAATTGCTCTTGCGTCATCACAAAACCACTCCCCTTCCGTATCAAACAGCAGCCGGTAATTCTTATCCGCATGGGCATCCACTTCACAGTGTCCCACACACTGAAACCCGCCTGCCCGGTCCAGCCCTTCACGGAATCCGCCGATCCCGCTGAATAAGTCAAAAAATCGAATTGTTCCGGTCATCACCCCTTCCATAAGTCAAAGACCCCGCAGCAAGCTGACGGGGCATCAAAATTCCAGCGCAGCAAGCTGCGGGGTATCTGGTCTACACTCCGTTTCGGTCGTTGCTGAACAAGTGCCACTGGCACTTAGCAACCCTGGCGGCAGTCACCAAATGCCCATGCAAGCATGGCTGCTTGGCTCGTTGCTTCACGGGAATAAACGGAGGGCAGGCCGCCCATCCGTTCCACTAAAAAACGGCATGGTTCCTATCCCATGCCGTTTCTGCCTTATGGCCGTGTTCCTATGCGACTGTGTCCATCTCCAGTCCCGTTTCTTCTGTGTCAGCGGTTTCCGGTTCGGATGCTGTTTCTCTGGCTTCTGCCTCATCCGGTTCTTCCCCACCCGATGGCCCCTCCAGTTCTCCGGGCTCCTCTTCCGGCGTGTCCCCGGCTTCTGTCTGTTCTGGTTCTTCAGCTTCTGTTTCCCCAGATCCTGTTTCTGCTGGTTCGGATACTTCCTCATTCCCTGTTTCCCGCTGTGCAGGCGGCGCCTCCGGCCCTGCCTCTACAGCCGGTGAGCCTTGTGCCTTTTCCTCTCCAAACTCCGCTTCAATCTCTTCGATTGCCTTCTCGATCAGTTCGATCAGGAAATCCTTCTGTCTGCATCCCTTCTTTGCGACCGCCGCTTTAAGCCTTGCAAAAAGTTCCTCCGATACCTGTACTGCCACTGTCCTGACTGCCATGCTGATTTGTCCTCCTTTTTCTGTGAAATGTTCTTCAATGACCTGCTGAATAAATTGCTGTGTGCTGATCTCCCTCTGTTCAATTTCCTGCCGCATTTTCGCGTGCAGTTCCATGGGGATCTTTCCGCAGATGTTCTTCATCCCTGCCATGCTTGGTTCCTCCTTTTTCTTTTGTTACATACAGGATACTTGAAAACCCCATGGATATCCATTCACAATACCCAACAAATATGGAGTACGGAAATACAGCATACCTGACAATGGCATATTTTTTAATCCTCCCTCAAAACGGCACCACCTCCTTTCCCCGTCCTTACTCTATCTGAAACAAAAAGTCCAACATCTGATCCGGGATCTTCGGCTCCTGGATCTCTGCCCCCGGGACTTCCGGCTCTACCGATACGTATCTTTTTTCAGGCCGGATTCCTTCCAGTTCTCTCCGAACAGCCTTGCGTATCATTTTTTCCAGATACCGGGCCTGATCCTTCTGCAGGATTGCCTGCACCAGGAACCGGTTCTTCTGCCCTTCCGGAACACGTTTCAGGATTTCCCAGGCCCTTACATGCTCCGGGTTTTCCAGATTGGGCCGAAAAGAGAACACCGGCCGGCTCATGTTTTCAGCATCTGTCCGGCGATCCGTTCATATCCGGCAGCGTTGGCATGGACATCCGTCAGAAACACTGCCCGGCACAGCCCGTCCTGGGGACGGATGTGGCGTTCTATGATGGAGGCGCCGCCTCCCAAAAAGACCACCGGTATGGCTTTAAAATCGAACCCAGCCTCCAGAATGGAGGACAGTATCCGTTCCGTATAAATCCGCCCATGGCTTTGGATCATCTCTTTGGCGGTCTGATCCATACTGCAGGCGCTTCCATTTAAGACACGCTCAATCTGGATGTCGGTTACGGACAGTCCCGTCCTCCGGCGGATCTGCTCCATGACCTCATCCATGCATCGGATGACTCCCAGCTCCAGGCTGCGGCAGGCAGCCGCATTGGGAACCGCATTGTCCAGCCGCATCAGGTCTACCGTCCAGCCCCCGATATCGGCCAGAAGGACTGACGGCTCCCCGTTGATATACTCCGGATGCAGCGCAATGGCAGAGTACCCCTGGGGGAACAGCTTCACGTCCCGAATCCATAACCGGTATTTTTCATCGTCGTACTGGAAACACAGCGGCTGATGATCCCGCAGAAGATAATTTCGAAATGCCTGCTTCTCCCTCCCAAAACCAGCCAGGGGGAGACCTGCCGCAAGGACAACCTCCATCTGCTTCTGTGCTTTCCGGCATCGGATCTCCTGCGCCAGTGCCGCCATAGTCAATAGATAGTAATTGTCATTGACGGTCTTGTCCTTCAATAATGCCTGCCGTCCGGTACCGCAGACATAATATTTTCCCTCGTGCTGCAGCACGTTCTGCATAGTATATGGCTCATAATCATAAGCGGCAAGCCCGCTGGGGAACACAACATGGGGGCCTTTGATGGCATAAAAGCCATGGTCAATCCCGATGACCATGAACATCACTTCCTTTCTTGATTCGTTTATCACCCTGTATCTGTGGGAATATCTTTTGAATGAATGGCCGGATGGCCATAATGGGCGGGCCGGAATACATTTTCTTTCCAGCCGGAAGGGGTTACTCCCCCCTGGAAGCCGGCCGTTCTGCGGCCGGCCCATAGGCAAGGTTCTTTTCCCTGACCCTTGCGTAATGGATCATTCGTATTTTTTTCTGCCGTTCCATTTCCTGCATCTGCCGATACCCTTCTCCCGTCAAAAACAGGCGGCAGTGGTCTCCCGGATTTCCATAAGGCTCCTGTCTGCCCAATATCCGGAATTCCAGCATGTGGTCCGTATCCGGGGCATACCGCTTTTCACAGCGAATCCGGTCCCCCTTTACATAATCCGCGCCTGCCATCTCCCGGGCAATTGCCAGAAGCTCAAATACACTCATTTCCAAAATCCGTCACCTCCCTGAACGTTAAAAGGCAGGAAACATCCTGGAAGGGGTTCCTGCCTGTACGCTTTTTATGATTCCTGCATTTTCCTGGCTGGGGATCAGGAAAAGTCTACCATCATGCCTGACCTGCAGACCTTTTTGTAATTCGAATTTTGCAGGAGCACTTTAGATTTGCGCCTGACTTTCCGGTTCAGTATCTTTTTGTTTCTCGAAATCCCGGCGCGAAGCTCTCCCCTGGCGCTGTAGGAGCCATTTCCCCTGCACCATTTGTTTCGTTTGATTCTGGCTGTTCCCTTCATTGGTTTCTGTAATGCCATGTCCCTTCTCCCTTCTTCAAGAATCCTGCTGTTCTCTGGCTTCTCTTGATGAACTGAAAATGTCTTCCACTGCATACTGATAAAAAAGTTTGTGGAACAAAAGCCACCGTCCATGGACCGCATCCACATAGTTGGCAATGGCAGTGTTTACTTCCTCCGTTTTCTGCAGATCGCTGAGTGCTTTCTGTGTTTTGGATTCCATCTCCACCTTTACCCGGTATTCCGGATTGGAGGAACAAAGCATCTGGTCAGCTTCCTCCATCTGGTTTGCGGCCAGAAGCTCCAAAAGCCGGCTTGTCCGGTTTTCTCCTGCCCTCCAGAGCACATTTTGATGGACCTCAAATTCCTTCCCCCCTGGAATATGCATGGTCTGACCCAGGTAATAGCGGTATTCCCGAATCAGAAATTCTGCCTTCTCCCGCAGGTTCAGGTATTCTTTGATTGCCTGATGCTCTTCTGCCGTCAGTTCCATGGCTCCCTCTCCATCTAAGAATGGAATGATCCCAGGATACTTTTCAGCCAGCCGTCTCTGTTCCTCCAGGGTTGTTTCAAACCGGGAATGGTTTTCTTTCAGATATGCGGCCGCCTTCTGGTCTACCCATAGTGACAACGCCTCTGCCCATTGTTCATCTTTGTCACGTTCCAGCAATTCATTGTTCTCCTTTCTTGAAATTCTTCCTGCTTCAAGTACGACACTATACCACCTATGAAATAGGAAAACCATTCACAGAATCTACCAATCCTCCCCTTCTAAAACTGTGCAGATGTGACAAATGCCCCCTGTCATCTGAGGTTGAAAGGCCGGAATCCAGGTAATTCATCAAAGGGATCTGCTTTTTAAGATTGTTCATTTGGGATCATGATCTGGACTGGTCATCCCGTTTTTTCTTATTCATTTTGCTTTTCTGTTGTTTCATTCGGAGCCTGTGCACCTCATCTGCTCCTTTTTCTACCAGCTCTTTTATTTCCGGCCGTGAAGTATTCCACACGGAACCCATAAAGAAGCACTGGATGCCATACCTTGTTACAAACCTGTCGCCAAGCTTTGGATACACGGCCACCGCATCCCGTATTTCCAACGGGTATTCAATCATTGGATGGTACTTGATCTCCCCGGAAACTTCTGCCAGCATTTGTTCCCTCATTTCAGCCGTACAATCCTCATAGGCACCCCGCCCGGTCAGTTCCTTATAGGCCTCATTTCCAACATAGCTTAACATTTCGAATTCACAATCCCCATACTGCTCTACTTTCGCAAGCGAGTCCGGATTCTCTAAAGCGGCCATATAAATCACTTTCCCCTGGGCGATCAGCCATGCCCTGAAATCAATAAACAGGTCATCCGTGCAGCCATCCATCAAAAGCGAAGCCGCGGTCCAAAGCCCATATTTATATGCTGCCTCCTGATACCCATGCATGATTGCATGGAACTTCAAGACCTGCTCCGGCTGCATGCGCAGCAGCCCTGCTTTTAACCAGCAGATCTCTGCGTCCATGTCCTGTCCGCACTGTTCCTTTGCTTCTTCAATGAACTGCCAGAAAGTCTCCTTGTTGATCTCTGTGATCTCGTTTCCCATATTGAACCACCTCTTCCTTATTTTTTATAGAAAAACCCTTTGTTGGTTCTGCTAAATGCATAATGATTTTGAATCCAACTGCCTCACTTGTCTTTCATCCTGATATCATCATCTCCTTCCATTCATGCTTTCTGCCCAACAAAAAAACCGGCATATGGAGCTTACATTCCTCCTGCCAGTCATTACATTAATTCCCTCTACTCTGTACACATTTTTTCTCATGCCTTGTGTATCAAGTAGCTATATTCCATCATTTTAAACACAATATACGATAAATACAGTCAAAAACCATAGTCCAGTTTACGTCGGCCAGGATGATGGCAGGCTTCGCGGCCAATGCCCTTGCGATGGCGGCACGCTGCTGCTGTCCCCCGGACAATTTGCCGGGCTTTCTGGACAGCTTGTCGTCCAGCCCCAGAGTCCTGACTACCTCCATCATATACAGTTCATCCGGCTCCCGGCCGTCCAGCTCCACCGGAAGGAGGATGTTGTCGTAGATGGTCAGGTTCGGGATCAGATTGTAATTTTGAAAAATAAATCCGATTTTCCTTCTGCGGAAAATGGTAAGCGCGTTTCGATCCATTCCGCTTAGTTCCTGGCCGTCTACAATCACACTTCCGCCTGTGGGGGTGTCCAGCCCGCCAAGCATGTGCAGAAGCGTACTTTTTCCGGAGCCGGAGGTACCGACGATGGCGGTAAAGCTGCCCTGCTCCACCTCCAGCGTCACCCCGTCCAATGCCTTCACCAGAACAGGCTCCTGGCCGTAATATTTTGTCAGATTCTCTGTGCGCAGGATATTCATGTCTATCATCTCCTTATGTGTTCTATATGGCTGCCGGCCGCGCCTTGTCAAAGTATGGTCGGTAACTCTATATGTATATGATAGGCGCGAATGTGATCGTTTCTGTTTCAATTTGAAAAATAAAAGTATCGAAATCGAAACATTTCCTCTGTTAGCTGAACGTATTTTTGAAGCTTTGAAATGATATATCAATAGAGTTACTGTTCACACCCTTTGGGTGCTCCAGTAACTCAATAGAATCAGATACCGCAGTTGGAATATTTTGGGGTTGCATGTTCGGACGCGGCATGTTATCCTTTACAGGAAGGATTCAAAAAGATATTCATCTTTTTTATTCTTGCCGGTGTATCACCGGATTACTCAATAACAGTTTTTTTACAAAGCAGGCTTTTGGGTTGGGCCGTGAATTTCAATGAGGATTTTGACTGTTTCCAAAAGGATTTTTCTTTTCCGGACTATGATTTCGTGTTATGATGGGATCAGGAAATGAGACAGCTCCTTCCTCGTGCAGCCAACCGCAGAACTCTGCATGAGAGGAGAATCTATGAATCAGGCAGCCAGAAAAACGAACAAAGATTTTATCATGTCCCCGAAGGAGAGCATATTTTTGGAGGAGGCATATGAGACGCTGCAGAGACTGAGCGCGGACGATATCAAACGTCTGGAATATGAAGCGCGGGAGAAGGCTCTGCGGGATCATAATTCCTTTGTCGGCAGCGCAAGAAGGCAGGGGGAGAGGATCGGAGAAAAACGCGGGGAAAAGAATGGGATCGAATTAGCTAAGAAGGTCTTTAAGCTGCATACCCAGGGAAAGACGGAGGAAGAGATTGCGTCAGAATGCAGTATGGATGTTGAAAAGGTGCGGGAAATCCTGGAATGAAGTATTTGCCATAATATCCAGCCACTCCCTGAAGGCGGCTTAAAATGGGCCGGATACTGTTACTGGAGCACCCGAAGGAGGCGAACAGTAACGGCATCCAGCCCTATAGGCAGCCGCCGCATATCTGCCGTTCAGATTCGTTTTGGAAGGCAGACCGAGAAGCGGCTTCCCTTTCCCGGCGTGGAACGCACGGAAATATACCCTTTCTGCAAAGCAATAATATATCTTGCAAGATACAGCCCCAGCCCCAATCCTTCCGTCTGGGAAACGCTTTTCTCCCGGTAAAATCGTTTGAAAATGTCGTTGATATGGGCGGGGGCGATGCCTTTCCCGGTATCCTGAATCCGAATCTCCGTATACATCTCACCGGGATGCACGGAGATATGGATACTTCCGTTTTCAGGCGTGTATTTTACCGCGTTATCCAGAATATTCTCGATGGCTTCGGCGGTCCACTTTCTGTCGTGGAAAAGCAGAACCGAAGGGCGGCAGTCCACGGAGATTTCGATCTTTTTAAGCTCCGCTTTCCGCATAACATTGTTTACGGCGGCGGCAAGCGTTTCCAGAACTCTGCTGTTTTCCGGTTCCAGGCGGATCATATCTGTCTCCAGCCTGGAAGCCTTCAGAAGCGTGTCCAGCAAAAATTCCAGCTTTATGAGCTGCGACTTCATCACCTCATTGGACTGACGGCTGAAGGAGGCGCCCTCCTCCGACAGCATCTCGCAGTACATTTTCAGATTCGAAAGCGGTGTTTTGATCTGATGGGTGATCTCAGAGATCATTTCCTGGAGTTCCTTCTTCTGCTTCTTGCTTTCTTCAAGCTGAAATGCTGTGGCCGTTTCCAGCTTTTCCAGCTCCATCAGAACCTTGGAGGTAATCGTCTCCTGATTCTGCTGGCCGGGCACATGCCGGCCGCCCATGACCTGTTCCGCGTAGCGGCAAATCTCAGAAGAGAGGCGGATAAACCGCCTGCGGTAATACAGGTAGCAGCAGAGGTTGATAAAAAGACAGATAAGAATGACCGCGGTGATGGATAGATTCATTGCATTTCACCTGCCCATTTATATCCCAGACCATAGATGGTTTTGATATACTCATGCTCCCCGTCCGAGATCTTGTTTCTCAGCCTGCTCACATTTAAGGAAAGGGTGTGCTCATTGACATAGTTTTCCTTCCTGTCCCAGATTTTTTCCAGAAGAACTTCCTTCGTCAGGATCTGATCCCGGTTCCGGCAGAATACCTCCAGTATTTCAAATTCCGTCGGCGTGAGGGAAACCAGGCTGCCCTTGTTTTTTACCAGGCGGTTTTCCAGGTCGATGGTCAGACTGCCGCAGACATAGGGTTCCGTTTTTTTCGTGCCGGAGCACCTTCTCAAAACGGCCTGGATCTTCTCCATCAAAACCCGGATGCTGAACGGCTTTACGATATAATCCTCCGCACCCGCGCGGAGTCCCTGGATGATCTCCTCCTCCAGATTGTGTGCGGTCAGAAAGAGGAAGGGGACATTGCACCGGGAAACGGTTTCCTCTGCAAAGTCAAAACCATTGCCGTCGGGCAGGTTCACATCCAAAAGGATCAGGTCGAAATGCTCCTTTTTCAAAAGGGACTTCGCTTCCTCGACGCAGTATGCGGAAAAAGGGGTGATGCCGCGCTTCTGCAGATTGTAGCAGAGCCCGGAATTTAAGATTTCATCGTCTTCGATCACTAAAATTTGTATCTGCATGTGTTTATTTTCCTTTTATCATGGATTGTACGTAATATTTTTCTATCTTTTTTGTCCGTGTAAATATAGTATAAGCGGATTAAAGGGAAGATACAAGAGCTGCGGAGAATTTATTGCTGTTCCCCCTCGCCGGGTGCTCACAGCAAATCCTCCCTCTCAAACGTCCTTTCACTAATAATATACCGCGGCCGGGCCTTTGTTTCCAGGTAGATCTTCCCCACATACTCGCCGATCACCCCCGTACACAAGAGCTGGATGCCGCCGATAAAGCTGGCGATCACGCAGGTACTTGCCCAGCCCTGCACCGTCCGGCCCATGCAGAAGCAGACCACGATCCACACGATCATGACAAAACTCAGCGCCGACACCATCAGCCCCATGCTGGTGATTGTGTGGATGGGGCGGGCGCTTAGGCTGGTGATGCCGTCGAAGGCCAGTCCCAGCATTTTTCCCAGTGGATAGTGGCTTTTTCCGGCGGCACGCCGGTGCCTCTTGTAATAGACGGACGTACTTTCAAAGCCCGCAAGGGGCACCAGTCCGCGCAAAAAGATATTCACTTCTTTAAATTCCGCCAGCTCCCGCAGCACCCTTCCGGAAATGAGCCGGTAATCCGCGTGGTTGAATACGACCTCTGCGCCCAGGAGCTTCATGAGCCGGTAAAATGCTTCCGCGGTAAATCGTTTGCAGAAATTGTCCTCATCCCTGGAGCTGCGCACGCCGTAAACCACCTCGTACCCATGCAGGTAGGCGTCCACCATTTGATCCATCGCGTCCAGATCATCCTGCCCGTCGCAGTCGATGGAGATAGTGATGTCAAACAGGTCTTTCGCCTCCATCAGCCCGGCCAGCACGGTATTCTGATGCCCCCGGTTCCGGCTCTGGCGGATGCCGATGATATGTGCGTCCTTTGCAAGCCGGCGGATGATCTGCCAGGTACGGTCCCGGCTTCCGTCGTCCACATAGAGGACGCAGCTTTCCGGGGCAATCTTATTTCGGGCGATCAGGCTCTTGAGCTTCCCCAAAAACAGGGGCGCCGTCACAGGAAGAACCTCTTCCTCATTAAAACACGGAATTACAATTGCAAGTGCAGGTATTGTATTTCTCATTTCTACATGTTCCATTTCATATCCCCTTATCAATGAACTTGAATATCCATGAGCCGTTTCCACGCGGTTTGGAGGAAATCCACGGATTTCCCGGCATTTTCTATTCCGACATTTTGATTACGATGAGGTTCCCTTCCCGGATCACGGAGCCCTGCCGGGGCCACGATGGCATCTGCTCTGCCAGGTTTTCCGCCGTTTTCCATTGTGTCTCGTCAGGGTGCTGGTATCTGTATCCCAGGACGCTCCAGTAATTCAGCACTCTTTGGCAGGTGCAGCCGGGAATCTCCTGATCCCACTCATAAAAGGAGTGGCCAAGCGTTTCCCCCTGAATCATGGACGGATTGCAGACGGGGGACCATTTTCCCAGGATGGCGACCGTCGTTTCTTCGCTGCCGCCCAGAACCGCTACCTGCTCGACCAGCCGCTGTGTCAGCGCGTTTTCCTGCTGGCGCACCACATATTCCGAATAAAGCAGCCGGTTATCTTTTACAATATTGCCCCTGAGGATGAGAAGAAATAAAAGTCCCCACGCTGCGAGCCGGATGGACCTGCCGTGCTCCGAAAGCCGTTCCCCGTTTTCCAAAAAACGCTCCGTAATCATCTGGATACCGAAAGCCGCCGCAAAGGGAAGCGCAAGCTGTCCGCGCACGGCCGGGGCCGAACCCAGAAGAATGGGAAGAAAGAAGGGGGAAGCCAGAAACACAAAGGTCACAAATATATAATACGGATAAAATCTCCGCTCCGTTGTTTTTCTCTTCAGCTTCCAGAATGCCATCAGCAAAAGCCCGGCCGCCGCCAACAGATAGCCCCGGTTCCAGAACAGCGACCGTGCCAGGACCACGTCGTACACGTAGGTTTTCAGGGAAATGAGGATTTCCCCCAAAGGCTTTTTGCCCCATTGGATCATATTGTCGGTGTAGGACCCGGCCTGAACTCCCGCCAGGAACATCATCAGCTTGCCCAGCAGGGTGTAAATCACATAATCGCACAGAAATACAGCCCCCAGCTTTATGGAGATGGGAAAAACGCGGCTTTCGACCTGGTCGGTTCTGTACTGGTATCCCAGCAAAAAGGAGCCCAGGGAGGCGGATATATAGACCGGTACAAATGCCTGATAGGAGGCGAAGCACCATACTCCAAGCAGGATGGAGAAGAGCAGGCGAAGCGTTTTGCCCTCCAGAATCCACTGCCATTCCAGCAGCAGCGCCGCCGCGCAGATCAGCATGGCAAATGCGGCTTCAAAGGAAAGGCACTGAAAATTGGTCAGCTCCACCATGGGGACGCTGGAAAAGAAGAGCACCGGAAACAGCCATGAGGCCCCCGGCCTGCCCTTTTCTTTCCCTTTGATCCACCAGAAAACATACATCCATGCCAGGCTGTAGCCAAGTGTGGCCGCGGCCATCAGCATCGTGGCAAAACCCGGAACGATGCTCAGCACGCCGGTGAGCCATTTTGTAAAAACCAGCCCGTAGCGGTTGATCCCGAGCCACCCGTCGCAGAAGCCCGTCTGCAGGACCACAATTGCTTCTGTGTCGATGGAAAAACTGAAATGAAAGAGCATAAATCCATAGGTCAGAAATATCATGACCAGTACAAGGTATATTGATATTTTGTTGTATTTGCAGAACTGAGAAAAGCTTTCTGCAAAGCTTTCGGAATGAAGTTCACTGTTGTGATGAGTTTCCATGATGATATCCTTCTTTTTTCGCGGAGGCAGTTTCTGGGAGAAGCTGCCCCTGTCCATTCTGTTTTTGGATAGTATT